>Ga0180301_10003568_pt1 | contig 12155 bp, 10 predicted proteins | sample GuaBasSediGuay16_FD_121797 | JGI IMG/M metagenome (GOLD analysis project Ga0180301, IMG submission 121797) | Subseafloor sediment microbial communities from Guaymas Basin, Gulf of California, Mexico - Guay16, Core 4569-2, 12-15 cm | ecosystem: Environmental > Aquatic > Marine > Hydrothermal...
GATGCCTTTATTATATCTCTTTGGGAGCCCCCATCAAGGCCGACGGGAAATAATACATGAACTGGAGGATCCATTTCTCTTCTGCTTGCCTTTTCCGGACGGCCAACACGTGCTCCAATAAACGTGGGAGCTTTATCTCGAATCTCAACCCCACATAACCTCTTTAAATTTTCAAGGGTTGATAACTCCTTGTCTATTCTCTTTTCGGGATAATCAATTCCTAACGTGAATGAAAGCGAGTATGCATCGTCTCCGTCTATTAGAATCTTACCTTCTAGCACTTTATGGGGCAGGCAGATCTCCTCGAGTATCCATTTTATCCCCTGATCTAGTCTACCAATTATCTTTACGACTTCACCGTTAAGTCTATCTATCTCTGAGGAAAGTAACCAATCACGCAATCTCTGAATATCGCTTGAGCTGATGCATGTCCAAAAATATGTATAGTCAGGGTGAAGTGGAATTTTGAGAACCTGACTTATTCTAATGGCCTCTTTAATGTTCGGCCTGTTTTCAAATGGATGATCAAGATATTTTTTTAGAGAATTTTGCGGAATTGCGACCTTTAGAGATGCTTCTCTTAGATCCCCATTAAACATTTTATTTATTGCTTCTCTTAGATCCTCAGCCCACCACTCCTCAACATATCCGGCTGGTGGCAGATCCTTATTATTGTATAAAAAGTCTCCGAAGCTTACGAGCAGATCTCCTATGAAGAGGATCTTTTCCACCTTATCTTTGATCTCATCAAAGTTTTCATATGATACTCTGACTACAGAGCCATCATTTAATCGGACTATTGGAGGTTCTATCGAATCTACGGAGAGGACAATTCCGGATTTTCCCGGAGTCTCAATCTTCAGTTGCGTGCCGCCTGCCAAGAAGTCTTCGAGAATTTTCATCGTTAATGGATGAACAGCGACGGCTGCAAGTCCTGTATTTCTAGATCTTCCATAGCGGAGTCTAAATCCACCTTTTCTTGATGGAAAGCTTAAAATTGGCCGTCCTGCCGGTACGTCCTCCATAAATCCAGACTTCTTCTTTTTTGAGATCTCCCTAATCTCTTTGAGCCATTCCCATCCTTCAATTCCGAGATCCTCTACGACTGCCAACACCTTTGCTGCACGTCCAATTATGCCATCATTAACTACCCGCAGGGCTCCTCCACGTAAGCAATTAGTCTCAATACGAGGTAGGTTACGGTAGGATGAGACCTCAATGTTATCTGATGGTATTCCAGTTATCTCAACCGGAATATTCGCTAGTGCCTTCCTGATCTCTTCATCGGAAACATGATATTGGAAGCGGCCTACTTCTCTCTCATAGAGCCTAAGCTCCTCGATGAAACGGTTGATTTCATCCTTTGTCGGCTTGTATCGATCTAAACCAAGGATACGTCGAACGAAATCTGCTATAACCGGGGTGAGAGCCGTCTCTGTTCCGCCAGCTGAGCGTATTGGACCTGCAAAGTAAATGGCTAGATAACGTGATCCGTCCATATTAGACTTAATTAATACTTTAGATATGCCCTCTGAATATACCGCAGCCGTTACTCCTTCAGTTAAGATAGCGAGTGCCGCCCTTATAGCCTGTGTGGCCAAGGTTTCCTCATCGTGCTGGCCGAACTTTCCCTTTGCTATTTCCTCCGCGATCTTAAATGCTACTTTCTCACGGGGCATACTCTTCGAGAGGGAACGGATCCTCTTGGCAAGCCCTCTTATTCCTATGAAACCCTCAACTAGCCCAGCGAGATCTTCAGCAATTCTGATCTCGGGGTATGGTTTTGGGTCAAGCATCAATCCTCTGGCGATTCTTGAAATCTCAAGGATCCTATTTAGGGAGTCTTTGAGACTCGAGAAGTACTCTTGATATTCTTTGGTTAGGTTTTGAATCAACTTCTTCACTCGAATTCCATTTAAATTCTATTCAGTATGGATTCTGCAGAGTATTATTGTAGGCCATTTTTCTATTGGGTGACCGACAACTTGACGATAGACTTCCCTTGCAATTTTAGCCCTACGACTCACGCATTCTCTACATCGTTTATGTCTCATATCTGATGGCCCGTCGCATTGACCGCAATTGAGAAGTAAAGTTTCTCCTAACCCTTTAAGATTTGTCCAAGCGAATTCCCGTTCATCATATTCCGGTTCGAAGTCAGGCCATATATCGTATAAGTCTTCCCTTCCTAAGATCTTCTTTAAAGATGCAAAGTAATTCTCGAATGATGTCAAATTTCAGCCCTCCTTAATCATCTGAACTTGTTATATTTCTATTTGTAACTCCCTCTTTTATGCCTTCCATTATCTCCTTCATCTTATCCCTTAATGATCTAGAATCGCTTTTTTCTAGGATCGTGCTTATTACTATGATATCAGCTCCTGCATGCACGATCCTCTTCACCTGAGCACCCGTTCTTATTCCTCCTCCAACAATAAGGGGCAGATCAACACTATTCTTTACCATCCTGATAGTCTTAGACGGAATAGGCTCGCTGGCTCCGGATCCCCCTTCCAAATATATAAATCTCATACCTAAGAATTGAGCGGCTAAAGCGTGTGCAACTGCCAATTCGGGCTTATTGTATGGTATTGGACATGCCTTCCCGATGACACCCGCAGCTCCGCCTTCCCCTAGAATTAAGTAACCAAGCGGGATGGGTTCTATACGAAACTTTCTTATTAGGGGAGCGGCAAGCACCTGTGCTCCAAAAATGAAGTATGGATCAGCCGAGTTGAGAAGAGACATAAACCATATTGCATCTGCATACTTGCTTATGCCAGTAATATTATTTGGGAAGAGTATTACGGGGATGTCGACGCTCTCCTTAATGGCCTTGACAATATCATCGAGGATCTCAGAGGATACGAGCGTGGATCCTCCAACCATAATAGCTGATGCTCCTGCTTCCTCCCCTTCGGTTGCAATAAACGAAGCCGATGAGGCAGTAACCTCTTCTGGATCGATTAGTGGAATGAATATTGAGCCTTTTTCCTGAATATTAGTGAGCAGATACCTTTCGATCTTACCTAGCATACAGCCCTCTCCTTTTCTTTTTCTGCTTTTAACTCTTAAAAGATTTAAACACTATAGTAGTTGTCGATAAAATTGCAGTATACATCGATTTCTTTGTGAATTTCCTTCTTTGGCATTTCAACAGATAATCCGCAACTCCCGCACTTCACCAAGGCGGTCTTTGAATCTTTTATCTCAACTCTTATAGCCTCTTTTCCACACTTCGGACAAAGAAAGACCTTTGGAAGCTTCTTCTTGGGCACTCTAATAACCTTTCGTCTTCTTCTACCCATCCTTCTCTCCGAAAGATAAAATGCTAAATTTGCTCTTAAGGTTTGTCGTTTTTAAATTCCGATCATGATATCACGTGTTACATCACACGCCACGTGATAGAAATTAGATGATAAAGTAGCATATTGAAATGAAACTTAATACCGTTGATTATTAGACAAGATTTATAAAGAATCGCCGTATAGGCGTATATAAAATTGTATCCAAAAAGGGGGCGATCTAAGCATGTCAATTGAGAGTTTGAAGGAGGATGTTAGGAGATGGCTTTTAGGAATTTTTCGAGACCCAATTGTTGAAACACTCCTAAAAAACAGTCAGTTAACAAAAACGCAATTAGAAACTCTTTTGATTGATATTTTAGCGGAAAAAATTTCAGGAAAAAGGATAGTTTATGAAGACAAAGCCAAGATGAGACTTATAAGATCGGGCGTAAGCAGAGGATCTTTCAACCGAACACTAGCACAAGCCAGAATAAATACAATAAAATCAATTTATACGATAATTCTTTTAGGATATCTAGGCATACTCGATACTCCAAATCTTGAGCCTTATATAGAAATTGCAAACAAAATTAAGGATTATATGGAAGCATACAGGAATTTTTGGCAGGAAAATAGAAAATCAAAGGAAACTCTAAGAGTTTTGCAAATGCTCCAAAATGAAATAAAAAATGAATTATTTAATCTTTCAAAACCGGGAGCAATGAAAGCGTGATATCACACATCACGTATTACAAATCACAAATCACAAAGAACCGAGCCGATTAAAGGAGATTATTTCAATCCTTTCATTGGACAATTGACTCAAAAAGCTTTATTTAATGTGACATCATATATGATTTATTTGTGATATGTGATATCATGTGAGGTCACGGGAGGAAGACGAATTGGATAATTCGATGATCTTTGTAGCCAATATATCACTTCTATCTCTTATGTCGATAATCACTTTAATTTATATAAAAAAGTCATTGAACGTCAGCAGAGAGTACGCTCGAGCTAAGAATATAATTGAAGAGGTAATTCTCAGCTTCAGGAAAGATATTGAAGAATTGAAAGAGAGAATTGAAGATTTTGAGAGGAGATTTTCTCATATAGAATTACCTGATTTGAAGCAAATTAAAATCGATTTGGAGACCGTTTCTTCTAAGGTAAGTAGGTTACAAGAGTCATATTTAGAACTAAATAATAAGATCGAGAAAATGAAAGCAAATATGAATAGAACTCCGAAAAAGAATATTCAAGATGAGGAGCTCAGGAGAGAAAGAAGTCAGACGATACATCTTGAGTCTGCATTTCCTTTAGAAAAAGAAAAGGCAATAACATCACTTACACCAACGGAACTTAGGGTTCTTGAGATACTATCTACTGAAGGAGATAAGACTGTTCGTGAAATAAGAAGTAGGATCGGATTGACAAGAGAGCATACGGGTCGTTTAATGAAAAACCTTTATGATAAAGGGTATGTCGAGAGGAGAACTGATAGAATTCCATACGTATATAGGATAAAAGAAGAGATGAGGAGAATATTAAGCAAAGAGAGTTAATGAATCATTTAATGGTAATGAGACGATAACGAGTCCTGTTGGATATTCTCTGCTTAATTAATAGGCCGCGTTCACTTAATCGCGAAAGATAAGTGGAAACCGTGCTTAAACCTATATGCTCACCTGTGATATTTCTATATTCCATTTGCACATCTTTAGCTGAAAACCAAGAAGACGCAAAACAATTCTCGATTATTGATTGAATCTTCTCGAATTTCGTTGATAAACTTGTAGCAGAAGATGAGCCTTGCATTCCACCTAGAAGTTCAACAATATCTAACAGTTTTATAACATTCTCTCTAGAAATCGATCCTTCTAACGTTATGGTATAACGATTGCCTGACCTGTCATATACTTCAACGCGGATCTTCTTCGCCGGCAATAGTCATATCACCGCTGTTACACTCCACAATTTACATTATACACTTCGCAAGTTAATAAGATCATCGGTTAATCAGTGAAGAAAATAAATACGAAAATATTGTTAAAATGCAAAAAGAGACAAAATTTTCAAATATTTCTGTGAAGAAAAGATAATGTTATGTTCTAAAAGAAAAGGAAAATAAAAAAGAATTCTGTTCAAATTTCCAGTGGAAATGAAGGGGTGCCTATTCACAAAAAATGAAGTAAAAAATACGGAGAATAAAGAGGAAAAGGAAAATACTCTTCCGTTCACATAATTCTTTACACAAAGATAAGAACAGCCACACCCTTCTATTTCCACTGGAAACTATTCTTTTATTTCTCGGTCCAATAGATTATTAAATTTATTTTTTAATCTTAAAAATTTGAAACGGTAAGATTGGTAGGTTCCAGTAGAAATTTAGGGGTGTGGGAGAAATGTCAAGATGTTTTGTTGCATTATCAATTTTTTTGTAGAGCATACCTTATCTATCATTATTCGAAAATATCATCTATTCCTAGAAGCGACTTTACGGCCAGAGGATCACTATGGAGAGACAGAGCGAGATATTAGATAATGTCTTCAGCAACTTCTTGGGAGAGTCTAGGATCTTTAAGAATCGAGAGGCCCTCAGGCACGATTACATTCCTAACTACCTTCCTCACAGAGAAGAAGAGATACGATTGTTGGGGCAAATTTTGGGTCCTTCACTAAGAGGGATGCTTTGCTCAAATGTTTTAATCTACGGAAAGACAGGAACAGGAAAAACGGCTGTAACAAAGTTTGTTATTAATCATTTAGCCAAGAAAGCTATGGAGATTAAAGCGCCACTCAAGGTATCATTTGTAAATTGTAGGCTTGTAGGAACTGAGTATAGAGTTCTTTCGGCATTATGCTCCAGCATAGATGTTAAGGTTCCATTTACTGGTCTTGCATTAGGAGAAGTCTTTGATAGGTTCAAATCGGCTCTAGACTCCAAAAAGATAGTTCTTGTAGTTGCTCTTGACGAGATAGATGCCCTCATAAAGGAAAGAGGAGATACCCTCCTGTATGAGCTAACCAGAATAAATGAAACTCTTAGTCAAAGTAAAGTATCAATTCTTGGAATATCGAATGACCTTCGCTTCAAAGACATGCTTGATCCAAGAGTTTTAAGCACATTAAGTGAAGAGGAGATCGTATTTAAGCCATATAATGCTGAGGAGCTTCAGGACATTCTTAGGCAACGTGCAAAGATAGCCTTTAGGGAGGAAGTATCGGTTGATGCGGCAATAAAATTATGTTCGGCTATTGCTGCGGCTGAGCATGGTGATGCTAGAAGAGCACTTGATCTTCTCCGAGTAGCCGCTGAACTTGCTGAGAGAGATGGAAAAAATGAGATCTCAGAGGAATATGTGTATAAGGCTCAGAAAAGAATCGAGCATGATCACATAATTGAAACCTTGAGATCTCTCCCAATGCACTCCAAAGTTGTGCTTTTGAGTTTGTTCCTTCTTTCGAAGTCCAAGGCTAAGTCTCTTATGACCGGAGATATCTACAATGTATATTGTGAACTATGTGAGGAGATGGGTATCAATCCGCTTACGCAGCGAAGGGTAAGCGGACTAATAAATGAACTTGATATAATCGGGTTAGTAAACTCGAGAGTTGTAAGTCTTGGTAGATACGGAAGATCAAAAAAGACAACACTTGGAGTTCCACTCAAAGTGATAAAAGAGGCATTCCTAGAGGATGAAAGAATCAGAAACATGATAAGTTATATTCCCAAATATCTGAATACCATTCGGTGACCTTTATATATTCGAAGTGAAATTTATAGGGAAGACTTCAAGGCTCTGTAGGTTAACTATTGGTATTATGCCAGGATTTGGTGTATGACCCATCTCCCTTTGATATTCAGTCTGCTCCTGCCAAGTTCCAGAATTAACAATTAAAGTTCCTCTATAATTGCTGTAACTCATCATGTGAACATGACCTGCATGAAATATATCGGGTTCATCTTCAATAACTAAATGATCGATTGGCTCTGAGGCTATTAGAGTTCTTGACCCATATGTAGGCGCGAGATGCCTGCACTGTAGAAGAAACTTCATAGCTTCATCAGGTCTTTCGAAGCTCATCCCCGGAACAGTTGATATAACATCATCTAAGCTCCGGCCATGCATAACTAGGATTTTAACTCCATGAAGACTAAGCACGCATGGATTGCCCAGAAGTCTGAATCTTCCAGCCTCATAGAGTGGCTCGGCATAATCTCTTAATATTGCTGGCTGAGGCAAAGATCTTCTGCAAGCGTCATGATTTCCAGGTATCAATGTAACATCTATATATTCAGGAATCTCCTCGAATAACTTAGTAGCATACTTGTATTGTTCATAAATATCTGTTATTTCTAATTCCTCAATCTGTCTCGGATAGATTCCAACTCCGTCAACTATGTCTCCTGCTACAATTAGATATTTTATGTGAGAAGCGATCTCTCTGAGCCGCCAGTTTCCAACCTCTCCTTTCAGCCATGAAAGAAAGCGTTTAAATGCTTTCTCCATGAACATTTTACTTCCAACATGCATATCAGATAAGAGCGCAGCGTATACTGGCAGTTCTGCCCTATTCGGCTTTCTTAACGGTAAATCTGGATACACTATATCCTCAGCGATTAATAGATCTCCTCTGCCCTTAACCGCAGATATAAAGATTACCTGATCAAGCATTAATCTCTGAGCCTTCCTGTAAAGTTCTTGATTTTGTGATGGCACAAAGACTGTTGCATCCATCTCTAGATCTTCAACATGCAGAAATATGCCGCTGGACGACTCTCGCTTTTCTATTAGCATACAAGTGAATCCGACTTTAGAGTTTGGTGAAGCCTTCAATGCCTGTTTAATGCTTCCTGAACTTACAGAATTCATCCTTCTTCTTAGTATCTTTTGAATTCTTCGAAATCGATCCTGAAAATACTTGATGTAGTTCTCTAGTGATCCTTTTGCGCTGATATTTTCAGCTGGATCTTTTAAAATCTTAACTTCAGATTCTACTTCTTTTGCATAAGGTCTATGTACGCTCTTTCCAGTTGTAACGGTTTCCCCTACAGTTTGTGCTTGTCCCCCCAACTCAGAGATCTTCTTTTCTATAAGTTTTCGGCTTACAAAAAGAGATTTCTCCCGAATGTTCTTAGCGTCTTCGATTATGCTCCTTACTAGATGTTCTATGTCCACTCTTTTTGATGCTTCCTTTAAGATCTGAAATGTATCACTATCAATTTGATAGCCGGATTCAATTATCAGGGAGATCGCCCGTCTTAACTTAGCATTTTGCTCCAACGGTCATCCTTCAGCTTCGTTTATCATGTCTCTCATTATTTTAGCTTTAAGATCCTGCCCCTAAGAACATGTATGATCAATTAAAAAATCAGTATGGACATGTTTAAACTTTCCAATATATTTTTATTCTTTTGTAGCGGAGATATTTTGGGCGTGGCATAATGGAGCTACGAAGGATCCAAATGACGAGAAGCGGAACCTTCTTTGTAACTCTACCTAAGGATTGGGCATTAAAGAATGGACTCACTAGAGGGTCGGTTGTTTATACCCTTGTGACGCCTGATGGAAGGCTGATTATTGATCCACGATATAAGTTAGAGCGTTATCCTCTGACAACGACCTTAGAGCCGAATCAGTATTTGAGAAGAGAAATAGTGAGCAAATACCTTCTAGGCTATGATGTGATTCGTATAAGCGCTAAGGATAGAATAGTGATGGAAGATAGGGAGGTAATAAAGGAAACGGTGAATAAGCTTATAGGCCTAGAGATCATAGAGGAGGACCACGCGAATATAGTTATCCAATGTCTGTTGCAGCCAGCTGCTCTCCCACCTGAAAAGATACTTCGACGTGAATATTTAATTTCAGCAGGAATGCTTAGAGATTCTGTAACGGCTGTTCTCCAAAGGGATATTCAACTTGCAAGAAGCGTAATTGCGAGAGATAATGAGGTGGATCGACTATATTTTCTTCTCGTCAGAATCTTAAGAACAGTTATTCAGAATCCACGTTTAAGTGAGAAACTCGAGGTTTATCCGATAGACTGTTTAGATTATCGCCTGACTGCTAGTCTTGTTGAGTCTGTGGGGGATCAAGCATCGATGATTGCTGAACATGCGATCAGACTAAAGGGGATAGAGATGCCTGAAAAAACTATTGAGGCTCTAAAGGCTCTTCATAGATGCGTTTATGAGTCTTATCAAGATGCTGTTACTGCGTTTCTCTCGCATAGCATCTTAACCGCAGAGTCTGTCCGTGAGAAAAAAGAAGAAGTTATGAGGCTATGTGAATCTGCAGAATCGGCATGTGCAGAGCTACCCACCGAGGCATATCAAAGGATGATCTCGATAATCTCATTAATCAGCAATATATATGATCATAGTGTAGACATATCTGACTTAACAATTCCTAAAATCGAAAAAAAGTTTCCTTCAAGGCGCGAATAAAAAAATATTGAAAATTGCTTTTAAAATATCTCCCTCTCACCGATCTTCCTATAAACTTTTCCACGAACCTTAATTGTCTGAAGAGGTTCATCTTCAGGTCTCTTCTCGGAGGTTCTTCGCTTCAGCGATTCTCCGCAGATCCCATTGGGTAACAACCGTCTACTTATGCATATTGCATAGCTACAATTTCCTGGATTACAGGGCTCGTTTGTCCATCGGCACCAAGCAATTCTGCTTCGAAATTCAAGGAAGTTCCTTGCGCATCTAAATTTTGGACAACGTGGAGAACATTTCCTCGGACCATTCAATTCTAACACAACCCGAAGAGACAGAATCTATGTAATCGATACATAACTTCGCCCATTTGCCCCTCATGTTTGATTATTAGACTAACTATAAATTTTTCTTGCATTCACCCTTAAATTTGTTATGGCGCTTAAAATATGTGTTGATGAATTTTCTTAAACAAAAAATATAAAAAATTTAATTCTTAAATAATTCATTTTTAACAGAAAATATAAAGTTAGAAGGCTATTGCATGATAAAGAATAAGAAGGGTATTCAAGTAAGATCTTAGAGGGGGAATTAATGAAGTATCGCATTGACAAGGATAAAGACGCATTAATTATAGTTGATGTTCAAAGAGATTTTTGCAGTGGAGGAGCCCTGCCTGTTCCTGATGGCGAAAAGATCATTCCCACACTAAATAAGTATATAGAGAAGTTTTCTAAGGCAAGAGCGCTTATCGTCGCAACTAGAGATTGGCATCCTCCTAATCACATGTCATTTAAGGATTACGGAGGGATCTGGCCTACACATTGTGTTCAGGGAACCTTAGGAGCGGAATTTCACCCTGACCTTAGGCTTCCAAGAGAAGTTAAGGTTGTGTCAAAGGCTACATCAGCCGATAAAGAGGCATATTCCGGATTTGATGGAACAAGTCTGGAGAAGGAATTGAAGGATGCAGGTATTAAAAGGGTCTTCGTTGGAGGATTGGCGACAGACTACTGTGTTAAAAGCACGGTGCTTGATGCTTTACGTCTAGGATTTGAAACGATTCTTCTTGTTGATGCAATTAAAGGCGTCGATGTAAATCCTGGAGATAGTGAGAGGGCAATAGGAGAAATGATCAAGAGGGGAGCAAAAAAGGCTTCTCTGAATGATCTCGAAGACTGCTAGGTATGCGTGAGAAATTTGGGAGTCAACCTAACACCGATAATTGTGAAGAATAATATTCGGCTAAGCGATTTGAGAGGTAAATCCCTCGCTGTAGATGCGAATAACTTCTTATATCAATTTCTAGCCCTCATTCGAGCGAGGAATACTTCACCGTTAATGAGCCCTAACGGAACAATAACGTCTCATCTCGTCGGTCTCCTATACAGAACTATCCATTTAATCTCAAATTATCATTTATCGTTGGTTTTCATATTTGATGGGGAACCCCCAGCGCTTAAGATGAGAGAGATCGAGAAGAGACGTAAAGCCAGAGAAAAGGCGCTGAGGGAATGGCGTGAAGCCCTGATGAGAGGCGATTATGCAAAGGCCTTCTCTAAAGCCGTGATGACTGGAATCTTAACTTCAGAGATGATCGATGACGCCAAAAGACTCCTCACTCTCTTGGGGATACCGTGGGTTCAAGCTCCATCTGAGGCTGAGGCTCAAGCAGCATACATGGCGAAGAAGGGAGTTGTATGGGCCTCAAGCAGCCGAGATTACGATTCCCTCCTCTTTGGAACTCCAAGACTCGTAAGATACTTAACGATAACTGGAAGGGAATTTCTCCCGAGTAAAGGCATCTCTCGGCCATTAAAGCCAGAATTGATAATCCTCAGAGAATTTCTATCAGAGATAAAAATAACACATGAACAGCTAATAGATTTAGCAATTCTTGTAGGAACAGACTTTAATGATGGAGTTAAGGGAGTTGGGCCGAAGACCGCCTTAAGACTAATCAAAAAATACGGAAGAATTGAGAATCTTCCCCATGATCTAAGAGATAGGGTAACCCCAGAGTATGAGGAGGTCAGAAGGATCTTCTTGGAACCCAACGTTACAGACGAGTATCATGTAGAATATGGCCCAATCTTGGAGGATGAACTCTATGAATTCCTATGTGATGAAAAGGGATTCTCAAAAATCCGCGTTAAAAGGGCGATTCAAAGGTTGAAGTCTGCCCAAAGACTGATGAATCAGCCGGGCTTAGAGGCCTGGATGAAAAAGGACATGAATGAAGGGTAAAGTCCCATGTAATCACATGAAAGTTGACGTTGGGCCCAATATTATTCATTAGCAGTCTCTGTGACAACTTTAGCCTCCGCGAATCTCCGGCCTACCCGCGTTATCCTTACTTTCAAATGATCCCCTGGCTTTGTATTTGGAACGAATGTTACTAAGCCCTTAATTCTCGCCAC
>Ga0180301_10003569_pt1 | contig 12155 bp, 3 predicted proteins | sample GuaBasSediGuay16_FD_121797 | JGI IMG/M metagenome (GOLD analysis project Ga0180301, IMG submission 121797) | Subseafloor sediment microbial communities from Guaymas Basin, Gulf of California, Mexico - Guay16, Core 4569-2, 12-15 cm | ecosystem: Environmental > Aquatic > Marine > Hydrothermal...
GACCGTATCCAGTTATCTCCCCCCGGGAGATGATATGGAGCATCACTATTTTGAGGAAGCCTTTTTTCATGCGTATCGAGGGGGTAATGGGGAATATCTATATAGATATATCGGTGTAGAGTGCTTGGTGGGTACTCATCCGAATTTTTGAGAAACCCCCCCGGGAAAGGATTTCTAAAACCTTTAAAGAAGTTTCTATATGTTAGCAATCGATTTGCCTTCTATTGGGTGGAAAAATATAAATACAAACGAATCTATATCTCTAAATGGTGGTCTAATGTGCCCTCTTACAGAAAAGCCTTTGCTTTGTCTTGTTGGTATTTTATTAATTCTGCCCTCAATCACACTTTATAATTATAACAACTTAGAAAGCGGAAAAACTTCCATGGACACGCCATTGTGGAACCACCGGAATTTAGAGATACAGAGCAATACTGCATCAAACTTCACTAGTTCACCTTCTTTTAAAACAATATATAATGCTCACATTAAAACGCTTGAGTATAATGGTCCCAGAAGATGTATTGCAACTAGTGGGAAATATATATTTTTAGGATATGTGTGGAATAATGGGAGTTATAAACAACTCAGTGTTATAGCGTCTGAAGACCTTGGGAGAACCTGGAGTAGCCCTATAGACATTTGGAGAGGAACTCCAGATAACATACTTTATCATTTATATGTCTGGAAAGATGAACTTTTTGTCTTTTATGTCCCGTTTTACTCCTCTTACAGTAGTAGAGGGTTATATGAGAAACATGCCCCCATATCATCTTGGAGAAATCTTCGAACAGCCACGCAAAATACGATCATGTCTACTTATGCAGCAATTTTTGATGTAGCAAGCGATAATAACTATTTATACGTAGCGGCGAAAAAGGCTAGCTATTTATATGGCCAATTATATCGATATGATGGTAATAATTGGAGACTTGCCTCCACGCCAGTATCATATGGACAATGTGGAACGCTGGCAATAGCCGCTGTTAGAGAATCAACATATACACGAATCTTATATTTCTATGCAAACACTGGAAATTATCTATCAGTTAAGACGTCAACTAATGGAGGTTCTACTTGGTCCACTTCAGTGGTTATGAACGATTATACTGATTATTATAGAATGCAAGCTTTAAACATAAATGGAACGGTACTAATCTTTGCCAATCACTATTATAGAGATGATATTGATATGGCTTTATCAAAGGATAAAGGGAGAACCTGGTCCAATGAGGTTACTTTAGTCGCCAACCGTGGCACAACCAGCTATGGACATATGGGAACTAGTTTCACTGCTGGAGTTCTATACAACTCCTCTGAGATAGCCCTAGCATATGAAGGGTCTAACAATAAGATCCAATATATTTATAGCACCGATTGGGGGGCAAACTGGGTAAGTGAGACGCAGAAGATCATTGTTGATAACAATACTTCCTTTAATCCGTTGATATCCGATTCAAAGGGACTACTCGTATATTCTGTGCCAAACTCTACTAATGTTGATCTAAAAGTAAAAGCGATAGGTAGACCTATGATATCTGAAATAAAATTGGTACCGCACTTTCAATATATTAATGTTACCTGGTCAAAGACAAATGGAACTCTTGCAAACGGTTATATGATATTCAAAGGAAATAACACGTGGGATCTAAGATTTTGTGCCCAGGTAGACCATAAAACGTGGTTTAGGGATTATTCGGAACTGTATAATATGAGTCGCAGAACTCCCATTTACTACTGTGTTATTGGTTTCTATGAAAATTGGAGCCTTATAGCATTCAGTAATGTTACTAAACTTCAAAATCGGTTGCCCCTGATAGAAAACTTATCTGCTAAAAGTGGATATTTGTATGTGAACTTAAGCTGGGATCCGATAGATAGAAGTTTAGGTTATAATATTACTGATTATGTTGTGTACAGGGGCAAGTCACCTGAGAGTTTACAACGCTTTGCTAGGTGTGGTGAGGCGACGTGGTATAACGATACCTTTAGGAATATAACGTATGATACCTTTTATTATGGGGTTACATATATACTAAATGATAGTATAGAATCCCCCTTGTCCGAGCTTATTGAAGCTAGACCTTTAATGCCCCCTGCAATTCAAAATCTTACTGCGATTCCCGGCATATTTAACGTTACACTCAAATGGGAGCCGCTCCCAGCAAATATCTATTCTCTTTTTAATATTACCAGTTTCAACATATATCGTTCTAAAGTAATCAATGAAAGATCAGAATTCTTGTGCGATGGTGGAGGGAAAGATGTTGCTGCCCGCTATAAAACACCGCGAAAACCTTCTGACAAATTATATATACAAAATAGAGATGGTGTGATATACTCGTTCGACAATGCATCGGGAGATACTATTTCTCTTGGTCCTTATCCCGGAAGCACTATAGTACTGAGGATAGTTAACCACAGCAACGAATTAATTAATATGACATTCGATGCAATCCTATCTTCAGAGGGGGGTTCCCCCACTTCAATACAAACATCTTTCATTTTGTACGGGGGCAATAATTCGAGTATAAACAAAGCTCTCATTATAGAGCCTTCCAAAACGTTCTATATAAGTACTGAAAATTATACACCTCTTCAATGGTATAGTATCTATATACCTTCAGAGGAATATTACCTCTTTATCGTTTTAAATAGCACAATTCGTGACTTTTATGGTAGGTATCATTATATCGCTTTTGATAGATATATAATTGAATTCTCCGGAACACTTCCCCGGCGAAATTTGATTGCCACGATAGCAAATGCCACGTTATATGTGGATTGCGAAAACGAGCTGAAAAGTTTCAACAAGACCTTTTATTATTACAGCGTCACATATAGCATCGAAGAGCTCGGAGAGGTGCCGCCGCCTGAATTCGTAAAGGCATCACCCATACGTCCCGAACCCATTTTGTCTATAAATGGCTCTAGGGACTTCTTTTCATTTAACATCTCATGGAAAAAACCAGAAAAGAACATAACTGATTTATATCCTATATCTTCTTTCCACCTTTATCGAAAGGTGGCAAACTTAACCTATGCAACACATGAGGGAAGTGGTGTTCCTATAGGAATCCGTATTTCTGGGGCGACAGATGGGAAATATCTAGTTGACGGAGATGGCTTAATCTGTCGTAAACCACCATCGCAACAAATAGGTTCTGTCTCCATTGGTTACCTTATATTTAACTTATCCGGGCATGAGGGCGAGATGTGCGATTTGTTTTTATCAACATACATTGATGCTTTAGCCCCGAAAGAAAGATGTGTGATGTCCTTTGCATTATATGGTGGAGTTCACACTTATGAATTGAGATGGATAGGGCCTAGGAACTACATATTTGAAGTGAGCAAAAATGGAACTGTAGTTCGGTTTGAAAACCTATCCATACCGTATGATACATATTATATTAAAATCGAAATAACTAACGCTGAGTATAAATATGTATTTGATAATTATACCATTTCATTCTGCAAGCCTTATGAGAAGATCGGCACCACAAGTCAGTGTTGGATGGAGGATGAAACAGACTTTATACGAAATTTTGCGCCTCTTAGAGTTGCATACCATGTTTCATATAGCTTGTCAGGCGTTTTTGGGGAGAGCGATCCCTCTCCAGACTACACTGCAACTTTATTAGTCCCTCCTCCAGTAGTTATTAAGGATGTCTCACCTCGGAACTTCAGTGTTTTTCTCTCTTGGGATCCACCTTCTATTAACCAAACAGGCAATTACCAGGTCCAGGAATATCTGCTTTATCGTGGAAAAACTCCAGACACTTTAAAAAAGGTACTTGTTATAAAAAATGCTACACATTGCACAGTCCAGGAGAGTTCGAAAGAACGGAAAACGTATTACTATGCACTTAGATATGCATTAAAGGACGTTAAAGGCACCAGTTCTTTCTCCAATATAGTCGCTGTAAAGCCATACACCACCCCTCAGCAGCCTATGAATGTCGCAGCCTTCCAACGGGGGTTTGGGATTCAACTATTATGGGATGCACCTGAGGATGATGGTGGATATAATATTACTGGGTACATAGTGTACCGGGGATTGAGCCCCGATGAATTATTCCAGATAGCCATCCTAAGCCCTTATACAAATGTTTATTATGACAGAAATGTCTCATTGGGAATACCGTATTATTATGCCATTGCTGGGATGAATGGTTTGGGTGTGGGCCTGCGTTCTGAGATAGCAGTTGGTAAAGTTTCCTATACCCCTTCACAGCCTGAAGGATTTGCGGCAATTGGCGGTAATGGGCAAATTGTGTTGTATTGGGCCGAACCAGCTATGAAATGGGGAGAACCCGTGATAAATTATAATTTATATCGCGGTTCTAGTGTTGATAATATTACTTTCTATATCAATTTCACAGGCGATACTTATTCGTTTATAGACATAGTAGATAATGGTAAAGTTTATTATTACATGATAACCGCGGAAAACAAATACGGAGAAGGTGAAAGTGCAGGGCCCGTTTGGGCTAAGGCAATAGGTCCCCCGGGGGCTGTAGTTGATTTTTCTGTAGTCCCTGGTGATGGGATGAACAAATTAACTTGGTATGGCGTAGTTGATGATGGTGGTGCTGAGATATTAGGATACAACATCTATCGGTCTCTTAACGAGACTGCGATGACTCTTCTTGGTACAGTCTCTTCTGTGTGTAGAGTATTCTATGATTTGAATCTTATTAACGGGCAAACATATTATTATTGGATATCTGCCGTTAACGAAGCTGGTGAAGGCGAAGTTGCTGGACCTGAAATGGGAATCCCAGGACGCCCGCCGGATGCAATTAATAATGTAACCGCTACTGGTGCACTTCACAAAATCACACTCCGGTGGGAACATCCTGCTATATCTACATATAAAATAAGTTCATATAGAATTTATAGGGGAGAATCCCCCACATCTTTAAAGCCCTATAAAATAATAAATGAGACTCTTACAACATTTGTCGATGCGGATCTACCTGGTGAAATGACATATTATTATGCAATTTCTGCAGTAAACTATTTTGGGGAGGGCGCCTTATCCCCTATTATCTTTGCCCTATCATATGGCGAGCCCTCTCCAATTAGAGAACTAAAAGCGGACCCGGGAAAGACATGGATAACCTTGACATGGAAAGAGCCTGAACGTGATGGTGGTTCTCCAGTATTAAAGTATAAAGTTTTTTGGAGGGGCCAAGGAATTAGTGAGTGGGAATCAGATGAAACCACAGAAACTGAGTTCTCGATTGAGTCTTTAAGACATGGTAGATATTATGCTGTAAAGGTTATTGCGGTAACTAGTTATGCCGAAAGCGATCCAGTGGAGATTAGCAACATTCCTGTGGGAGGTATTCCATCGCCACCAGTATTTGTAGAGGTTGTGAAAGAAAAAGATGGAGTTATACTGCGATGGAGGGAACCTGAAAACGTTGATTTTCACATAATAAAATATCGAATCTATGTTTCGATTGGAGAAGGGTCTCTAACTTTTTGTGGTGAGACCTCCGGAGATTTGCGTACATTTAAATTTACAAATATACTATATGGGGAGAGATATGTTTTTAGAGTTAGTGCGGTAAATATTATTGGAGAGAGTGAACTTAGCACCGCAATGGAGTACGTTGCTAGAACGGTTCCTGGTCAAATCTCCAAGGTATGGGTTTCTATAGAAGATAACGAAATAGTAGTAATTGGGTGGGAGGAGCCACTTTTTAATGGTGGAACTCAGATAACAAGGTTTAGAATTTATAGAGGCGAAGTTGCAGGTGAAGAACAATATTATGCTACCGTAAAGGATGTTTTAGAATATAGAGACGAGAGTGTAGAGAACGGGAAGACATACTATTATCGTATTAGTGCAATAAATGATGTGGGGGAGGGCCCACTTAGTCTGAGGATTAAGGCGACACCTATGGGATATCCATCGGCCCCTGTAAAATTACATGCAATTGTAAAAAGCGACTGCGTCACCCTTTTTTGGGATGAGCCTGAGAACAATGGTGGAGGGTCAATTATAGGTTATGCTGTATATAGGGGTCGGGTAGGGGGGGAAATGAAATTGATTGCTCGTGTAGATGAAAACGTTAGAAGTTTTGAGGATAGATCTATGAGCCCAGGAAAAAGATATATTTACAGGGTTGCTGCCATTAATCTAAAGGGTGAGGGAGAAACAGAAGATATCATCGTTGAAGTTCCGGGAAGACTCGGCATAGGGATACTTCTTGCACTTGTTGGAGCGGGCATTCCGCTAGCAATTATACTATACTCCCTGATTTTAGTTCCAAAGCGCCATCGAGATAAAAGTCGGACAGAAGAGACGAAAATTCCAGAGGCAGCGAGATTGGAAAAACCAGTGCTACCTTCCCCCGAAGCTCCCAAAAAGCCAGCACTACCACCTCATACACCCATTGTCCATATACAACCCCCTCCGTTAACCTCTTCCATAACACCGCCAGCACCTCCCGGACAGGAGGTCCTTTATTATAGACCAGAGCAGAATGAAGCGGTAAAATTGTCTTCGGAAGAATCCACATCATCTGAGAATGGGTGATGGTGAGATATTACTGTGGGTTTTGCTCCCCCAATGACTCATTCTCTGGTGTCTTTACCTCCTCATTTGGTTTTCCTTCAGGAGGACTTTCCTTTTTCTCAGTGTTGAGAGGCTGAGCGTGCTCCTCCTCTTGTCCGTTAGTTTTAGTGACCTCTGTTTCTTTCTCTGAACTCTCTAGTTTCTCCTTCTTCAATTCTGGTTTAGTCTCTGGGATTACCGTCTTTTCCTCGCCTTCCGTCTCGGGAGAAGTAGGCTCTGGTGAAGGGGTTAATCTTGTCTCTGGCGGCATTTGCAAGTTTGTAGGCGAAGGTTCTTCTTTTGCGTCAGACTTTTTTCGTTTTAAAAGAATGTAAGCCATAGCTAAACCAAATAACAAGGGAATTGTAAATGCGAGAGAGTAAACTATGGTGGTTGGTAAAATTGGTTTTTTAGAAGCTATTGGTTCACGTACGCTAATTTTGATATGGGAAGAATTAGTCGCTCCTTCACTATCCTTTACTGTAAGTGTTATTAGATGGTCTCCAGGGGGAAGTGTCACTACAATAGTATTGCCATTCCCTATTATTCCTGTAATGTTTGATGTCCAGATATACGTGAGAACATCACCCCAAGGCTCATCAGGATCTGTAGCATTTCCGTAGAGTGTAATCACTTTTCTCCCAATTATGTAAAGATGTGGTGGATCAACACTTATTATTGGTTTTGAAGGAGGATCATTTTTGTTTATAATATGTATAGTTAGTGTGTCATGAAAAGTATTATTGCTATCTTTCACAACGAAAGGTATGTTGTATACCCCAATCATGCTGTTATCCGGTTTAAGCTTGAAGCTACCGTTGGGAAATGTGATGAAATTTACACCCATGACAATGTTTGGAATTACATCAATCTGCCACTCCACAGTAACGGGTTCATTGTCTTTTATGTCTCTTGCTTTAATGTCAACAAAAATCCACTCATCTTGAAAAACTGACACATTATTTGGAGAGATCCAAACAGGGGGGTCATCGACGGGAGTGATTACAATAGGAACGGTTGCCGTTTTGTTTTCCAACCCGTCGGAAACTTCAATAAAAAGGGCTCCAACCCCATAGAAGTCCTCGGATGGTTGTATAAATAACATTTCATCTATGATTTTTATGCTTATTTCTTTACTAGGTACAATGTTGAATGTTATATTATCATCATCACGATCTCCAAACCACTCTTTGAAGTTGTATGGGCCACTTTCTGTGTCCTCATATATCGTAATATTGTGGGGGAATGCAGTAGTGGGTTCCGGGGGGCTATTTTTTACTTCTAAAACGACAGAGATACGCTCACTCTCATTCTCACCATCCCATGAACTGACTTCAATTTTCCATATGTCCCCTTTCTTAGCAATGTTCTTCTCTAATTTAGCTGAAAGTTCGGGGCTTTGAATTATTTCGCGGTATAAAAATCCGTTTCTATAATATCTGTAGTTGTAACGTAATTGTGATTCTGGTGTCTCTTTGTCTGTTCCTGGGATGGAAATGAAAACGTTTATCGGGTCTTTGCTCCTTATTTGTGCTGGGACGACATAAAAATGGGGCGGCAATGGCGGATTGTTCATTACAGTAAGGTTGAAGGGCAAAATGACATTATTTAACGTTCCTGTAGTGTCGCTTATATTTGCTTGAAATCTATAAACTCCTGTTGCTGAGGTGTATGGTGGTATAAATGTAAATCTAAAGAGGCCATCTTCTTGGGAAGATTTTGAAACGTATTCCGGTTTATAATTACCATGCGGGTCTATACATACCAAGGATACGGTTAGAAGCCAATCGGGGTCTTCCTCATCGTGAACTAATAGAGTTATATTTGACCTCTCACCTCTGTAGACTTTAAGGTTGTCTGTAAAAGCGTTCAAAATAAATGGTGCTTGCGAATATTTAAATGAGAGATAATTTAAAGTGATAGGACCATTGTTGTTTTTCGCTACAAAATGTATACGTACGAAAACTATATTTAAGGAGTCGGTGAGACTACCGAAGTGTTCATCCCTCCATCTAATATAGGTGGGTGTAGTGCTGAGATTGAGCACTGCGGATTTTTCCTCCTCAAAGCCGGGAATAGCTCTTAAATCAGGGTACAACAACTCAAATGTGATAGTTGCATCATTGGGGGCTAGGCCAAACCCATAAGCCTGCAGTACATCTGGCCAGGTGGAGTTTGCTTCTTTCATTAATGGTCCCAAAATGGCAGTGCCTTCTGGCTCTCCCCGGGGAAGTTCTAGACCCTGAGATGTTATCCTACAATTCTCCATGAGAAACACGTGTTGAGATAAGTGAAAACGCTCTATTACAGGATAGGTAACAGTGAAGTTTATAACGAAACCATATATTGCTATATTGGCGTCTGCTGAAGCCCGTTCTATTTGTATTTCGAGAATAATTCCAGGCGCAACCCTACTGCCATTATGCCACACACCTTCTAAACGCTTTACATAAGTGTAATAGATATTTTCTATCCTTCCTGGAGATGAGTTCATAATATTGTAAAAACCTACTTGGGGGAAGAGCTGAGAGTAATTTAAGGATAATATTCTAAACGAGATGCTAGAGTTGTTTGTAATGGGCGATACAGAGATTCCAAAATCGTCCCAGGAACAGATGCCAATTGGTACAATGGGTTTGGTTCTGATTGTACCTGAACTTGCAAATCCATCGGTTCGGTAAACTTCTATAAAAGTATCATTTATAAAACTTAAAAATCTTCCATTAGTACTCAATGAAGGTGAGTGAGCGTACCCTGTGCCTATTGGTATGGGTTTGCTGAAGTGTAATCCATTGTCGTTGGAGATAATTAATGAAATGGTACCTGACCTATTTTCATACACAATAAATATTTCATCGTTATCACCGCCTATCATTAGCTCTTTATTGTCGTTGTCAAGATCGTTTTTTTCGTAAGAAGCAATAACTCTAAAAGGTTCCCAGTGTGTTCCATCGGAAGTTGATGTGTATATAATGAAATTTCTTTCTTGCGTGGTTCCAACCAAATGAATCTTCCCACCGGTTTCCACGGTAGAAATAAACCATAAACTGTATGGAAGTGACATGATTATCGTCTCGGAGCTCCAAGTACGACCTGCATCAGTGGATCTACGCAGAAATATTTTATTATCGTAATGATAAGTATATAGGAAATATATTGTTTCAACTCCGCTAATCGAGCTTCTTACCGGGGCTAAGGCCGCTACTCGAGTTGATAGAAAGAATGTCTCGTTTATTACAGTCCCATTGTGGACTCGTATATATTGCGCATCCATATAGCTATCTCTTTTCCAAAAAATTATGACATCATCACCGATCCCTATCATCTTTGTTATAGCGCTGTTATGTCCTGTGGAAATAACATGTTCTGGAAGATAGTATATCCCCCTCCACGAGTTTATATCTGCGATTCTTAGGTGTAATTGACGATATTGTCGAGGCATTGCTAATAAGCTCATTAAGTAATAAATTCTGTTTTTGTAAATTAGAAGTTCAACGTGGGCATTGTCGTATCTACTTAGAGATGCTTGACTAACAAGTATTGGTGTTTCCCATGTTCTTCCTTCATTCTCTGAGGATGTTAGCCAGAAGTTGATATAACTGCCACTGGTGTTAAAGAAGGCTAGATATGTGGTGTTATTGTAGATCTGCACCACTCTTGCACTATTGAGCTGATAGGTGGAGTAAGGATGGGCAGAGAAAGATTGAAGAAAAACTGGAACATGGTCCAATAGAACATACCCACCGATATCGTAGTTCGGTGATATGTTATGTTCTTCTTGGATAAGATCTCTGGTATTCAAATCGAAATGATATGAAGTTCTGTGTGGGAGGGAAAGATTATTTGTGGCAGTAGCTATAGGCAGGGGTCTCCCAATGGCGTCTTGCTCTTCAGAGATCATGTTAAAGCTCTGATACGCCGGAAACATTGAAAGAGGGCTTATCAAACATAGCATCAGAATTCTTATCAGCATGTTCTTTTTCATGCCATCACCATTCTAATCCTGGTAAGGGAGTATCTGCTATGTTGTATATAATATTATCGTTTAGGGCCTCTTAAAGCAGGCTCATAAGAAGGTATTAAGGGGGCTTTCTTTAGGGAAGTTGTACCGCTCCTACAACTCTTCTGCCCATGTCCATAATATTTAAATCCCATATCTCGTTTAAAGTCATGCTCGCTCAGGAGGCAACAAATGAAGGTACTGTGCCTACATCCTGCCGTGTCCATGAGGACGATAAGGCAGATGAAGCTCCTTAGGAAAAAAGGGCATGAAGTTCATCTCAGGTATCTGGGCTATGGTACATCAGCTTCCCTAGAAGATGATTCTGAAATATGGACTACAAAGAGGTTAATATTTAAAAGAGATTATAAAGGATCTCACATGATAAGAACCCTTGTTCCATCCATTTACAGATCCGTGGTGAGAGAAGCTATAGAAGAGGAATTTGATGTTATTCATACTGTCTCAATGAGTGATGTGCTTGGTGCCGCAGCAGTTAAGCATTCGGGGCGAGTCCCGACAGTTTTTGATGTCAGAGAGATGGTCTCTACCTATGACGAATTAAGACTTATGAAAAATTACATACCTCAAGGATTATTGAAAAGTTCTATAATAAGGAATACCGTTGGTCGTTTTATTATCGATAAATTACACACTCTTGAAAAGACAGCTATAGAATTATCAACCGGAAGACTATTTGTGTCTGATTATACACTTCAACTAGCCCGGAAAAAATATAACTTTAATATTGATAAAACACTTGTACTATACAACTATCTTCCTTTGGATGATTTTCCCACTCTAAGAAAAGAAAAGCTATCCAATTATGATGGGGAAACCCATATTGTTTATTCTTCAGGTCTTTCCATCTCAGATTATCGCGGAGACGCGCCCAAATTTCTGAAAAGACTAGCAAATGAGGAGATTCATGTACATATTCATGGAATATTTGAGAATGAAGAGACAAAAAGGGTTTACTTGAAACTAGCTGAAAATAAATACATCCATCTCGAACGTACTTTGCCTCCCCGGAAACTGATTAACGAATTAACAAAATATGATTATGGATTGATATATTACCCAAAAAACCGGCAGAGCCAGATGCTACACACCTCTCTTCCAAACAAATTTTTTGAATATATTTCTGCTGGGCTACCCGTTCTCTCTTCTTCATATAAATCATTAAAAATGTTCATCGAGAAGTACCGTGTAGGTCTAGTATTTGACGATGTTCACGATCTTATCCGAAAGATTAATGGATTAGAAATAAAGATGCCAAATCCGGAGAAATTTGCCTTAGACAATCACATAGGTGAGTTGGAAGAATTGTACAGGAAAGTGCAAGAATAATAGTGAGGTTTCTATTATGAAACACTTTTTAATTCAACTTCGACTAGGTCCTCACCAGTTCTGCAATCCACAGAACCAATAATTCTCATAATTTTCACTTTAGTCTTTTTTAAATACGAATTACAACACACCAGATACTTATCATCCCCCGGGGGGAGTGGAGGTGGCTCTGTACATTTACGCCCCTCCACAGTGATAATCGCTCCCTCTATGGCCTCTTTACGGGGGATGGCC
>Ga0180301_10003570_pt1 | contig 12154 bp, 7 predicted proteins | sample GuaBasSediGuay16_FD_121797 | JGI IMG/M metagenome (GOLD analysis project Ga0180301, IMG submission 121797) | Subseafloor sediment microbial communities from Guaymas Basin, Gulf of California, Mexico - Guay16, Core 4569-2, 12-15 cm | ecosystem: Environmental > Aquatic > Marine > Hydrothermal...
ACAGCAAGTCTCCTTTAACAAAGGAAGGTAGATAGATGCTTATATAAAGTTTATTTTGTTTTATCGTCTTTGGTATTTTTTGGGACCCAGATTTATAGGTTTCTTTTATTAACCCCCCTAAATCATAACTAATCAGGGTTGCAAGAGAGCGCGCAAATTTTTCAGAGCCAATAAAAAATGAGATTTTTCCTTTTTTAACAGTATATTTAGAGATATATGCCTTATAATCTATTTTAAGTGATTTTCTGCTCTCTTCTTCTGTTAAAGAAAAAATAAAATCACGTTCATAGTCGGTTAGGGCACGTTTAGGAGCTAATACATGTAATACGGCTTGATAGTCACCCCTTTTTAGACTTAAACAAAATGGGCAAATAGTAAATGTAATTGTGACCTTTTGTGCTTTGTAAATTTCAGTATGAGGGGGTAGTGTTTCATGACTTTTTCCTGTAGCAGAAATCTCAATCTGGAGCCAATTCCTTTTTACGATAGATTCTATGTTGGTCATAATGTCGGGCTTTATTTCTAATCTGGTTGAAGGGGAAATTTTCAATTGGGTGGGGATAGTCTCTTTTAAAACATGATTTATAATATCTTCTAGATTGTCATAAAAGGAAGAAATCCACCGATTTTTAAAAAAATACCGATAACATTTCTTACATAATTTGATATGTAGAGATCTTGGGAATTTCAGGAGGGGATGCAGTTTTGTATAACATTGTGGACAAAGGTTTTGAATTAATTGGACTTTATCATCAGGTGATTTTCCACATTTATAACAGAATTTCTGCATTTTCTTTTCAATCACGGTAGATCTTCATAAGAACTAAGAGGTGCTTAAAAGTAATTGAGATACCTGGTTTCTTACCTTTTCATTTTAATTATCTGTGCGTGTGGAATTCCATCAATCCGGATTACCCCTTTTTCATGAACTAATCCTAACTTAATACATTCATTAACAATAGTTTCTCCAACAAGATTTGCGATCGTAGCCCTCTTTAATTCATGCACCGCTTCTTCAAGCGAGGCTAACGTATTACCATAAAATTCTGGAGTAACTCTTAAGATAAATTTTCCCTCACGATATATTTTCCCTAAACACTCCCGATCGCAAATGGATACCATTCTTTCGCCCTGCATATTTCGAATGCGCATGAATATTTCCACAATTTTCGCGCCCTAAATTGCTTTAATGCTCTCTTTTGCGCCACAAGAGAGACACTGGAGATACAAAAATTTATCTTCCTTAATTATTCTTGTTTCTGGTTTATTACAGAAGGGACACAACACATATTTATTCGTATACCGTTTCATAAGGGATTTAAGAGTTAATTGTCCAAATCTTCCGATAAATGTGGCGCGAGTCCCCTCAAAATTCCCACGGGTTGCTAATTCCCGCAAGAAAAATTTCATAATATGATTTGGGTCTCTATTGAGAACATCTGCAATCTCCTTGAAATTTAGGATACTCGTTTTATTCCCTTCCGTAAAAATTCTGAGCGGAGGGATTTTAAAGCGAGAATGCTCAAACACCTTTTTCGGAATTTTTGATCTCGCGCGTTCTAATAATGCAAAATATGTTTCATCATTCATTTTCTTACCACTTTTATAAAATTTTATATTTACCAGCACTGGGTTGATATATTGTTCCTTCATTTATTAATTCTGTTATTGCATCTTGGAAATCAATTTCGGGCATATGGGCATGCTCTTTTAATAGAGTGATACTAACACCCGAACCTTCATCAAATTCTCTGATTATTTCCAGGATTTTATCTTTAAATATACTTTTCTCATATGGTTCAGTACTCAAAGGTTCTGAGTGGGTGGTATTTACTTGAGGGGAGGGGGCGGCAGCTGGCGAAAGATTGGAGCCCGACTTTACTCTCTGGAGAAATTCGATGATTTCCAGTTCGCGGACTAGTTCCCAATTTGGATCTTCTATTTTCCTGATGATCTCAGGTGTAATGTAGATTTCGGATTCGTATTTCCGGACATGACCTATGACATCGACGATATCACCGATTTGAATATCCTCAAACATCTTAATATCATTTTTCCATGCCTTTATCCGAATGGTTTCAGTACCATCATCGATGATGAGAGTAGCTTGAGGAGTTCGTTCAGAAGTATGATCGGTATTTGGAGTAGGCATCCATTTTCCAACGATTGTGCCTAAAATACGTACTCTTGAAATGTTAAAGCCAAATTTAGTTTCAATGTAATGATTAATGTCATCTTTTACATATTTTCCCGTTAAGATATGGTTAATATGCATTTTTATGGCGGTAGCTCGTTTAAAGCTTCTAGTTCTGTTTTGGCTCATCAGAATCTCCTTGTAATATCTAACCAAAATATCTTTTAATGAGATATATTAATCTTAAAAATCAAGGATATCATAAAAAAATTAATCTATCCAAAATTATTTATAATTTCAAGAAAAGCCTAGTCTTAAAAAAAAATGCAGGTGATCCGCGTTTGATTCACTCAATTTATGTAATCCGAGGCGATGGAGAGATACTCTTTGAAAAGAGCTTTGGCGCCATAAAAATCGATGAGAGTTTGGTATCGGTTTTCCTCTCGGCTTTAACATCTTTTACAGGTGCTATGCCTGATGGTTCTATTAAGTCAGTCGTGAGTGGGCGCTTAAAATTTGTCTATACGGTCGATAACAAACGAGACCTCATACATGTGTTCTGTGCAGATAAAGAAGATGATGAGCTCGGATTACATCAACGAATCAAGCGAGTTCGTGATGTATTCGCCGAAGAGCAATATGCGAAATTGGCGACCTGGGATGGAAAATCGAGAGAAATTTGGGCAGATTTTGAAGCATCCGTAGAAAAAATTCTAAGCGGCATCATTAAAATAGCTTTAGTTGGTTTCGGCGGTGTAGGAAAGACTACTATGTTAAATTTAATGCGGGGAACCGATGTACCGATTGAATACAATCCAACAATTGCGGTCGACGTCAAAAAACTTGATGTTTCTGCTACTTATGACGTTATCATTTGGGATTTTGCCGGTCAAGAGCGGTATACTCCTTTATGGACGTTTCTATTACGGGGGACAAATATTGTCTTGTTAGTTACGGATAGCACTGTAGAGAATGTTGTAAGCACTAAAAGAGTGTATTTAAACGTCATTAAAAAGCGGAAACAAGATATTTTGACGTATTGTATCTGTAATAAACAAGATTTACCTCGCGCGATGAAGCCCAAATTGGTTGAACGTTTGCTTAACGTCCCTTGTTTCCCGATGGTAGCTATAAATCCCACATATCGTGATGAATTGATGAGCCTTATAACAACGGCAATAGATGAATGGGCGCGTTCCACGCAACAAAAAGAAGAAGCCTAATATTTTAGGGATATTAATTTACAAAATTACCCTCGAATACCTTAACCATTTACGAGATTCCCAAACTGGGGACTATGAGTAAATTGGGAGTTATTCGAGGGACCTTTTTGGAGAAATTATTGATATCTTAATTCTGGTCATCAAATGCAGAAAATTCATATAAAAATTGCGATTCCTTCTAATGCTTTAGAGGATTGTAAGGACTTACGCTCAAAAACTCAAAAATTAGGACAGATTGCGCGAGCTCTTGCAATTTTTCGGGTAGAAGAAATTGTAATTTACTCTATTTTTCCATCATTTTCGGATGATTTGAAATTAATTAAGGGAATTTTAGAATATTTAGATTGTCCTCAGTATCTTCGTCGAATAATTTTTCCTAAATTAAAAATATTCAAATATGTGGGAATATTACCGCCTTTGAGAACGCCACATCACCCATTAGAAAAAAAAATCACAGAGATTCCCTCAAATTCGATTCGAGAGGGAGTAGTTCTTACGTCTAATCATTCTTCTTCTATAATAGATATTGGACTTGAGAAACCAATTCAAATTAATGTTCCCAAGCTCCCAGTTAAGAAGAGAATTGTTTTAAAATTAGAGAAACGTGGTAATAGTTTTTCAGGATATCCTCTTCCAAAAGAGAAAATTGAAGAATATTGGGGATTTAAAGTTAAAATCTTTGAAGGACCTTTAAAATCGTTGACAAAAAAATATTCTAACCATGTAATAATCGCAACTTCTAGAAGGGGAATTTCAATTATTAATAAAACTCCTGAATTAATAAGAAAAATTAAGGAAAAAAATAAAATTTTACTCCTTTTCGGAAGTCCCAATAGAGGGCTTTTTGATATATTTAGAGTTCAGCAATTAACATTAGAGGATTGGGTTGATTTTATTATTAATTTTGTACCTCAACAGGGTACTCATACTATTAGAGTTGAAGAGGCATTGTATGCTACTTTAGCAATTCTAAATTTTTTAATAAAGACTTAATTAAAATTAGGTAACCAAATTTTGTGTTTAATGGAATTTTTAATTCAATTTCAAATTGGAGTTTATATATTTTTTTAAAAAGAAAGGAGTGAAAAATTGTAGAATCTGATGATGTATGTCTGTTTTTTCGAAATCAAGCACTGATTTAAGTGAGTTTTCAAAAAAAATAGTTAAGTATATGGTTATTGGACTAATTATCTCAGGAATAGCGAGTACCTTTTTATTCATTTTAAAAAATAGTCTTGACCCAGAATTATTTGGCTCTTTTTATAATGTATTGAACAGTCTTTATAGTAATTTATTGAATTTATGTGTATTTTTACTTGTTGGTATCCCTATGCTTTTAAGTTTAAATTATTTATATAATAGAAACAAATATATTTTTATTGTAGGGCTTATATCATGTTTTTTCTTGGTTTTTTTAATCTGTATAGCTTTTTATTCTTTTCAAATTGAGAATTTTTCTATATTTTTATTACTAGGAGTAGTTTTTATAGATCTTATAAATTCTGTAGAGAATCTTTTGCCTTTTTTTATTGTATTACCTTTTCTTATTGTCTTTTATTATAAAAAGATTAAACGTTGGGCAAGGTATAAATTAACTAATTTAAAAATACGAAATCACATTTTAGTAATTGATGATGGGAGGAGAAGGAAGTTTAAAGCTCTTATTATTTTACAGATTCAGAATATACCTAGAAATATTGTGGTCAAGGAAGAAAGATATAGAAAAAAAAGTATTGAGAAATTAATGATTCCTGGAACTTTACAGTATCTCCATTATCATTTGACATCGCTTGCCAGAATCATACCCAATATAAAATTTGAAATTCGTGTCATAAAGAGTGATATCAAAATACGAATCATTCTAAGTTCTTCTGGGAGTGAAATAAATGAAGTGATGGATAACATAGAAGTGATGAAAGATATTGTGATAACGGTTTTTCAAACGACCTTTCCTGGACTGAAATTCGAAATATTGGAGGGATCTTATTTGAAATCGGCTTGGGAAGAAATTTTTGGAGGTTGGGGAAATTATAGAATTAAATTTGTGGGAAATGAAAAGGTTTTAATCGATAAAGTCGCTGAGAAAACATATATATCAATCCTGAAATTTGAAAATGTTCCTAATTTTAAAAATCCGCAAAATAAAACACAAATAGATTCACTCATTAGGGGGTTGATCGGAGCTAATTTTGAGTTGAATTATATCATTTCTGCAGAGCCTTTAGAGATCTATGATTTTGAAAAACAGATTCATATAATTGAAAAAAAAGCTAAAAAAATTGGGTTTAGAAAAGAGAGGAGAGGTACTATTAAAAATATCGAATTTAGAGGGAATTATAGTCTAATAAATAAAATTGAGGAAGAAAAAATTCGGGAAGAACTTCTTAACATTCGACACGCTGAAATAACGGGGATTTGGAATGTGTCAGGGTATATAGTAGTTAGAAGCGATGATAATGACAAACTTGATAATGATATCCAGCGGATTAAGGCCTTAATTTCAACCATTTTTGGTATAGAAATTAGTGTATTAAAAGGATTTAGGCTAAAAAGAGGCTTTTCAGCTATCCCAATGCGGTCACCTTTATTTGATCCTCTGAATATGACTAGTGAGCAATTAGCAATTTTTTTGCATTTACCTGAGGATCCGATTCCTTCACTATCGCGCATCGACATTCCAGAATTCGAGATACCACCGGAAAGAAGGATTTTTAACGGAATTTCCATTGGTAAAGTTCTTTTTTATGATCAAGAATTATATCCATTTCAGCTAAGAATTGAAGAGTTACGCTTAAATGTGTTTATATGTGGATTGATTGGGATGGGGAAAACGAGATTAGCCATGAATATCCTACGACAGCTCACTTTAAATTATCCCAATATTAATTGGATATGTTTAGATTGGAAGGGAGAATACCAATATTTATTAAATGAAATCGAATCCCAGAATATCGTGGTTCTTATCCCTGGATCCGAAGAAACACCTGTCAAACTGAATATGTTCGATCCCCATAAGAGTAATACAGACGAACATGCTCGAAAACTTTTTGCTATTATTCGAGAAGTTTTTAAAAGCGATTTTAATCGTCAAAGCGAATTATCTTCTCAAATGGAAAGCGTATGTAAAGAAGTCTTAAGGAGAGTAGTAAAAAACCCAAAAATGAGAAATCTAGATTCCTTTATCGCTGAATTAAGAAATTATGCACGTGAAGAGCAATCAAGGAATAGGACAATTATGATGACAGTAACTGCATTAATTAATCGATTCGATAGATTCAAACATGGGGTTTTAAAGAAGGTATTCGATGTAAAACGGTCAAATGTCGACTTTGATATCTTGATGGAAAGGAAGGTAATAGTTAATTTAAACTATCTTTTAACAAAAGGCGGCGCTAAAGAAGATGTCCGGCTCGTTATGAACTTATTTTTAAAATACATAATTGATAAGGCGTTGGGGCGAGGTATTACAGATGATCTGAAACATATCGTAATAATTGAGGATGCACAGTTTTTAATCCCATCAGTTTTTCGGGAAGTTCCAGAAACAAGTTTAGTAGAGGATATTCCATTATTACTAAGAGGGGTTGGGGAAAGTCTAATTACGATTGCAACACGTCCTGAGGTTTCATCAGATATTATTGCGAATTCGGGGGTGAAAATTACCTTTAAGTGTCCTTATGATTCTCAAAAGATTGCAAAATACCAAAACTTATCAGAAATCCAAGAAAAATATTTGCGTACTATGCCGAAACGCGAAGCGATCGTAACACTACCCAATTTCCAATTTCCCTTCAGAATTGTAACCGATTATTTCGAAATTCACAAGCACTCATTCAACAAGAATATCAATGAAGAGCTAATATCGATGGATAACCATCAAGGCGATTATGAAATTCCGCAAAAAAATGGGAATTTACTCCGAATTAAAAAGGAATCAGCGGATGCTGCTACATTCCAAGAATGCATGCAAACAAACTCAAATAATTCAGATTTAACAATTAATTCAAGAGTAAATCAAAGACAAAGAATAAATTCGGTATTTTACGGAAATAATGTGAAGGAAAAAGAAAGTCAGAATTTCTCATATTTAGAAGACGAGGATATTGATTTTAAAAACTACTTTTCAAAAATAAGGGCAATATTAGAAACAGGTCCTAAGAATAAAAGATCCTTATCCAAAGAATTAGCTATCCCGTTAAAAAAACTTGATACTTTATTAAAGCCTCTTCTTGAAGAGAAACTAATTTTTTCTAGGACTACCCCGATTTTTAATAAAAAATCAAAACAAAAACTGTATATCTTACCCGAGGATTTAGATTATATTGAAAGAGAGATCAAACTAAAACTTGAAAATGACTTTTTAAACAAGGGAAAAATTGGAAAATTGCCACCAGAAGATACATTTGATTACATTTGGTACGGAACCAATACCTTCATTAAAATAGTTGGGTACTTAGAGAATACTTTAGAATTTGATAAAGTTAGTAAGATTTTATTCGACTGGTTTGAGGAAGCTGTTGAGCGAGAAAGCTTTGAGCTAATCATAATTGTGCCATTCTATGATTGGGGAGAAATAATACGCCATTGGCTCAAAACATTTCGTTCTAATCAGATTCTGGTTTTTGCTTATTACATAGATGATTGGAAAAAACTAGGTGAATATTTAGAGAATGGAATTACTCCGACATGGATATCTGATTTTGAGGGAGAGAAAGATGAGAATACTTCCTTATCTTCGGCTGATAAAATGAGATTAGGAAAATTTAATCGTAATATTTTAGAATTTGGAGAATTATCTGGATATATTCCAAATGAGAATAAATTACCCGTCAGACAATTCAGTAATAAAAACATGTTCCAAAATAATGGACAATCAAAAAAAATCTTACAAAGAGAATGGATTAAAGAAATTCGTAAGAGGTATAAAAACAAATATTCTTTGGAATTTTTAAAAAGATTTAATAATAATTATCTGTCGGCATCCGAATTGGCTGAAGAACTGGGATGTACAATTCAAAACGTTGAAACTTGTCTAGGAGGGCTTGTTAGATATCTAAAATGGGTAGAAATTTCTGATTTATACGATCCAGTTTGTTGCCGCCAACGGTTTTATGGTTGGAAAAATGAGCGACTTGGTCAACAACTGATGAAGCGAGAATTCGTTAAATTGTTTACAGAAAAAGAAATCGAATTTACTACTGATATAATAGGTAAAGATGTTGAAGTATTAATCCTTAAGAATAAAGAGTTAATTTATTTTATTTTTCAAGAATCTGAAATTGATGAATTTACCAAATTTTGTGAAAGTCAAGATTTTTTCGATACAATTGAACTCATAATTGTAATAGTTCATGGAATTGAATTGAAAAACCGATGTGAGAGAATATTTAAAAAAGTAAGAAGAAAAATTGAATTGTTTTTATATGATTGGGCAGAAATAGGCCCATTCATTAGAAAATTAGCATGTGTTAAACCAACATAAAACAAAAAAATTATATATATCAATTGACACCCTATTTTATTGTTATTTTAGCGACCAATGTCTTTCAATACACCTGCTTCGTAGCAAATCAGCCTATGTCCTCACGAACTTGGTCCCTCATAACAAGAGACAATTCATTTAAGGATTCTGGTACAAAATTTTTAATATTCCGCATTATAAAGAGGTACGTATCTATATAATTGATAAAAAATTTCTAATTATCTAGATGCATTGGTAGCGAAGATCTCGGTAAAATCCATCTGCCCCGAGACCCATTGGTTCCGAACCCAGTGATGAAAGATAAAAAATCAATCATATAAATGTAAAGTTTGATTATGGTGGAGTTTTTAAGCTGTAGGTACATTATTTGCCTAAATTACCCCTACACTTCCTAACTTCACCAAGTTTGAAGGAAGATCGAATATGTTGATAAATGAAGCTATCGATCTATTAATTGATATCAGAAATATACTTCGTCAAGCATTACCAAATCAAGATATAAGTGAAGAGAATCTCCAAGAAATACATAATAATTTGAGGAAAATTTATCAAATTATTAAGGAACTAAATGAGAAGTTTGGTTTTCGACCTAATGATAGACCTGAAAAAATACGAAATTTTAAAGAAATCATTAAAGATTTATTTTTTATCGTAAATTCATCAAAAAATCGAAAAAAATTAATTAATATTGGATTTAATCCAACTCAAGTTTTGACAACGGGCGGTCCTATAACGCCCAATGACATTAAAACTTTGAATCCTAACATATCTGAATCAGTACTATCACAGATTCAAGACAAAATTCGAATATTTTGGAAAAATCTAGAATCTAAATTGCGCCAGCGAAAATATGATAAAATAATCCTTTTACTTGAAAAAGGGAATATTGCAGACGAATTATTGCTTAAAAGAAAAGATAAACTTGAAGAAAATACATCTATACCGGTTGAAGCACTCATAATTTCATCATTTGATCATATAGAAAATCAGTTATTAACATTCTTAACGGTTAAATAATCTTTCAAATCTGAAAATTTAAATATTATTTTGGAATTCTGTTTTATTGTGCAATCCTAGGTGAATAATCTTCCTTTAACAAGGAAAAAATTATGCGGCTATGGTCTAGTGGCTAGGACGGTAGCCTCCCAAGCTACCAACCCGGGTTCGAAAAATTTAACTTCGTTAAATTCGAATATCCCGGTAGCCGCATTCTTTTCTAATCAACTTAAACCACGTTTCGTGCGTATTTCTTGAATGAGCTCTTCCATATATGATTCAGGCAAAATTTTTTCCCAATGTGAGAAAAAAGTCATGTAGAATATATGGCCTGATGTCTTAGAACGTAATTTACTAGCCAAACCAAAAGTATTTTTTACTGGAATTTGTCCTATGATAAAGATATCTTTTCCTTTTTGTTCCATTTGTAGAATTTTTCCATTTGATTGTGTAATAATACTATTGATTGCTCCAATATATGTTGAAATGGTTTTAATTTGAATTTTATAAATTGGTTGCAAAATAACGGCTTTAGATAATTGAAATGCCTGAGTAATTGCCTCTTTCAATAAGGGGACTATTTGTAAAAGATCAAATTGTGAAGCTTTAAATTCTAAGGATAAATCAAGAATCTTAACCTTTAAACCGCGTATAGGGTCCCGAATTAAGGGGCCAAATCGAAAGATTTTTTCGATATTATGATGAATAAGAGGAGTTATTTCTCCAATTTCTTCTAAGTTATATTTATCAACGAACCAAAGGATAATATTCCCGAAGGCGTCAAAATAAAAGATTTTTTGGATTAAATTCTCATCCCAGGTCGTAAATTTACGTAAAATCTGTCTTCTTCGGTTTTTACTCATTTTGATGTTCAATTGACCGCTGGTTAGTAGATCTATAAGTTGGGATTCTAAGGGTTCTACTTGGATGGTAATTGAATCTTTAGAATCTGGACTTTTTACGGAAATATTGGCACTTTTTTCTGGAATGGTTTCTCGATACGTGATAATTGGTTCAGAAACAATTATGTCAATCCCCTCTTTTCTTAGATCATTTGTGATTATATCAAGATGTAATTCTCCTAATCCCGAAATTAAAATTTCACCAGTTTCTTCATTTGTTAAAACCTTTAAATTCGGATCATTGAGGGAAAATTTCTCTAATAATTTTAACATTTTCTTTAACTCTCTTGGATGCATCGGTTCGATGCTATATTGAACTACAGGCTCAGTCTCATATTTTATCTGCTCAAAAGGCGCGGTATCTTCATAATTTTTACTTACGAGAGTATCTCCAATTTTAGGATTGTTTAAGACAAATGCTACGATATTACCAGTTGGAACGGATTTTAGACTTTCCCGATGAGCTCCCATAAATAATACAAGTTGTTGAAGCCGTTCATATTCATGATTTATTAAAGAAAAGATTTCTTGTCCTATTTGAATCGTACCTGAAAAAATTCGCCCTACTGAGATTATTCCATGATTTTTATCGAAATCGTTTTTGTATAAATAAAGAAGCATCGGTCCATTTGACTCGCAATTCAGTAAGGATTGACCAATTTCAGAAGATAAATCACCCTGCCATAACGCGGGAATTCGATATCGTTGAGCAGAATGAGGATTGGGTAAGTGATTTATTATAATTTCAAGAATATTTTTTCCTAACGGAATCTTTTTTTGGAGTTCTCTGAATTTACCTTTATCAATAGAACTATTTTGATAAATTTCCACAATATCTCGAAATTTAATGTTCTGATGAAGCATCTCTTTTGCATTACAGCCCCATAAATGTAAAGCGGATCCAAAAGCTACATTTCCTTGTTGGACTTCAATTTTCCAGCGTTCTTTAAAGTTATCAGGCGCATATAATTCCACAAAATTATTAAAATCTTGAATTATTTCGTTAAATTTTTTCTCAATTTCCTTTAAGGAGAGTTTTAGTTCTGTAATAAGCCGATCTACCTTGTTTATAAAAAGTATTGGTTTGATATATTCCTCTAATGCTTGTTTGGTAACAATTTCTGTTTGCACCATGCAACCTTCCACAGCATCTACTACAATTATGGCACCATCAATAGCGCGAAGGCTCTGGTCTCGGGCACTACTGAAGTCCACGTGTCCTGGGGTATCCACCAAATTAATAAGATAAAGCTGATCTTTTGATTTGTAAGGTAAAGATATATTCGCTGATTTGATTGTAATTCCTCTTTTCTGCTCCTCTTCTAAATAATCTAAGGCGCGGGCTTCTCCAGCTAGAGAGAGTGATAATAAACCACAATAGGCTAACAAATTATCTGATAAAGTTGTTTTCCCATGA
>Ga0180301_10003571_pt1 | contig 12152 bp, 9 predicted proteins | sample GuaBasSediGuay16_FD_121797 | JGI IMG/M metagenome (GOLD analysis project Ga0180301, IMG submission 121797) | Subseafloor sediment microbial communities from Guaymas Basin, Gulf of California, Mexico - Guay16, Core 4569-2, 12-15 cm | ecosystem: Environmental > Aquatic > Marine > Hydrothermal...
CGAGGATGGCCATCTCTTCCGGGCACCGGATCTCACGCTTGATTGCTTGAAAATCCAGCGCCCCCGGGATGGTGAGAGTCCCGTCGAAATCGAAAAGTACTCCTTTTAGAGGCCCGGAAACCAGGGTGATCATGATCGGGCTTGCTCCATTAGGACCGGCTCAGGCCCAAGGTCGTTTCCCACCATAAACATTTGACGGTTGCCTTCCCGGAGACGCGCGTGTAGAAAAACAGGCATGAATGTTTCTACCTCCCCCCAACCGCGGTTTCTCGCCGGGGGATCTGCCGCCGCCTGGATCTTCTGGGCGGTTCTCTGCCTCACGGCTGCCCTGTTTCCTCCGGCCCATGCCCATTGCCAGGGGCCGTCGGGCGCGGGCCTCACTTTTCAGGATGGTCTCGTCTCCGCCCGGCTTCAGGACGAACCTCTCGAAAGCGTCCTTGTTCGGATCGAAAAAGAAAAAAACATCTGGTTCAAGGGAATAGAGGCATGCAAGGGCCGTTCGGTGACAGTGGAATTCAGTGATTTGCCCATCAGACAGGCCGTCGAGCGGATCCTTTCATCCACCAACTATTGTCTGGTTTTCGATAAGGGAGGCCGTCTGAAGGGTGTTTTCATCCTGGGCGGACCGTCCGGCGCCACATCCCGCGTCCCCGCTCGTTCCGGACCCCGGCGCAAAAGCCTGCCTCGAAGACGCAGGTGATGCCCCCAACGGATCCTTTCCTCTCATGGTGAAACGGTCGTCCTCGCCCGTAGGCCTTCACGCCAGGCGTGGGGACTCACGTAGCGGTCCCGTAGGCTCCAGATCCCTAATCGCATTTTTTTGGCCGTGGTTTCGGCCTCAACGTATGGACGGGGATCGAAACCCTTGGGCAGACCTTCACGGTACACTTCGGCCAGCCCCTTTTGGACCAGCTCCAGGTTGATATTCTTCCCCGAAAGATAGAGCACGCCCAGAATCTTGTTAAATGGGGCGGAAGCCTTGCCGAAACCGCGGACCTCCACTTTCTTGCCCTGCACCAATCTTGACAGAAAGGACTTTGCCTCCTCACCGAAGGGCTGCCCCCGGTAGAGGGGGTCATTGGAAATTTCGGGCGCATCGATCCCCACGAGCATCACGTATAGGACAAGGCCGTTTTTTTCCACACGCACCGTGTCCCCGTCATAAACCTTGGACACGATGAATTCGCCTCCCGGAGATGCGGCGCTCATGGGGATGGAAAGTCCCAGTGTCAGGAGCACGAAGAGAAAAAGAACCCTTTTCAACGGACCCTCCCGGATGGCGCGGGTATTGATGCTCGAAGACGATGATGAAACTATAGCCCATCGGGGCGAAAATCACAAACCAAAAAGCATCTGACGGCCTGTCGATCTTCGGTAATTGGACATCCCTTCCCTCCTGAATTTATTTGACAAGCGGAACGGCGGGAGGATATAAGCGGCAGCGAGTATTGAACAATTCCGGGGGGGGAGATGGACCTATGGATTCGGCCGATGCAATCCGCCTCATCAGCTTCGTGGACCCATTCGGCAGGCGTTCCGGTAAGGAGCGGAGGCGCAGGCGTTCCGACGAGGTGGAAAGAAGAAGCGGCCTTTGCAGAAGATCTACCGTTGAAAGAAGATCCACCCTGGATCGAAGAGCCAACCACCGGGGAGACAGGCCCATCCGGGGCCTCGAACCCCTCTGGTCCCCGGACCCGGAATGCCTCCACCGGCTGGGGGAAACAGAACTTCCCATCTGCATCATAGGACCGGACAGGAGAAGCGGGACCGAGCGCCGGAGCGGAATGGACAGGCGGGATTTCACTATTTTCTGACAATTGTGTTCTAAAACATGGCCCGCGCAGGCGAGGCAAGGCAAAATGTCCCTTCAAGTTTTTCTTCGCTCCTGTCGAATAGTTCTTGCCCGGCAGGACATCAACGCCGCCGTACCGCCTTTTCAAGGACCACTTGGGTCGGGCGGTCGATGTCCAGGAACTGCACGCAGTTCGTGATTGACTTTCCCGGGAACCAAGCAGGAGGAGGCATACCCGATGGCGAAGATGACGCAGGAGCAGGTGGAGGAGGCCTTGAAGGCCTTTCAGATGGCACCCATGGTACGTTACGATCAAAAGAAGGACGCTTTTACCATCACAAGCGTGTTTTTCAAGGCCCTGGGACGCATCGGCGCCGAGACCATGGCCGAGAGAATCAAGAAGGCCCTTCCCCATGCCACGGTTTCGCGCGTGTGGACGAGCGCGGCGGGGAGGGACACGCAATGCGGCTATGAATGCGTAGAATTCAGGGTTTGAACCCCGCGCGCCGTCTCATTTTCCCACAAAATTCCTCCCTTCCCCATTGAGGAAGCGCTGATATTGCACGCTTCTTCGTCCGAAGTTTCGACCGAACCTATTTCCCACTTGACAAAAATTGTAATGAATTGCTAGATTTTACAATTTTTGGCAAGCTGAAAGCTGATGAAGCTCGGCATGGTTTCCCGCCGACCGAATGGGTCCGGCGGGACATCCTTCGGGGATATCCGCCCTGGCGCTGTTCATCTCCCTTGAAAGTCGGGTATAATGCATTAACTTTGAATGAAAGCATTCCCAGGAGCCGTCGCTTCCAGCGTATCTTCAGCATAACATTTCCCCTAAAACTGAAATCCTACGTTGGAGAAGAGGAAAAGGATGAAGACGAGTCTCGAACAAATCACTCCGGTAAAGAAGAAACTCACCGTGGAGATCGAAGCGGCTGAGGTGGACCGGCGGCTGGCGGGAGCATACAGGAAAGTAGGAAAGCGTGCCAAGATCCCCGGATTCAGACCGGGTAAAATACCCAAGGCCCTCCTAAAGAGGTATTTCGGGGACCAGGTCACCGACGAGGTGGCGAGAAACCTGATCAATGAAACCTTCCCAAGGGCCCTGGAGGAAACAAAGATATTGCCCATCGGCACGCCCTTGCTCGAAAAGGGATCCCTCGAAGAAGGGGGAGTCTTCACCTACTCGGCCGAAATGGAAGTGCGTCCCGAATTCGAGGTCAAGGACTACGAGGGCCTCGAGGTTCAGAAAGAGAAGATCACGGTCTCCGAAAGGGACGTCATGGATCGGCTGGAAGAGATACGCAGGGGGCGGGGCCGGCTCAAGGACATAGTGGAGGATCGGCCCGTCCGGGACGGCGATTACGTGGTGATCAACTATCGTGGATTCGAGGGAGACGAAGCCCTCGAGGACATTCAGGCTGAAAACTTCATGATCCGCGTGGGAAGCGGTGACTTTCATCCTGAGTTTGAGTCATCGCTGGTGGGTCTTGAAAAGGGAAGATCCGCACGATTCCAGGTCCGTTTCGAGGAATCCTTCCGCCACAGCGGCCTTGCCGGCAAAGAGGTCAGGTTCGAGGTGGAAGTCCTGGACATCAAGGAAATGGAGATACCGGAGCTGGACGATGAGTTCGCAAAAAGCCTCGACGGCGAGTTCCCCGACCTGGAAGCGCTAAAGAATAAGGTGCACAAGTCGATAACGGAAGAAGAGGAAAGGAGAACGGAACAGGATCTCAAACGGAGGATCCTCGATCGGATCGGCGCCAACGTGGATATAGCCCTGCCCGACACTCTGGTGGAAACGGAAGTCATGTATGCCGTTCAAAACGTTCAGCAATCTCTCGCCCGCAGTGGATCAAGCCTGGATAAGGCCGGGCTGACGGAGGCCAAATTGCGTGAGGACTTCCGGCCCTCTGCGGAAAAAAGGGTCAAAGATCTCCTCATCCTAGGCCAGATCGCACGTCAGGAGAACATCTCGGTAAGCGATGATGAAGTGGAGGAACGCATCGAAAACATGGCTGCGGAAATGGGTCAAGACCCTGAAATGCTGAAGAAATATTATGAAGCCAGAGATCTCAAGGGTTCCCTTGCGGATCGGATACTCGAGGAAAAAACATTGAACTACTTAGTGGAGCATGCTAAAATTACAGAAGTGGAAAAAGGCCAATTAAATCAAGAGGAAACTACGGAAGAGGAGAAAAGATAACCCGATGTTGATACCCATCGTCGTCGAGCAAACCAACCGGGGAGAACGTGCTTATGACATCTATTCGCGGCTTCTGAAGGACCGGATCATATTCATGGGTGAACAGGTGCATGACAGCATGGCCAACACCATCATCGCCCAGATGCTGTTTCTGGAATCCGAGGACCCGGACAAGGATATCTACCTTTACATCAATTCGCCGGGCGGTTCCGTAACCGCCGGGCTGGCTGTTTACGATACCATGCAGTACATCAAACCCGACGTGGCGACCATCTGCATGGGACAGACTTCCAGCATGGCGGCGCTGTTGCTCGCCGCAGGAGCACAGGGGAAGAGATACGCCCTGCCCCACTCCAGGATCATGATTCATCAGCCTCTGGGAGGGGCTCAGGGCAAGGCCACTGACATCGACATCCAGGCCAAGGAGATTTTGAAGATTCGCGATACGATCAACCAGATCCTCGCGAAGCACACGGGTCAGCCGGTTGAAAAGATCGCCCAGGACACGGAGCGGGATTTCTTCATGAGTAGCGAGGAGGCGCGCTCCTATGGCCTGATCGACAAGACGATCACCAGCCGGGAGATGCAGGAAGCGATTCAGGCGAAACAAAAATAAGGATTTAGTCATGACGAAAAAGAACGACTCTTCCGACGACCTGCTCTGTTCCTTTTGCGGAAAGAGCCAGGATGAGGTCAAGAAACTTATAGCCGGTCCCTCGGTGTACATCTGCGACGAGTGCATCCAGTTGTGCAATGAGATCATCGCAGAGGAATACGGACAGGAGGCCGAGGACGAATCGGCGGGCAAACTGCTCAAGCCCTATGAGATCAAGGAAATCCTGGACCAATACGTGATCGAGCAGGAGAGGCCCAAGAAGGTCCTCTCCGTGGCCGTTCACAACCACTACAAGCGAATCAATACCAAGGTGGACATGGAAGGGGTGGAGATTCAGAAGAGCAACATCCTTCTGATCGGACCCACGGGATGCGGGAAGACGCTCCTGGCACAGACCCTCGCCCGGATTCTCAAGGTCCCCTTCACCATCGCCGACGCCACGACGCTGACGGAGGCGGGATACGTGGGGGAAGACGTCGAAAACATAATCCTGAACCTCGTTCAAATGGCTGATTACGACGTTGAGGCCGCCTCGAAAGGGATCGTCTATATCGACGAAATTGACAAGATAGCCCGCAAGTCGGACAGTCCTTCCATCACACGGGATGTCTCGGGGGAGGGAGTCCAGCAGGCGTTGCTCAAGATCATCGAAGGAACCATGGCCAGTGTGCCGCCCAAGGGTGGCAGGAAACACCCGCACCAGGATTTCGTAAAGGTTGACACGAGCAACATTCTCTTCATCTGCGGCGGGACGTTCAATGGCCTGGACAAGATAATCAAGAGCCGCATAGGAAGCAAATCCCTGGGATTCGAAGCGGACATCAGGAAAAAGGAAGAAGAGAACCTGAACGAAATCATGGGCATGGTGCAGCCTGAAGACCTGATCAAGTTCGGGCTTATTCCTGAGTTCATCGGGCGGATTCCCATCATCGCCAGTCTCGACGAATTGAGCCTTGACGCATTGGTCCGGATTCTCACCGAGCCCAACAACGCCTTGATCAAGCAGTACAAGAAGTTGTTCGAGCTCGAAGGCGTGGAACTAAAGTTTACCGACGAGGCCCTCCAGGCCGTGGCGCGGGGGGCGACGGAACGAAAATCCGGGGCCCGTGGACTCAGGGCCATCCTGGAGTCCGTGATGCTGGATATCATGTATGATATCCCTTCTCTTCCCGACGTCCGCGAGTGTGTGGTGGGGGAAGAGGTGATCACCAAGGGGGAATCCCCTCTCCTTCTCTATGAGAATCAAGTGGGGTATGCATAACGACATGTTCAATCTCACGAAAAAGGACACCGGCGACTATTCGCTGGGAAGGCGCTATTACTACCCGCTCCTGCCGCTTCGGGACGTGGTGGTGTTTCCCAACGTGGTGGTCCCGCTCTTTGTGGGTCGCGAAAAATCCATCAAGGCGCTCGAACACGCCATGTCGCAACACAAGGAGATCTTTCTCTCCGCCCAGAAAGACGCCAAGGTGGATGAACCGGCTCCCAAGGACATCTATGTTCACGGCACGGTGGGAACGGTTCTGCAACTCCTCAAGCTGCCTGACGGAACAGTCAAGGCACTGATCGAAGGGAAACGCCGCGGGAAGATCGAAAACTTCCTCCACAACCCCGAGTTTTTCATGGTGGAGGTGAGCCATTCCCACGAGCAACAGGCGGCCGACCTGGAGACGGAAGCACTCATCCGTTCCATCAATGCCAGTTTCCAGGAATACGCCAAGCTGAACACCAAGATCAGCGACGAAATCGTCAACACGGTTACATCCATAGAGGATCCCAGCCGACTGGCCGACACCATCGCCGGCCACCTTGCCCTGAAGGTCCAGGAAAAGCAGCAGATCCTGGAAACCGAAGGCCTGAACCGCCGGCTTGAAAAGATCTTCGAGAAGCTGCGCAAAGAGATCAACATCCTTCGGGTCGAACAACGCCTCAGGGCGCGGGTCAAGAAACAGATGGAAAAGACCCAGAAGGACTACTACCTCAACGAACAGATGCGTGCCATCCAGAAGGAGATGGGCACGAAAGACGATTTCAAGGCGGAACTGAGCGAACTGGAGAAAAAGATCAAGAGGAAGCGCCTTTCCAAAGAGGCGTATGCGAGGGTCCGGCAGGAATTCAAGAAACTCAAAATGATGTCCCCCATGTCTGCCGAGGCCACGGTGGTCCGCAACTACATCGACTGGATCCTGGCATTGCCCTGGTACGAAAAGACCAAAGACAAGCTGGACATTCAGGAAGCCGAGACCATCCTCGAGGAAGACCACTACGGCCTGGAAAAACCGAAAGAGCGAATTCTTGAATACTTGGCCGTACAGCGGCTCGCCAAGAAAATCCGCGGCCCGATCCTTTGCTTCGTGGGCCCCCCCGGCGTAGGGAAGACTTCCCTGGCCAAGTCCGTGGCGCGGGCCACGGGTAGAAACTTCGTGCGTCTGTCGCTGGGAGGCGTCAGGGACGAAGCCGAAATCCGGGGGCACCGCAGGACCTATATCGGCGCGTTGCCCGGTAAGATTATCCAATTTCTCAAGAAGGCAAAGTCCAACAACCCGGTCTTCTGCCTCGACGAAGTGGACAAGATGAGCACCGACTTCCGGGGAGATCCGTCGGCTGCCCTGCTGGAGGTGCTGGACCCGGAGCAGAACTATGCATTCAACGATCACTACCTGGACCTGGACTACGACCTTTCCCAGATCCTTTTCATCACTACTGCCAACAACCTGCACGGCATCCCTCTCCCGCTTCAGGATCGCATGGAGATCATTCGTCTGCCGGGATATACCGAGGTGGAGAAACTCAACATCGCCAAGCAGTTTCTGATAAAAAAACAGGTGGAGCAGAACGGACTGGAGCCGCACAACATCCGCTTTTCAGACGGGGCCATCCTGACCATCATCCGAAACTACACCAGGGAGGCCGGCGTCAGGAACCTGGAACGAGAAATCTCCTCCATCTGCCGAAAGGTGGCCAAAGAGGTGGTGCGAAACGGAAAGGACACCAGCGTCCACGTGAAAAGCCAGTCGATTCATAAATACCTGGGCGTCATCAAGTTCCGTTACGGCAGAACCGAGGAAAAGAACACCGTGGGCGTGACCACCGGACTCGCCTGGACGGATGTGGGAGGAGAGCTTCTCCAGACCGAGGCCACGGTCATGCCGGGCAAAGGAAGCCTGGTTCTCACCGGCAAACTGGGAGAAGTGATGCAGGAGTCAGCGCAGGCTGCCCTGAGCTATGTACGTTCCAGGGCCCGACAGCTCCGGTTGCCCGACAATTTCTATGAAAAAGTGGACATTCACATACACGTTCCTGAGGGGGCCATTCCCAAGGACGGCCCTTCCGCCGGAATCACGCTGGCGACCTCCATCGTTTCGGCCCTCACGGGCAAGCCGGTCAACCGCGACATCGCCATGACCGGAGAAATCACATTGCGAGGAAGAATCCTTCCCATTGGGGGTTTGAAGGAAAAAATCCTTGCAGCCCATCGCGGGGGCGTGAGCAAGGTCCTCATCCCCATGGAGAACAAGAAGGACATCGAGGAGATCCCCAAGAAGATCCTGAAGAAAGTGGAACTGGTGCTTGTGGAACATATGGACGAAGTGTTGACTGAAGCCCTCATAATGGAGGACGGGGAAGAACTCCTGCTGCCCAGCGAGGAATGCGAGCCCTTTTGCATCAGAGAGATTCGACAGGATCAGGACAAGTCCTCGTCCGAGATCACCGCGCACTGATCCGGGTATAATTTCTTGACAAAGCCGGGCAAGATTGCTAGACAACAGTCTTCTTCGGTTGGGGCGGGTAGCTCAGTGGGAGAGCATCGGCCTTACAAGCCGGGGGTCACAGGTTCAAATCCTGTTCCGCCTACCAGCCATGCTTCAGGGCGGCTCGGTGGCTGCGGAAAAAATGCCGCCGGCCGGCAACACCAAACTCCCGCCAGGCGGGAGTAAAGGGGCCGAGGCCTTTGAAGCAACCTAAATAATTTACGGGGGCGTAGTTCAGTTCTGGTTAGAACGCCGGCCTGTCACGCCGGAGGTCGCGAGTTCGAGTCTCGTCGTCCCCGCCAGTAATATCAAGGGGTTACGCTAAAAACGCAACCCCTTCTTTTTTTCGCATTTCAAATTTTCCGACCCTATTTCCAGCTTTTTAAGCGAACTTTCCGCTTATCTTCAATCTTAAGCTCCGCAGATGACATAAGATGGAAGGCAGGTCAAACGGTGATTCCTGCGAACGTGCTCAAAAGAGAGCATGAAGAAATCCGTGAAGGAGACCGGCGACGCTCCATTCGGTGCATTTGCAGGCTTTCAAGACATCATCAAATCTGGATTGGAGGTGATTTTGCCATTGCTATGACGTGCAACGGGGTACATGCAAATTCGCAGAACTCAATGACTTGGAGTTTGGCCTCCCATTCCTTTTTTTTTCTCCCGAACAGATGGACGACGGGATGCAAGTAACAGCGATCCGAATTCCGCAGCTTCCCGTACTCGAAACTCACACGTTGAGCATGTATGATTTTGTTACAACCCTCTCTCATCTTCAAACTCTCTCCTGGGAGTTTTCTTGATGAATCTGCCAACTCATACAAATTCCCAACGATCCTCTCATCTCTAAGTGGGCGGAATTCATTTGCTTCCAGAAAACTTTCGTCATAAGCTCGATATAAAACGGCTACCTCCCTTAGGAGATGAATAATCTGCGCTTCCTTAAGCGTTTCCCTACATGAAAATGTTATCTCTCCCTTTCCTTTTCGTTCTTGAATCTCCTTGTCTGCGAAGAAAATCGATAACAACCGATAAGCCGCCAACTCGATCCTCTCGAAATCGACTGGAGGGATCCAAGGTCTTCCATAAAGTTCTTCTCCAGACATTTTCTTAACCCTCCATGCCTATATGATGGACTCAGTCCGCGGTATTTGAGTTGTCACCGAGCTAGATTTCATGAATGTGCCCATAACGCCCTATCCAAATTCTGGGGCTTGTGTAAGAAATCCTCTCCGCAGGTTTGCTTTGGCTCTGTTTAGATCTTCTTCAAATTCTTTCAGTAGAGGGTGATGGGCCGTAGCGCTCTGTCCGGTTTTTGGGGCCAGGTAATCATTAGTGTGAAGGTGCGCGGATCACGCGGTCCGTTTCGGAGTCCAAAAAGGCGTTCAAGGTCTCTTCCACGGTACCGTGGACAATCCGTCCCGGTGCCTGGAAAGACGCCCTTCCTCCATTTTGATGATCCGACTGGATTTTTTCGCACCCCCTCTGATATTCTTCATCCCGTAACACTCCTTCAGAGTTCCAGCCCGGAGTGCTGAGGCGCGCGGGCTTTTCTGTCCGATCCATCCATTCCGGGGCGTTGAGTAACCATTGAGGAGCAGATGATGTCACAAAAGGAAAAGGCGTGGGAGAAAAGAATCACCACCCCTGAAAAAATCCTTGGGAAGATCAGACCCGGGTTGAGCATTTTCCTCGGCACGGGCGTCTCCGAACCCCGCACCCTGGTCAAGGCGCTCCTGGCCGCCGACGACGCGAATCTCCAGGACCTGGAACTTGTCCAGCTGGCCAGCTTTGGTGAAGCCCTTTCCATCCGGGAAAGGTTTTCCCGCAAATTTCGCCTCAAGACCTTCTTCGCCGGATGGGTGGCCAGCGAGGCGATTACGGCCGGCCGGGTGGATCTCATCCCCAGCCGGTTCAGCCGCATCCCTTCACTCATCGAATCGGGTCTCATCAAGATCGATGTGGCCTTTGTCCAGATTACGCCGCCCGACCGGGCGGGGTACGCCAGCCTGGGAGTTTCCATCGACGTGGCGCGACAGGCCATGGAACACGCGAACCTCGTGGTGGGAGAGATTAACGACGAGGTCCCCCGTACCCTTGGCGACACCTTTGTCCACGTGAACGATTTTCACTATTTTGTCCGGGCCTCTGAACCGCCCCTCTGGTTCTCCCGCCTGCACGTGGACGACGTCTTCGATCGCCTGGGTCGCAACGTGGCCGGCCTGATCCAGGACGGAAACTGTCTAGGATTCGCATTGGGACCCCTGTTCGAAGCCCTGGGATCTCACCTTCAAAGAAAACGCCACCTGGGCATCCACTCGCAGTTCATGACGGACGCTCTGATGGACCTGATCAAGAGCGGGGCCGTGACCAACCGCCGAAAGGGATCTTTTCGCGGAAAAAGCGTGTGCGCCTATGCGCTGGGGACCCGGGAGCTCATGCGCTGGCTTCACCGCAATCCACTAGTGGAATTCCAGGGCATCGACGTTGTCTCGGACCCCAAGCGCATCAGCAGCAACGACAACTACATCCTGATCCTGCCCGTTCGCAAGATAGACCTGACGGGCGGAATCGCTCTTCACAGCGGCAAGGGCAATCTCATGGCCGGGCCCGGTCAGGCCCAGGAGTTTCTCACGGGGACGTCCGCCTCCCGCGGGGGGAGGACGATAGTTGCCCTGCCCAGCCGGAACCTGGCGGGCAAATCCAATATCGTGCTGTCCGTGGAGGAGTTCCCGAACCAGTTCTCGGTGAGGGAATCCCTGGACCTGGTGGTGACCGAGTACGGGGTGGCGTCTCTGACCGGTCGTACCATCAGGGAACGGGCCTTGGCCCTGATCGACATCGCCCACCCGGACGACCGGCTGGACCTGGTCCGGCGCGCCAAAGAACAAAATTTGCTTCATCCGGAACAGACCTACCTTTCCGATTCCGGAAAGCTCTATCCTTCGGAGCTCGAATGTACCCATACCTTCGGGGCCGATCTGGTGGTCCGTTTCAGGGCCATAAAGCCTTCCGACGTGGACGAGATGCGCAGGCTCTTCTACCGTTTTTCCGACGAAGCCGTCTACTACCGCTATTTCTCCCCCATCAAGACCATGCCGCACACCAAGATGCAGGAATACGTGAACATCGACTACCGGCGCACCATGTCCATCGTGGGCCTGGTGGGGGAACCCGGCGAAGGAAGGATCATAGCCGAGGGGAGGTATGTACGTTTCGCGGACCGGCCTTACGCCGACGTGGCCTTCGTGGTGGACGAGGCCTATCAGGGCAGGGGCATCGCCTCTTTTTTGTTACGGGCACTGTCCCGAATCGCCATGGATCGGGGGATAGAAGGGTTCCATGCCGACGTGCTCGCCACCAACCGTGCCATGCTGAAGGTATTCGAGAAATCTCCATTTCCACTCCAGGCCACCCTGGAAGGGGGCGTCTACGCGGTCACCATCCCTTTCACCCCGAAGAAGGGTTCACAGGAAACCACTTGAAATGGCGATCCCTATGGGGTATGGCAGAGGCCATACAAAGCCCGCCTGCCCTTTCAGGCGGCGGTAGGGAGGGAAACTTGGCGGAGAAAGAGGAACTGATTCAAAAACGGGAAGGACCCCTCTGTACCCTGGTGATCAACCGCCCGGAGAAGCGAAACATGGTCACCGTGGACTGTCTCCTGGCCCTGACCCGCACTTTCGAAGAGCTGGCCGGGGATGCCGATATTCGATGTGTGATCCTGACGGGTGCCGGGGAACAGGCCTTTTGTGCCGGGTTTGACATAGGGGCGTTGCCCACGGA
>Ga0180301_10003573_pt1 | contig 12148 bp, 13 predicted proteins | sample GuaBasSediGuay16_FD_121797 | JGI IMG/M metagenome (GOLD analysis project Ga0180301, IMG submission 121797) | Subseafloor sediment microbial communities from Guaymas Basin, Gulf of California, Mexico - Guay16, Core 4569-2, 12-15 cm | ecosystem: Environmental > Aquatic > Marine > Hydrothermal...
CATCTGAAGACTGGATAACGGTTGATGAAGTAGCAGACGAAACAATTAAAGCTATGGAGCTAAGCAATATGAAGAAGATATACAAACCCATACTACACGGCGTAGGATGGCTAGGCGACGTAAAGAGAATTGCATTGAAAATAAATAGACTAAAGTCTTTAGGATTTAAACCAAGATATTCAAGTAAAGAAGCAGTATACATAACTACAAAAGCATTAGTTAAGGAAGTTAACGAATCTGTATCTTGAGAGAGTTAATAAGGCAAAGTTTATTGTTTAAAGGTCTTAAAAGGATGCTTTCTTTATTAATAGAGAAAAGAAAGTTTCCACCACACTTTGCGCCAGTTTTCTCATGCAGTTTTTTAGCTCGAGCATTAGTGATATTCGTTGAAATGATTCGTAAGTACTTAGTGAGGATAGGATTCAAACATTTAATAGTCACCTTGAAGGGAGGAGAATTCTTATAGATCTCATGGAGCCACCGAAAAACTACGATGAAGCATATTTTTGTGGTCGTAATTATGAGTTAATACCGGAATTTAGGCTAGACAGTAAGAGAAGATTTGATGTTATTGTAGATTTAGGGCACACTACGGGTTTAACTCTTAAAGCATCAAAAAGATTTACAAAAATTATTGCTGTTGAACCAAATCCGTTGGCATACGTAAAGTTGCGATACAATTTAATAATCAATAATACAAAGAACGTAACAATAGTGCCCGCTGCTATAAGAAGCTTTGATGGATATACGGATCTTTACATACGTATTCGGAGAACCATTGAAAGCACAAGTGTATACGATACGTTTGGCGTTTAGAAGATATGAGGAAAGCGCAGGTTACGGTCATAGTTATAACAACGGGTTTGAACATTAATTTAATAGAACGTTTATTACAATCGCTTGCCCAACAAACATTTAAAGAATTCGAAGTCATTATAGCCTGCGAAACAAATGGTAATGTGCTTCAAAATCTTTGTCAGTCCATATTGCCTAGCAACAGATGCATTGTTATCGAGACAGGTTTTTGGAATAGGTGCAGGACAGCTAATACTGCCATAATGCTTGCAAAAGGACGATACGTAGCTTTGCTTGAAGACGATCTTGTACTAGACGATAAATGGTTTGAATTCATGCTTAAGAGTTTTGGAAAGTATTCAAAAGCTAACGTAGCTTGCGTATACTCAAAGGTCGTAAATCCATTAGGATCAGAATCTTTAGCTAGGTACTCACAGAACAAGTCTTTGAAATTCGGAATGAAGATAGTTCATACGTTACGCGTTCACACAGCACTAGCAATAAAAAGAATACCTGTATTTTCCTTAGCTGTTCTTTGTAAAAGAGATGTATTAATCAAAGCGAGGATGTTTGATCCGAGACCTGAAGAACCAATCGTAGGCGAAGATTATGATCTTGCAATAAGGATTTACAAGCTCGGATATAAAACAATAACTTGTCCGGAAGCTCTTGCATACCATTATTCCCGACACGCAATAAAAAGAATTCAAAATATCCTTAGGATTGGACTTAAGTGGTGGGAACGTCTCATAATGAATGAAATATTCTTGTTCGCGAAACATATCGATATACTAAAATTTCACGTATTAGCGTATGCCATTTATAAATCCGTGTTTGAACCAATTAATGTCTTCATTAGACTTAGAACTGAGTTCACAAAACTACTAGCAACATGGGTTTACTCTATCAGAGGAGCTTTAGTAGGGCTGATAAGAGGAGCCTTAACTAAGGATTTGAATCCAAGGAGATGATATGCCGTAATTACTTGCAATAAGCTAGCTCAATTATGGTAAGCCATCAACTAAAGTTCTTATTGATATCGCGAATAATTAATCCGCGATTATCAGCCCCTAAGTGTAATCTATATTTATCGATTGAATTGGCGAGACAAGGATGCGAAGTACATGTGCTAACCTCACATATACACAATCATAAACTAGACTTGCTTAGAGGTCAGGGTGTGAAAGTTCATATAACAAGATCCTTCTTTGCATCAAAGTATGTTGCACCAACAATCTATACTTTAATGGCTAAGAAACTTAAAAGAAAATACGATGTTGATATAGTTATCGGAAATGGTTATACGTTATGGGATGATATAACGTGGATTCACTTCTTAAGACTGCCTTATGCGAAGAATTTAAAAAATATTGTTCTCAACAAAATTCCAAGGAGATTACTATGGGAAGCCCGTGTAGAGAAGTATGTTCTTGGTACTAGTCACAGGCTTTGGGCTGTTTCAAACATGGTTAAAAGGAACCTCATGGAGGATTACGGATCCTCGGAAAAAAAGATATTCGTTCTTTATCCAGGAATTGATGTAAACAAGTATAGGCCTTTGGAAGAAGAGGAGAAAGAGCGGTTTAGAGCACAGCTAGGACTCAAGGATAATTTAGTATTGCTCTTTGTAGGTAGGGATCCTGTAGGGAAGGGGTTCTTTAGAATGGTTAAGGCTTTAAAAGAATCCAAATTAACTAATAAAGCAACTTTGTTGGTTGTTGGATTTGAATTAGATAAACTCCAATCGGTTAACTTGCCGGATTTCAACACCAAGTTTTTAGGCGTTATCAATGAGGAAGAGATGATAAGGCTTTATCAGATTTCCGACATCTTGGTGTATCCAAGCTATTATGATACATTTTCGCTTACAGTACTTGAAGCCATGGCTACTGGTGTCGTACCAATAGTTTCTAGTACTACCGGTTCATCCGAAATAATAAACAACGGTATAGATGGCTTTGTTTTTCATAGTGATAAGGAGCTTGTCGAGATCTTGAATAGCATAGAAAAGATAGATTTAGATAGTATGAAAAGAAGAGCCAGGCAAAAAGCTTTACAATTCTCATGGGTAAGAATAGCAAAGAGTTTGATAGAAATGCTAAGTATGGAAACAAAGTGAATTGAAGCTTACCAAGGTAACGCACTATGATAGACGCTATATATAGATTCTTGATAAGTCTCGACAAAGTCTTAGGGTTACACATATTGTCATATCGATACGCACTAATATTAACAACATTTGTTTTATTTATGCTCATATTCCCTTTGTACGTAGCGTCTATGCGCAGTAATAGAGTTCGTCAACTATTTATATCTGGATCAAAAAGATTGAAGACCTCAACGTTATTATCAACAATACTACTCGCTCTTGCTTTGACACTTAGTAATTCCCTTTTCAGGACTATCGGAATTGATGAGAGTACTGCGGACGCTGTTAAGATATTTTACTTTGGTCATCAAGGTCCCTCGTTTAAGGATGGATTCTACGATTTGTTAAATGTTGATGCATCGTTGAAAGTTATGTTAGATCTTGTACTAGGTATTCAGAATCCTCTCCAAATACACTCTTCTTTGCTCATCAAGATAGTATTAAGTGTACTCTATGTAATTCTCGTATATCTTTCCGCTAAAGTCCTTTGGGGACGGTGGCATTTGACCCCATTAGCAGTAATTTTGGCTTTTACATCACCTGCTTTTGCACTGTCCAGAAATCCGCCATCGATTTCTGCAGTTCTTTCCTTAACAACGATTTACATTCTCATAGTATTGATTACACAGAAACAAAATATCGATACAGGTCCATTCGTTAGCCTAATCATAACATTCTTCATGGGTTTACTAACTCATGGTACAGCATTAGTAACCTTGGTTTTAGTAGCGTCGTTTATTATCGTTTCCAAGGTGCTCCCACTGTTAGTGACTCTTAGTGGTTCAATCAATAGTTACAAAAGAATTACATACATCGCAATCATAATACTAATCATCTATATCGTGTTATCCAGCATAAGATTTGTTTACTCCTCACTGTATAGATCTGCTTTTATGACGTACTTTCAAGAATTCCTCAAGTACTATGCCGGTTTCGGAACATACCATAGAGAATTAAAAATGTTTAATATACCAGCAGTACCTAGGTTAACAGCTCTCTCATGGGCTTTGCCTCCAGTATTAGCATACACACCGTTGATCTTCACAATGTATGATATCCTTCGAAGTAGAAAAACATCTATTAACACTATGTACTTAGTGTTCTCATCAACATCAGCTATTTTCCTTATTAGTGGATATCTAACAACGTTCTTCTCTAACTCTCTAGCTAGAGAACTGTATTTCCCAGCGTATATGTTACTATACATACTGATCACCTACACACTCCCGGGCCTGACTAGGCATAAGGCATCTACACTAATCGTGTTAATCCTAGTTGCTTTCGCATCAATAGCAGGGTTATGCACTCCAATAAGAAGTCCATCAATTCCTCAATACCTAGACATCGCAAGGTCTATACGTTCGTCAAGTCTTCAACATTATGTCTATGCTCAATCTCTACTTAAGTTTCTAATACCAAGTAACGAGGAAATTGCAATTATTGCCGATACCCCACTTCAATTACATACAGTCTCTTTACTGATCTATAAAGATGCTCAATTTATTCAAAACCTAAGATGCAAGATAATGTATAGGCTTATCGAAGAACCCTTAGGAATAGTGCTTATGTTTAACAGCGATAATTATGTGGTAATGCTTTCCGATTAACAATAACCATCTATAAATCAAAACTATTTCGAATACCCTTGGTATTAAATTCTGCACCGCAATTATACAAGGCATATTATATACATAGCACCTACTCTTTTTAACGATGAGACTCCTCTTCCAATCAATTGGTGTTTTAGTTCATTACAATTGGGCATTACCCTATTACCTAACTAAATTGCGAGAAGAATCTAGGATCGATAATTTAACAAACTTTTTTTCATACTTTATGGGAGGCTACTACTACCATTTGAAAAGTTTTGGAAGAGTCAGCCCCGTCTTCGAAGAGATAGGTATAGGAAATGTGAGAACCCTAGATAAAATGCTTAAGATTATGCATATTAAAAAGCTTATGAAGAAGAACTACGACATTATTCACCTTAATCGTGTAGTAAAGGATTTCTGTGAAACGAAGGTTCCGAAGATACTTACGTTACATGGTATCTGTTCGGATTTTGAACAATGTTTCGACTCATTCGATGCATGCAACGTGCTCAGAGAGATACAGAAATGTGTTGAAGTAATTGTAGCACCGTCAAATCATTGTGCAAAAGCAGTAAAGGAGGCATGCAAAATAGATGTCGAAGTAATTCATCATGGAATAGATACTGAGATATTTAATCCGTACATAATTTCGAAATGCAAAGCTAGAAAGATTCTTGGATTACCACTACATAATGCTATAATTTTATGGAATGCTAGAATAAGTCCCGAAAAGAATCTCGAAATGGCGCTAAAGGTCTTGAAGAGAATATTAAAAGAAAGGAAGGATGTTATCTTGCTAATTAAAGGACGTGCTGCCGATCGAAATTATATGGTGAAGATAAGATCTTTAAAAAAGAAGCTCGGTCTTGAACACAATGTTATGTTTGACCATAGATGGGTTCCAAGTATGAACAAAATAGCTATGTACTACAGAGCTTCTGACATCTATATACATACGTCGATAACAGAGGCTTTCGGCTTAGCTGTAGCTGAAGCTATGGCATGCGGAATTCCAGTTGTTGCTTATAGAAGATCTGCAGTACCAGAGGTAGTAGGGGACGCTGGCTACCTAGTTAACGATGTAGAAGAATTCGCAGAGAAGGTTCTAGAGGTACTAAACAACGAGAAAGTCAGGGATTATCTTAGCCTGAAGGCTGTTAAGAGAATTCATGAAAGGTTTTCGTTAAAGAGTACTGCATCAAAGTATCTTCAGATATATAATAAGCTATAGACCTTTTACTTTGGCGCAGTTAATGGCGAGTAACATTAAGTAGGATAAGAGCGACTCAACACGAATTACAAATGTTCAAAAGGTTATGCTCATGGTTGTGCTTATCGTACACTTTTCGCAAGGTTTAAGAGCATGAATTTCAGACGCTTCAGTAATCAATTCGTCCTTCTATTAATAGCTATAAAATTGCGTTATAGACCATATAGCGACATAATTAAACCTTATGAACTTCGACACGATATTGCATTTATCCAAGTCCATGACACTACGTTAACAGTACCGAAATCTGGTTATTACGCGTATGCCTTAATATGTGAACCTCAAACTTTTCGCCTCATTCAACATATAAGCAAGCCTGGCATGACTTTTCTTGATATAGGGGCAGGTATAGGCTCTTACGCTATCCGTTTAGCTAAGGGAGGTCTACGTGTTTATGCAGTTGAGCCTGATCCAGTTAGTTTCAGCCTTCTGTTGTTAAACGCCAAACTAAATAATGTCATGGGGAGCTTAATCCCCTTAAAATACTACGTTTCAAAGAAGCAAGGAAAAATCTATGTTAAGCCGTATGTGAAGCTTAGCTTTAACATAACAAATGTTCGATGCGATCCACGTTGACTGAGCTCTGCAATAAGTTCAAAATCAGGCCGGATATCATTAAAATAGATGTTGATGGAAATGAGGTTGAAGTTTTAGAGAGCGGTACCGAAATCTTGCAAGAGGCAAGATTTGTAGTCATAGAGCTTAGGGATAGCACTTCAGCGAAAGTGGATAGATTAATGAGAGACTTAGGAAAAAGACGGATCTTTATAGAGTACACCTGTTCGAAAGGTTTTGGACGCCTCCTAAGACCTAGAGTTAAGCCTAGTGACTTTATGGTGATGTATTTATGAGGCTCGACGTTGTCATGCCTACCTGGAATTCGAATACTCCTTATTTCAAGATCGTACTTAAGAGAATTGTTGAGAGTATACCGATAAACAAGTTCATTCTCATTGACAGATATAGTACTGACGGCACTGTGGATCAGGTCAAAGCAATTATACCTTCAGATAAGCTTATTATAATTGAAACAAATGCTGATTTAGCTCGTGCCCGTGCAATTGGGATTAGACATGTTAATACTGAATTCTTCGTATTTGTGGATTCCGATATACTTATACCTCGTAATTTTGGCATAGAGAAATGGCTAAGACTTCTTGTGGCTAATAAAAAGCTTGCTGTAATATCTTTCCCTATTCGTTCAATATACAATTACATAAAATATGCTACATCACCTACACAATATACCAGAGTGTCAAGGGTGTTAAGAAGGTATGAGGAGATAGCAGATTGGGAGATAGTTAAGTATGGCTTATTCCGTTTAACTGCAGGCGATCTTTTTCTAGCTATTCTTCAAACAGATGTTGTCAAAGATTGGTGGCCCTCACCACATCTCTCGGCACTTGAAGTGCTTAGCCTGACGCAACACATTCTCACTAATGGATACCTTTGGATCGAAGTTGCAACTCCAGTTATACACTTGAAAGAACTAAAGTACGGTACAGGAGTCTACAGATACCTTAAGCAGGGACTTTGGACTGGCAGCAATGCACGAATACTGAATATCTCAAAGAAGCACTTCTTCTTGGAAACCTTCTCAAGACTTCTCCTTGGCACAGCTAAGAAGATACTAGCTAAAGACCCTATAGGAGCATTGAGAAATGTGTTTTTTCGTATGGGTTATCTAATTGGTTATTTGAGCCCCCGCAAATATAGAGTATGGATAAGGTAAGCTACTTATCACTATCATCAGGAGGTCTATGAAGTTGCTAGGCATCTACATGCACGTGGTTTTAAGGTGTTTACTGATGGTAGTTACGTCTATGCTTTTAAGCTTGGCATAAGCTCACTTATTTAATTCGAATGAACAATGTGATAGTATAGTTAAAGTTTTCGTTAGGTTAGGTGTTTTAAGGTGAATGAGCGTGTATTGATATTCATTAGCGGTCCTGTAGGAGCTGGAAAAACCACGTTTTCTGCTGCCCTACTCAGCCTGATGTTTCGCAAAGGATACAAAGTATGTTATAGATCGCTCACAGCATTTCCACTTTTTTCATACATATTTTTCAAACTGGCAGCAATGTTATTTTATGGTTTGAAGGTTGTTAGACATCACGAAAAAGTGCGTATTCACCCTTCAACTCTCTTTATATTGAGGATTAAAAGTATGCCCAAACCAGTTATAGTGTTGCTTATGCTTCTAGAAAGCTTGAGTGTAGGGTTATCTTTTTACTTCAAAATAATTTCGACTTGCATAAATAGAAAGGTTATCATAGTTGATGAAGGATTCCTCAACATGGTTGCTAACTACATAGAGGTCTTTGGTAGGAGGAGCGCATTCCTCATAGCGTTGATTGCAATCCTTATACAGAAACTTCAGAAAAGATTTAGGTTAACAATTATCTATCTGGATGCCGCTGATAATATACTATTAGAGAGATGGGTTGCGCGAGGATATCCTGCTACTACCCCAATTGTAGATATGAAATATCATCTGAAGTATGTGCATCTAATTCGGTTTTCAAAAACATTGATTTCTAGCGTGGCTCCTCTCATCAAGTTAAACACTAATGAAAAACAATCGTTGTTGCTGAATGAATGCATTGAAAAGTTAACTGTTCTCGATGGTTAGGACAGCTTTCGTTGTTGATCTAGACCATACACTTATAGGAGCTAATACCACGTTTGAACTCCTACAGATTCTTTGCCCGGTTCGATACTTTATACTTTCGAAGATATTGAAACCGCTAACACTACTTAATGTAGTTCTTAAACGAGATATCTATAAGCTGGTGCTAATAACGATATGTGTTAAAGGTTGGAGGAGAGAGAAGCTAGAACAATTAGCTAGGACATACTATGAAATGATAGTTAAGAGAGAGCCGGATACATATCTCAACAACAGACTTCTTCTCTTCTTGCATAAAATGAGGTCTACACCAAAGATTTTATTGACTGCATCACTTGATTTTATTGCAGACAATTTTAAAAAACTAGGTCTCGACCTTATCATAAGTAGTAGAAGCTACTATAAGAATGATAAATTCCATTCTTTTCAGGATCTTTATAAGCAGAAAAACCATGTTTTGATGATCCTTCTCAAATATTTTGATAAGGTGGTAGTTTTTGATGACGACCCAGAACCAGAGTTTTATACACTAGGTGATAGAGTAATTGTTGTGAGGCTTCCTGCGCATGGTAAGAGAACTTAAAACCATTGATAGAATTATTGTCGCCCTAAACATGATTGTGTATAGAGTAGATGCATTGCTTAACAATTTTATTGACGGAGTTTTTTTATTATCTTATAGTATAGCATTAGCTTTAACGATGAGATATAAAATAGAGCATGGTAACGTCTGGGCTCACGTCATATCTTTATCAGTATTACTTCATATGTTTTACATGGTGGTGTATGTAATAAACGATGCTATAGACCATAAAAGAAAGTGGTATCTTAAGCCTAGTATTGATGAATCGTTCTATCAATTAAGACCGGTATATTACTTCAGAGGGTCTAGAACTATAATTACTTACTTCGCTTTGATTTACACGATGATCATAATTTTAACTAGTATGTTCAGCAAAATTCCGTTTCTCCAATTAATTATATTTGTTGTGATTATAGTCTCGTTAGCATTTCTGCATTTATCTCGAAATATCGCATTGAGAGTCATAACATTTTACCTGTTAAGAATCGTGAAATACACATACCTCTTGATGCTACTTCATATCGTTACCTTTAATCAGCTCTACAAAGATGTCTTCATACTTTCCATACTTAGCCTAGTGACCCCCTATGTAACGTACACTACCCTAGACTATACTAAACACTTTTCTTCGAAACCAATAACTGGAGTAATAGTTCTGACAATATCTGCCTTTTTGATATCGCTACTCTTGCTAGAGAGCATCGTAAGTGGCTGTTCATTGATAGAATTGATCCGAGTTATTGTCGTAAGCTACACCTTTGTTGTTATACCAGTACTAGCTATAAGGCAAGGACTCCGAAAACATTTGGGAGCATACAACCCAAGATACTACCACCACCTATTACGTCTAGCTCTGGGAGCAGTGCTAGTTTCCATCGTATTACTTCTTGTTCTCAATTTACTTGCCATGCTACACCCTATAGTTCAATGCTAGAATTGCAAAATCTCTGCACATTGAAGTACAAGAGTTTGTTAACATGGGGTTAAGAGATGCGTACAGGTAGTTATGGACATATCGTTCTCTCTGGCGCTGATGGTTCTGGCAAGACCATTGCTTCTAGGCTTTTAGCTTCCGTTCTTGTGTTGCGTGGCTCTGTGTGTATGCATTGGTTTAGGGGTTCACATCTTCTTGCCTCTGTTCTCGCTAGGCTTCTCTCTCGCTTCAAGACTTTTCGTGGTAGTTGCAATCCTTACTACAGAGTGTGTATTCCTAAGAAGCTTCGTTGGTTGTGGATTCATATCGAGTTCTGGTCTCTCTTGCCACACATCTTTGTGAGGTTGTTGCTTGGTAGGATGTGTAGGTTTCTTGTCTGTGATAGAGGTTTTCTAGACTTCATCGTCTGGATCATCACGACACTAAACCATCCTAGCTTTCTTCGTGGTGTCTACAGTAGGTTTCTGCTTAGGCTTGCTGAAAGGGAGAAGCCTGTTTACCTTTACGCCGATCTGGATGTTCTTGCTAGGAGAGCTGACGTCCCTAAGAAGTTTATTGCTAAAGAGCTTGTTGTATACAGTGTTTTGGCTAGGTATATCTCGGCATGCAGAATAGATACAGGTGTTGGAACTCCGATAGATAGTCTCAGAGGTGTTCTGCGGTGCTTAGAAGAACGAATACGTTGAAGCTTCTGAAAACTATCGAGGGATCCTACAGACCACGACAAGAAGAGATTTTCGAGCTTGCAGAGCTTGCTAGGATGAACAAGCTCTACCTAGCCTACCTCAGGGCTATCGGTGATGTGCTTAGAGATGAGCTTCTCCGCGAGAAGGCTAGGTTTAGGTGGTTTATGGGAAACGTTACTGAGGTTGTGGAAGCTTTGAACGGTCTTAGCTACGCTCTCTACAAGTTTAGAAAGCCCGTCGACCACGTCTCTGTTGATCTCGATATACTGAGTGATAGAAGGGATGTTCCCAGAGCTGTACGGTTGCTGAGGGATCGTGGGTTCAGGGTGATCTCTCCAGAGCCTTACACCGTTACCCTAGCTAGGAGGGGTTTCATCGTTGACCTCTATACACAGCCTTCATTCGCCTGGGTTGTATATCTAGATGGAAAGAAGCTGTTGAGGGATTATGTCGAGGGTATCGAGGTTAATGGTGTTCCAGCTAGGGGGCTGACTAGAGAAGCTGAAGTCGTTGTTGCAGCGGCACACGCAATCTGCAAAGAACACATTGTCCTGTTGATTGACTGCTTATTAGCATGGAGCTGGATGAACGAGAATGTGTGGAGTATAGCTACAGAGCTAGGTGCTGAGAGGGCGTTGAAGGAGCTGCTGAGGGTGTGTAGCCTTGTGAAAAGTGGGGGTGCTGAAGCGCCATACAGGCTGGAGCTGCATACAGTTGCGAAGATGTTTCTAGACAAGGTGTTACATGACCCAGCATTCCGCGTCACCGTGACAAACGTACTGAAATACGTGTTCCTAATGCAGGGAAGCGGAAAGAGGATATTGTGGAGGATGACATCGAGGAGCTACTAGGTAGTACACCTAAACGTTTTTGAAAGATGTTTTGCTAAGTGTAGAGCGCTTAGCACAATGGCTTATGCTAGGATAATTTTTTATTATGTAACCATCAAACAGCAAACGCCGCGATAAACGGGTTATACGCTAACAAGCTTAAAAGACAGCCGAATGTTCTAACATAGCAAAAGCTTAGAAGAGGGTGTGGGTTAAACGTCTTCACCAAGTCTAACAAGGGTTGTAAGGGGTGGCTTATGGCTATATCTTAGGAGCCTAGCTAACAACTTATCGGGCTTCATTTACTGGATGGCGATATCGGCTATAGGTGGAGCTGAAATCGTTGGCTTAACCAGTGCTACAGTTGCATTGGCCGGCATAGTATCAAGCTTTCTATCTTTAGGTCAAGAGGTGGGCGTTCAGAGGTTTGTTGGCGCGTGTAAGGGTAGAGGGGATAGGGAGGGGGTTGCTAACTATTTTTGGTCTACTGTATTGTTTAGGATTGCTACCTTTGTTCCAGTAGGTTTAGTTATGATTGTTTTAGGCTTGCTTGGCCTGTCCTTTGGGGGTTTAGATAGTGATATGCTCTTCTATGCAGGGGTTATGGTTTTGCTTAACCTAGTGTTGGTTTTCGACGATCTGCTGGCCTCGCATCTGGAGACTAAGCCCATTTTCATCGG
>Ga0180301_10003574_pt1 | contig 12147 bp, 10 predicted proteins | sample GuaBasSediGuay16_FD_121797 | JGI IMG/M metagenome (GOLD analysis project Ga0180301, IMG submission 121797) | Subseafloor sediment microbial communities from Guaymas Basin, Gulf of California, Mexico - Guay16, Core 4569-2, 12-15 cm | ecosystem: Environmental > Aquatic > Marine > Hydrothermal...
CCTCTCCGTTCCATTCCGAAAAATGGGAATGACTGTGCTCCTTGATATCCATCCAAAAATGCGGCCAGAGCAAGAATTCTACTTGCAACCACAGCGCCTTGCCCACCTCTACCATGCCAGCGAATTTCAATAATATCCCTATTCAAATAGTCTCACCACGCTACCATTAATATTAATATGACATTAAAGAATACAAAGTCCAGAATTTATGTGTTTCTCAATGTATGGGATATTCTGTTTATTGAAATTCTCCATGTTTCAAAATTTCTGATTTTGTTTCCTTTCCATAAAAAACCTCCAATATCAATTGAAGATTTTATTTGTCTCGCAACCATCTCAGCTTAAGTCTGTGCACGTACTTCTGATATTCAGAAAATCTTGAGGATTATAAATTTATAACTAAAAGAAAAAGAAAAGATATGAATTAAAGCAGATAGTTTAAGCGAATATGTTGCTATTTGCATAGCCAGTCAACGGCTGAAAAGCCTCCGTCAACAGGAAGGACGCACCCGGTAATGTGCTTTGATTCGTCCGATGCCCAAAAAACGGCTGCATCAGCTATCTCCTCCGGTTCCGCCAACCTTCCTCTCGGCGTTCTTTGCTTGATTTTTTCTTCATCCAACAAACCTCTCCTAATAAGGTCTCTGATCATTTCAGTTTTCGTGTGACCTGGGGCTATGGCGTTAACGTTAATATTGTACTGAGCCCATTCTATGCTCAAAACTTTAGTTAGCATTATTACCCCAGCCTTGGATACACAATAAGCAAGTCGTTGCGGTAAAGCCCCAAGCCCCGCTATCGATGATATATTGATAATTCTACCTCCTCCCTGTTTAATCATCACTTTACCAGCTGCCTGGCAACATAAGAAAACTCCAGTCAAGTTGATAGCCAGGCATCTATTCCGATCCTCCTCGGAAATATCACCTTTAGCTCAGCTTCTGCGTTTTGGCTTGCATACCATAGGCTGTCAGTAATTTGTCTGGCTACAACGTCGACTATTGCCAGTTGCGAGCTGAAGGCAAACCATAGACCTAAGAAGGCTATGAAGTACCATCCAAACATCCCCCAATACTCTTTGAACGAATCAGCTAAATATGCAGCGAGGCCCCATCCAGAGATTACTGTCCCATGAGGTAAGATGCCCAACTGGATCTAGCTGCCGCGGTTGCAGCTGCCATAGCTCATATAGGCAATCCTGACTGAAGAAGACCGACTATAAGCCATAAAGGCCCCCAAAATCTCGATCCAGGTCTAATTTCAGCTATTAACTATATAAATTTTTATATGCACACGCAAAAAATTTATACGTAATTAAATTAGAAACTTGCACTATACACACATGGAGGAAAGTTAAGTTGAGGGATAATCAATACTGGAAGGAAAAATGCGATAAGCTTGTAGCTCTTCTTAGGTTGCCAAATTACCCAGTAGCTTTTTCCTTACTGAAAAATAGGAGTGAGATACCTGAGGAAGCCCAAACCTTCGATAAGAAAATGGCTGTGTGCCAGTTGATAGCATACTCAAGAATGTATCATTGGATTGTGGCAGGGACTCCTGAGAAAATGGTTTGCGCGGTTGGTGCGGCTTGTCTCGGGCTTATAAGAACTCCTGAAAGGATAAAAAGTGGCGAAGGGGATATTGGATACTACGTAAAAAACGGGGACGCAGCTAAAAAGTTTCAGGAAGCCACGCCAAAACTTGGAGATGAAGGTAAAATTTATGATGCTTTCGTTGTCGCACCACTTGATGTCGCCCCAATTGATCCTCAAGCAATAATAATTTATGCATCCCCAGCAAGAATTACAAGGTTGATTCATTCAATTGTTTATCACGACGGCAATCCAATACATATCTCAACAGTATGCGAAGCTGCAGTTTGCACAAGCATAGCAAAACTCATAAAAAATGGCAACCCGGTAATAGATTTTCCATGTATAGGAGACAGAGCTTACGGAGGCGTTCAAGACAACGAGATGTTGTTCGTCTTTCCACCAGATATGATAGACAAAATAATTGAGGGACTGGAGAAAACACATGAAGCAGGAGTTTCCGCGTACCCTGTGAAGCCATTCCTATACTTCGAGCCAGTATTTAGAATAAAAAGCCATATGATGACCGACGAAGACTTAAAATAACTCTACTTTAACATTTAAGCGCACACTAAATTTAGTCGAGAATGCAATAACTTTGCTAACTCTAAAAACCTTTGTACGTATAGGCTAGTTGAGTAACAATGCAATAAAATTTTAACTTAGCAACTCGAAAAATTGCGCACATGCTTATTTATGTCAGCAACACAAAAATAAGGGTTTTTAGTTGGTTACAGACTTGGATTTAACTTTACCGTTTACGGGGTTAAAAAAGCCAGACTGCACCTTTGCTTGCTGAAGACGCATGTTCTGAGTAGAACCGTAAGTATCCCTTTTTAACTTTAGGTTGAGGCTTTTTCCACTCTTTTTTCCTTCTTACCAATTCTTCATTAGGCACGCATAACTCTAACTTCCTTTCTGGAATATTTATGTCAATAACGTCTCCGTCTTTCACTAATGCTATGGGGCCTCCTTCCATGGCTTCGGGGGAAACGTGGCCTATGCAGGGTCCTTTGGTGTATCCGGAAAATCTGCCGTCAGTGACCAAGGCAACCGATTTCTCCAACCCGCTGCCGCTTATCGCAGACGTAACCTTGTACATCTCTCTCATTCCTGGATCGCCTTTCGGTCCCATATACCTTATGACTATAATTTTTCCTTCCTCTACCTTCCCGCCGAGTATCGCGTTATATGCTTCGTCTTCATTTTCAAAGACTAAAGCTTCACCTTTAAATTTCCGCATAGTGGGATCTACAGCACTTTGTTTTACAACAGCGCCTTCAGGTGCAAGGTTACCGAAAAGCACTACTATAGAGCCTTCCCTGTACACAGGGTTTTCTAATGGTCTGATAACGTTTTTATCGTAAACTTTTGCGGTTTCTAGATTTTCCCTTAGCTTTTTGCCGGTTACTGTTAAAACGTCTAGGTGCAACAAAGGTTTTAGCATTTTCATTACTCCCGGTATTCCACCCGCATTATGAAGATCTTCAAGAAAGTACGGTCCTGCTGTACGCATGCTACATAATTGTGGGGTAGTTTTGCTTAACTCATTGAATATTTCGATAGAGAGGTCTATTCCAATCTCATGAGCAAGTGCAAGAAGGTGGAGAACGCTGTTCGTTGAGCCGCCTATAGCCATATCTACGCGAATCGCGTTTTCTATAGCTTCTTGAGTTACAATTTGCGATGGAGTTATCCCCTTTCTAAAGAGCTCCATTACTTTTCTTCCACTTTCTCTAGCCACTCTTAGTCTTTCAGCGTGAACTGCGGGAATTGTAGCGGAGCCTGGAAGTGACAGCCCTAATGCTTCAACTATGCACTGCATAGTATTGGCGGTTCCCATACCTGCACAACCACCTGGACCTGGGCAAGCATTATTTTCGAGAATTTTCAATTCATCTTCTGTTAATTGACCACTTTTGAGCATAGCTACTCCTTCAAAAACGGATCCGATGTCCACCTTCTTACCTTTAAACAGCCCTGGAAGCATGTTCCCGCCAAGAACCATTAATGAAGGAATATCGAGTCTACACATAGCCAATAACATACCGGGTATGATCTTATCGCATGAACCAATAAGAACCATTGCATCAAACATATGCCCCTCAACCATCACCTCAATCGAATCTGCTATCAACTCCCTGCTTGGAAGGCTGTATCGCATAGAGGGCGTACCTTGACATATCCCATCACAAAGAGCGATAGTATTGAATTCAAGTGGAAACCCACCAGCTTCTAATATTCCTTCCTTAGCAGCCTTAGCAAGTTGATTAAGATGCACATGCCCCGGGCAAATCTCGTTCCACGAATTGACAACCGCTACAAGTGGCTTCTCTAATTCTTTATCACTTAACCCTAAGGATTTGAACAGAGCTCTCGCTCCAGCCCTGTCAATTCCACTCTTCACTAAATCACTTCTCATTTAACTTCCTCCATGACCAGTGGCACTTTACATCCAGGATTCAGAATATTATTTGGGTCAAACAGTTTTTTAACTTTCTTCATGAGTTCTATCTCATCGTTGCTTAAACATAGATAAAGCCCATCTATCTTTATTCTTCCTATTCCGTGCTCACCAGTTATAACACCGCCCAATGCTATCGTGGCCTTAAAAACCTCATTCCTTACTGTTTTATAGTAATTTATATCCTTTCCTTTCTTTTCCATTATATTTACGTGCAAATTTCCGTCTCCAGCGTGACCGTAAGTGGGAAGTTGAACATCATATTTTATAGATATCTTCTCTATTTCATCCACAAGCTTTCCCATACTTGCTGGGGGCACTGTCACATCAAGAACTTCAACTACACCTTCTGACTTCAGCATAGGATATATTTCGCTTCTTATCTTCAAAATTCTATCTTGTTCCTTCTTTGAATCAATATATAATGCTTCGAGGGCTCCTTCTTTTTTACATATCTCAGCTATTCTTGAGCTCTCCGCAAGTACGCGATCCTCGTCAGACTCAGCCACTATCACCAAGAGGTAGCAGTTTCCTTCTTTGACACGCCAAGTTTCACCTATTTTTCTAGCTGTTTTTTCCATTAGGTCTCTTTCAACATATTCTATGGCTAAGGGTAGCGCTCCACTTTGCAGGATCTTGGGAACGCTTTTTATTGCGTCATGTCGATTAATATAGGGGATAATCAGAGTTGCGGTCGCCTTAAACTTTGGATAAAGCTTTAAGATTACCTTTGTTATTACGCCGAGAGTACCCTCACTTCCTATAATGAGATGCATAAAGGGGTATCCGACGTTATTCTTGTGGAGTTTACCCCCAAGCTTTAATATTTCACCAGTAGGAAGTACAACTTCCATCCCTTTTACATAATCTCTCATAATTCCATATTTTACTGCTCTAACTCCTCCGGCATTCATCGCAACAAGGCCGCCCGTATGGGCGGACTCATCTCCAGGATGTAGTGGAAAAAACAAGCCAGCAGCTTCGACATTTTTTATGAGGCTTCTGAGTGTTACTCCAGCCTCAACAATGGCCATAAGGTTCTCTTTGTCTATTTCGATATTTGTCATTCTCTCCATAGAAAGAATTATGCCATTCTCTACTGGAACAGCACCGCCTACCGCTCCTGTTCCCCCGCCTCTAGGAAAAACAGGAATTTTCTCCCTGTTACAAATTTTTAGTATACGGCTTACTTCGTATGCATTGGCAGGTTTAACTAGTATAACTTCATCTGCAGGTTTTGGTTCAAATAGACTTGGAGTTTCATCTTTAAGGTAATTCTCTATCTGATCTCTTTCCGTTATCACGTATTCTTTGCCTACGATTTTTTCAAGAGTTTTAATTAAAGTCTCATTCATCTCATCCAACAGACCTATTTTGAGATTCAATTATGGGACATATCTCCCCGCATTTTAGAATGCCTATCTTCGCTTTTTCTCCTTGAGTCTTCAATGCCATCTTTAAAGCTTCATCTATACTATCAGCATATATAAAACCAAGTTTCTCCATATCCTCTTTGGTTAAGCCTGTTGAATAGCAAATAACCTCTCCCACAACTTCCATTATCTGGGCGTGCTCCAATAATCCAGCGGCACCAATTATATCTTTAATCTTATTACTTCTTACTTCTTTTAAAATTTCCCCGTATCTTAAGGACGCTTTTTCTCTAAAGACAGGATGCATAACGGATACGCCTTCTGGACAAGGTGTTATGAAGATTATACTTCCACCATGCTCTACTGCCGAGGATGCAAAAGCTAAAGCCTTAACTGCTTGCCAATATTCGATATCAGCTGGATAGCTTGAAGCAATTATAATATCTGCTTTCGCAGGAATTTTAGGACAGAATATTTCTCTAGCCTTTTTTACTCCCTCTCTGAAAGCGTGAACAGGATGCCCTACAGCAAAGTAGCTTATTTCATCTTTTTCGTTTAAGACGGTGTTAATTATGAATTTTAGACCTGCCTTCAAAGCAACTCTATCTATTTCTCTTCTTACAACATTGTCTATCTTTCCGAAAATCTTAGTTATTGGTCTGATTCTGCCTGATATCATATGGGTTGCAGCAGTGGTTTCCTCCCCACAGACACCCGGCTGAATTATCTTACTCCCACCAGCCCAGCCTACAAGTGGGTGTGGAACGATATTGCCTACTCCTATCACAAAATCTGCTTCCACGACTTTCCTATTTACGGTAACAGGTACCCCTGAACTCGTTTTGCCAATATTGACTAAGTTTTCAGGGTTTTTGTAATCATGATTAATTACTGGAACTCTATTTATAACCTCTTTTCCAAACTTCTCTAGAATTTCATCTTCTGTCATGTATCTGTGAGTACCAAGCGCAATGAGTACCTCGATTTGGGAGTCTGGAATACCTATTTCGTTTAATTCGTCCAATAAGATTGGTAGAATAAATTTTTGAGGGGTAGGTCGAGTGTTATCATCAGCAACTATAACTACCTTGTCTCCACGTTTGACCAAGTCTTTAAGAGGTGGAGTTCCTATAGGATTTTTTAAACTTTTCCTCAACTCTTGTTCAGGATTCTCTAAAGCCTTTGCAGTTTTCCTATCAATAGCAAAGAGAAAGTTTTCTTCAGGAACCTCAATAGATACATGCTTCTCTTTTCCATATGGAAGCGAAACTTCCATTTTAATATCCTCATTAAATTATTTTTCACTTGATAATTTTAGTTTTTTGGCTATTTCAGCAACTCTTTTTCCTATTCCTTCACTTGTTGAGATTGCTACTTCATCATCGCTTACTTTACGCCATTTTACACCGCTTTCATCAATTCCTTGATAGAGAGAGCCTGTTCCACCCAAGGTTACTGAGAATCCGTTGATTACTGGCCCAACGACTATCATTCCCATACCCAGAAAGTAATTGTGAATAGTGCTAATCGTGAATTCTTGACCGCCATGTCTTAAGCCCGCCACTGCTATTGCTCCTCCAACTTTATCTCTAAGTTTGAATTCGACCATTTTAAGGTATCTTGATCTGTCCATAAAGTTTTTAAGAAGGCCACTGACGGTTAGGTGATATACAGGGCTACCAATAATTATCCCATCAGCTTCAAGCAATTTTTGAACTAGGAATTGCATATCGTCCTCAATAGGGCATCTTGCCTCTTTAAGGCAGTGATTACATCCATCGCAAGGGGCAATTTTGTAATCAGCTAGGCTTACAAACTCCGTTTCAACACCCTCAATTTTTCCAGCTGCATCCAATGCCTTTTTCACTAAGAAATCCGTGTTCTTGCCCTTTCGAGGGCTACCACTAATTCCCAAAATTTTTACATGAAATGAGCCCATCTTTCTCCCCACAATTTTGGCCATCTTACAGATGTTGGTTGATAACACGCCATTTTAAGCTACTTAAGTTTTGCGGTTTACAAGACATTTATTAATTCTGCTTTCTTGCCAGTTTCTTGAGCCTACTTCATTATCCCACATTATAAAGTTAAGCCTATCCTATTGATTGCAAACTCTTTATGGCCTAGAACCTCAGATTTTGTTTTCTTCCCAGATGCAACCTCTAAAAGACATCTAAATATTCGGCTCCCAGCCTTACGTATAGATTCATCTCCTTTAAGAACCGAGCTTACGTCTATGTCTATGTTATCCTTCATGTTCTCATAAGTTTTTGGATTAGCTGTAACTTTTACAACGGGGGTAATTGGTGACCCTATCGGTGTTCCAAGTCCTGTCGTAAACATTATGAGCTGGGAACCTCCAGCAATCATTCCTGTGATTGATTCGACATCATGCCCGGGAGTATCCATTATATATAGACCCTTAGATTGTGGTCTTTCTCCATATTCTAAAACTCCAACTATTGATGCGTGTCCGGCTTTTTCTATTGCTCCTAGTGATTTTTCTTCTATTGTCGTTATACCCGCTTTTATGTTACCTGGACTAGGGTTTGCCCCCCTTATGTCACCTCCCATCTCTATAATCTTTTTCTCTAATCTATGGACGATTTTAAGTATTCTATCGGCTACATCGTTGTTTATAGCTCTTTTTACCAGTAGATGTTCTGCACCTATTAGCTCTGTTGTTTCACTTAATATAACCGTTCCACCACCATCTATTATCATATCAGCTGCAACGCCAACAGCAGGGTTTGCTACTAAACCTGAAGTTGTGTCAGAGCCTCCACACTCAACACCAACCACTAGTTCACTTACACTAAACAAGCTTGTTTTAAGCCTTAAAATTTCAAGAGCCATTTCTTTCCCTATCCTCAAGCCTTTTTCTATAGATTTGATGGTTCCTCCCTCATGTTGCACGATTACTGTTTCTACGGGTTTGCCTGTTTTAGCTATTTTATCCGCTAATTTTTCTGGTGAAACTGATTCGCATCCTAAACCAACAACTAATACTGCTGCAACATTAGGATTGCTACCAAAACCTGCAAGAGTTCTAAAGGTTTGTTCAAAGTCAAGTCCAAACTGACCGCATCCATGTTGATGTTGAATAGCTACAGAGTTCTTTATATTTTCAGATATTTGAGTTGCAACATGAGTAACACATGCACATGTAGGAAGCACCAAGAGATAGTTACGAACCCCTACTGTTCCATCTGGCCTTTGATATCCTAAAAACTCCAAGTGTTATTCACCCATATATTTAATAAAAACTTAAACATGAGACCAAAGAGTATATATTGCTGTTGCACCACAACCTAAGCTTTCTATTTTTGTCTTTTTACCTGAAGCAACCTTTAAAATTTCGTTATATACCCTTTCTCCTGCTTCTTCTATGCTTTCAACTCCTTCTAGTATTGAACTAACGTTCACATCAATGTATTCTGGAAGTTTTTCATAGGTTCTTGGGTTGCCCGTAACTTTAAGTGTTGGAGCTAATGTTGAGCCGCTTGGAGACCCCCCTCCAGTTGGCATAACTAATATTACAGCACCTGAAGCAACTAAACCTGTTAAAGCTTCATGTGTTCGCCCCGGACCGTCCATAACAAACAATCCTTTCCCACTGGCTTTCTCCCCGTACTTTAAAACTCCTTTTATAGGACTTGTGCCTCCTTTCAAAATCGCTCCTAGTGATTTTTCTTCTATTGTCGTTATACCCGCTTTTATGTTACCTGGAGCAGGATTTGCCCCCCTTATGTCTACTCCTATAGTTTTTACTCTATTCTCCGTGTTTCTCACAATTTCAAACAATTTTTTCTTCACTTCTTCGTTTTCTGCTCTTTTTGCTAGTATATGTTCTGCTCCAATTATTTCCGGGGTTTCACCGAAAATTACTGTTCCGCCATTTTTTATTATCAAGTCCATCGCATATCCTACTGCAGGGTTAGCAGTTAAACCTGATGTGGTATCGGTCAATGCACATTTAACCCCAATGGTTAGACTGCTTACATCAACTTCTTCTCTTCTAATCTCTGAAATCTGTCGAGCCATGTTGGTTGCTATTTTAACGCCTTTGGCTACAGTTGCTATAACACCACCTTCATCAAGAGCTATTACAAAATCTACAGGTTTTCCCGATGAAGCTATATCCTCAGCTAATTTATCAGCTGATATTTGTTCGCATCCTAAACCAACAACTAATACTGCTGCAACATTCGGGTTTTTACCTAGTCCAACTAAGGTTCTGTAAGTCTGCTCCTTATCTTCTCCAAGCTGAGCGCACCCCTGATTATGGAACGCAACTACCGCCCCATCTACTTGAGATGCGATTTTATTAGCAATGGTGCTAGCACATCCTGTTGAAGGTAATATTAGCAGATGGTTTCTTACACCTACGGATCCGTCTGGCCTCTTATACCCTAGGAATTTCATTTCTATTCTCCCCCTTTAGCACGTGTGCTTTCTACATTATGAATGTGTACATGTTCTCCTTCTTCAATGTTGTTTTTTGCAACACCGATACATTCTCCATACTTTATTATTTCTTCACCTTTACCTATTTTTTTCAGAGCAAACTTATGGCCAAATGGTATGTCTTGCTTTACAAGAACTTCAACGGTTTTCTCACCTATTTTAACAAGAACCTTTGAGTTAGCTTTTATGTCATCGATGGCTGTTGCAACATTATCTTTTGGGTTAATAACAAGAGCTTTTACCTTTGACATCGAACAAACCCCCAGTTAGCGTTATTTAATATTTTTAAGATTAGTATTTAAGATTTAAGATTAAGATTGCTTAACAAAAAAAGGGGTTTAGGCTTAAAAGAGCCCTAGATTTCTCGCTATTAGAACTGCATTATATGCTAGAATAGCAATGAAGGTTACCACTATTAAAATCTTGACTATAGGCCGTGCAGCTATTCTTTTGTCTGGCTGTTTAAACGCCCAGTAGCATGCAGCAAGACCTGTTGGAATCAAAGCTAGATTAATAAAGATGCCCGCAAGAATTATGAGAAACGCTGGAGCTTTTATTGCAACTATTTCAGCAATAGCCCATATTGAGTAAATGAAGAGCCAGCCGAAAACCGCTTTTGTAGTAGTATCTCTTTCATATCGTATAAGACCAGCTCTTTGAAGAAAGTTAATTACAACACGGCTGAAGCCAATGCTGAAGGCATACCATGTAGAGAATAACACAAAGAAGGCTCCTAGGAGGAACCACCATTGTGCCCATGGCCCATATATTTCAGTAAACATTTTTGCTAATTCTATGGCTACTCCCATTCCGCTTGGTACGACCCCAATTCTGTGTAGTACAGCAGCTCCTAAGAGGTAGAACGCTACAGTGCAAATTAAACTTATGATGGTCGATAGGAAAACATCCCACCACATCACTCGAATCCATCCTCTTGCTCTTTCAGCCCATTTAGGAGACTCTTCTCTGGGCCCTGTGCTATTGGCATAGCCTGCTTCTATACACCAGTAGGGGTACTGCATTAATTCGTTTCCTCCAACACCAGTCATCCCAAACATTGAAAATGCCGTAAACCATGCGCCTGCAGGTATAGTGAACGTTAAACCTGACACAATATCTTCAGCTGTTATTGCATAGGGTGTTCCTACAGTAAGGAAAACACCTACAATCGTTGTAAAAACGAAGATTGCTACTATCCATATTATTATGCCCTTAATCCTGTCATAGTATTTTGAATAGTAAAAGATGGCTAAGGTTATCAGAGACAACACTACCCCCCAAATCATAGGGTCTGTTCCTGTAAAGGCTCCAATGCAGCTACCCATAGAGCCCGCCATTCCACCAGCCCAGACAAATGCACTTACGAATCCAAAGATCATATAAAGCCATGTAATCCAACTGTTCCCCAAAAATTTTGGTCCAGGTATCATGTCATTCATAGCCTCTACGGATGTTTTTCCAGTTGCAATAGCTGTTCTTCCAAATTCAACTTGGATAAACATCTTTATGAGACAGCTTATTATAATCGCCCAAAGCATTACAAAGCCTACTTGTGCACCTAAGACTGTTGTTGTTATGAGCTCGCCTGAACCTACAACAGATGCTGAAAGAACAAGTCCTGGGCCGAGTTCTTTTAAAATTCCTGTAAAGGTAGTTGGTGGGTCTTTGATTTCATACGAAATAGCCATGATGTCTGTCCAGTTTTTTGATTTAGATCTCTCCCCCGCCATTTCCCATCAACAAACAAATGATTTTAAGTGTGTGTATATATAATTTTCGTCCCATAGAAATCAATTTCCGATATTTTTAATATATCTTGTAGAAATAACAGTTAGCAGTTTGTAACCAATAATTATAACGCGCGTGCGCTTTTTAGTAGCATCTACAGCTGTTTCCCATAAGATTCTCATTTGGTCTAAAGCACGCACGCGCGAAGATATTAAAAGAAAAATTGATAAATAGCTAAAGAGATTTATACAAAGTTCTCCTACAACAAATATTAGCTTACATCCCCTCCAAAAATTTTGTAGAAAAAGGTAGGTATGAAAAATCACTTCTCTTTAAGAATTATCTCTGCAGCTAACATAGCTGCCTTTTTTACTACCTTAGGACAGCCTTCCGGTCCATGGCCTCCAGCCTTTATGAACTCTTGTCTATCTTCCTCCTTTTTAAGGTCAAAACTTCTTCCAAAAAGCTTTTTTTGGATATCAAAACATCTTACACTTCCAAATTCTTCTTTAAACTTTTCAAA
>Ga0180301_10003575_pt1 | contig 12145 bp, 11 predicted proteins | sample GuaBasSediGuay16_FD_121797 | JGI IMG/M metagenome (GOLD analysis project Ga0180301, IMG submission 121797) | Subseafloor sediment microbial communities from Guaymas Basin, Gulf of California, Mexico - Guay16, Core 4569-2, 12-15 cm | ecosystem: Environmental > Aquatic > Marine > Hydrothermal...
AAAGGTAGCGCAGAGACTAGCAGTACTTAAAGGGATGCTGGAAGGCAAGTACTGGGTCAGCCAGCTTGGGCAGAACCTAGTAGTGATAACAGACGGGCACATAAGACTGACAATAAGCAAAGGCTCCATACACTAGCACCAAAAGAAAAGCACAAAATAAAACAAAACCTCTTTTTTATAACTTAAACCCCTCCTAGAAGTCCTCCTCACCATAAGCAAAACTAAGAGGAAAAAGGCAAAAGGCTGAAATCACGATTTATGCCTTTTCCCCTTGAGCAGAAACAAGTAAAACTACTAAATCGACATTTAGTAGTTTTACCTTCCCTAAAATGAAGAAGGACTGCAACTTTCTTAGGTTGAATCCGCATAACTATATTTAGAGAGCTTAAACTGGTGGTAAAGTTATGAGAGTTGATATTGTTCCGGGAAATGTATGGCTAGAAATTAACCAGTTTAGAATTGATGGAGAGACGCCGGTCATAAAGATGCTTGTGCGTGCTGGCCACACATTTACTGACAGAAAATCTGAGCTAAGGCTAAACCTAACTATCTTAGCATGGGGTAACCCTGTAGGGTTTTCTAGAGTTGATCTCTTCATACCTCAAGGTGCGGGGCACCGGGTTCAGCAGGAGGCTATAGTAGTGCTTTCAAACGATATGATACACACTATAGAGTCGCTGAGGCAGAGAAACAAGTCTGAAGATGTCATATTCAATATTAGAGTAACTGGCCTTTACGCAGCATGGCCTACCACACCGCACCAAACAGCTCCCCTTGACATGAGAAATATTAATGTAAACGGGACATTCCGTATCAGCATTAGTGAATGGAAAAATGCTTTGGGCCTGAGGGAGCACCGAATAGTGTTGCTGGCTTCAACTGTTATCGATAAGCTTGAGGAGCTGAGGCGCAAATGGGGTCTGTGGAGAGTCGAGGACGTCTTGTACAAGCTCATAGAGGCTTATGAAGGCATCGGTGTTGGGATAACCCATCAATTTCTGGTTACTCTCATAGAAAGCAAAACTATTAGAGACAAGATTGATGAGCTGTCCAAGTCCCCCAAGTGGAGAGAAGTCAGAGTCATGAGTCTCTACCTAGATAATACTGGCGCTGAATACTTAATTAGGATGATAAAGAACGGTGCAAAGGTCAGGATAATTACAAGGAAATCCGACAGCAAAGCCCATAGGGATGCCTTAGAGGCGTTAAAACAGCTCGGGGCTGAGATTAGGATTCATAAGATGGCACATGCTAGGATGGTAGTGTTTGACGACTTAGTAGCAATAATATCATCGGCCGACTTAGACTCAGAAGGGTTGAACAACCAGAGGCAGGCTGGAATATACACTACAGATAAAGCCGTTGTAAGAGACGCCGTAGTATTCTTTGACAAGCTCTGGGAAGAAGCCAGCCCGTTTTAACACAGCCTAAGACAGCTATCTAATATAATATAAAGGTAGTATTATTTGACTCAGCCTGCTGACGGTGGCATAGTAGTGTTATTATAGTGTTATTATAATGATGGTATATTTAAGGTTCCATCAGCAGGTTGAGTTATGTATTAAAAATTAAATAATTTTTAGACCTAACTCAGACTGCTGATAAGACCATCAGCGGACACGGACACAGGTCGTCAGATTATGGAAAAGCTGTAGACCGAGGAGCTGATAGTGGAAGTGGGCTAGGTAGGAATCTTCTTGGCTGAGAATAAGTGTATGGAGTCTCGGAGGAAGCTTAGTGTGCGGAACATGAGGAAAGCCCAATAGTAGTTGAAATCGAGTAAAATGAGAATGTGGGGCTTGTCGTATCTTCTAATACACCTAAAGAGGGTCTGAATATGTTTTCTATACTCTAGGTATTTTAGGAGAGCTTCCTGATCTATGCTGAGGTAGTCCGTGAGGAATTGTAGGAGGTTTGCTTTTTCTTGCGGTTTCATGTACTGCCAGAAGGCTATCACGTAATCACTATCAAGATTCCAGCCTCTGTTAATCAACCCCCCCACTACGATTATCCTTACATCTGCCGTATCTAGGCGCCGGTACTCGTATTCTGTATCCCTACCAACCTTAATCCCGGGATACTTCCTAGTGATCATATTGTAGAGCCTCTCCCTCTCGGCCTTAGAACCTACAATAATCGTCACCTTACCTGAAAGCTTTCCTGCGAGGTCGGCCACTTTCTCAAGGAGGCTTCCTCGCTTACTAGAGGTCATGTAGATGTTCTCGGAAAGAACATATGCTTCAACTTTGTGCCTTTTAGGTGTAAGAACCTTCTCAACGATCTTTACATTCATATCGAACCTTGTTGCAAGATCTTCAGGCGTTTCATCGGGATCAAAGAAAGTGAGCTCAAAGTCAAACTGTCTTGGAGGAGGAGTTGCGCTAAGAAGGCGAAGCTCCTTTGTATAGAGAGCCACGTGATAAAAGTAGAGCTTCATAGGAATCCAGTAAATATGGTTCCACCTGTAAAGCAATCCCTTCCTATGTAGCATTTTAAGGTCGTCTCTTGAGATAAGGCCGTGCTTAATTAGCTCTTCGACTTCTTTTTCGTGTACTTGGGTCATCATAAGCCAAGGGATCATTGCATCGTATTCGTCGACGATGACATGCTTGACATGAGCATATATGGCGAAGGGGAGAAAATGATGGGTGGCAACCCATACCCCTCCTTCTGATTCTAGAAACTCCTTTATCAAGTGTCTATACCAGCAACTCTTGCTAGGACATCTCTGACATAAAACCAGCGAAAGTAATGGAGAATATGATTTCCTTATAATACTACAGCCTGCCTCCTCTTTACTTGGGAGAATATTAACATATCTATTTGGGATCTTGAATGTATGTGTTAAATCCCATGCCTCTCTATTCCTTAAAGATTTCAACGGTGTGAGCCAAAGCACTTTGGTTTTTGGTTTGCCGAACCTCGCTATTTCTGATAGTATCAGTCTCGACTTGTCCAGCTTACTACTATATGTTTTGCCGAAGGCCGGTGCACTCAAGAGCTTAAGCACCAGCCCCATTATCGCCTCACCATGAAGTCCTTCATGTATTTAAGGAAGAATGCTAGGAAGAGCAACATAGTGTTTGTCCTTGTAAGACCATACCTCTTCTTAACATACCTGAGCCTCTTTGCAACCCTATGGTTGTATTCGTATGTCTTGTGCGGTTTATAGTAAAGCCTGTTATCAAGTACGGATTCAATCATAGGCCTATAGAGCTCAGGGAACAAAGGAACCCCGAAGGCCCTATACAAGAATCTGTAAACCTTAATGCTTACTGAAGGTACTCGAGGCTCAAACTTTGCACCGAAGAAGCTCATCCAACTAACACTTAGGAGGTATATCCCCACGGAGTTGAAGCCCTGTTGCTTGGCAAGGACATAGAGCCACAGTGGAACCTTGACATAAATGTGCTTCTTGTCTTTCGGATTAATACTATGTGTTAATGCGGAGGTATTCGATATTATGAACTCGTAAAACTGATACTTTCTGTTGGTCTCCTCAAGTAACGCTTTCGCGAGAGGTGGCAGGTAGACTACATATGTCCTGCCCGGCTTGTAGCCTAGCCCCGTGAAGGAATCAGCAATAAGTTTCCTTATATCCTCGTTCATTGTCCAGCACCCCCTCTTTTAACATAGCTATATATTTTAGAGAGCGTCTGGATGAGGGTCTGAGAAGTCCTTAAGGCCATTTCAATGATCTTCTCCTTACCGACTTCCTCAGCCCATAGGACTACTGGCTGAACAAGCTCTCTTTCAGAGGCCTTAGGTGAGCTTGTAAATCTCCCGCAGAGTAGCTTTGGCTTTAACGGCTCGGAGAGGATACATACTGTGTCGCTTGATTTTGCTAGCCAGAATGCTGATAGTATTATGTTAGAGCTGATGTCCTCGAATGTGACAACAATGTCTTTAGCAACACCGTTCAACACTTGGTTATTGTTTCTAGGAGTGTAGCCTACTATGCTGGTAAGATATGAGAGCAAGACTGCTCTGGTGACAGGGTGCGTTGATTGCTTGAACCTTTTTTCATCAAAATTGTAGAGCTCATCAAGAGACTTAACTGTATAGACGAAGAGGTCTTCTATCTTTTCTGCCCTAGTAAGGTAATTACTTATTACTGTTTCAGGGTTTTCCCCGTTCAGCGCTCTTCTAATTATTTCTTCTAGGTTTTCCTTAAGAATATGGGGCATTGCATATCGGTGGATACCTTTAATAATTATTTCATCCTTCATCGTCTGGCAGAAGTAGTTCTTGGCACTATAGACGGCTAACTTCTTGTGGACTGCTTCAAGCTTTATGCTGAAGCCCCTGCCGAAGAGTTTTATGAACCTATTTATCTCGGCCTCTATTTTGCTGGACTCATCTTCATCATTTAGCAGGATAAACAATGAATCCGTGTCACCATATACAACTTTTCTGCCGAGAACCTGCTCAACATATCTTTGCGTTGAATTTAGAATCTGGTTTGCCTTCAAGAATATGAAGGCTGATACTACCTCATTTAGACCCGACCCCCTTGATTTGCTAAATATACCATAGACTGAGTTTGCTAAGACTTTAGCCGCAGAGTCTGGTTCATCTATTTTTCGCGTCTTCTTGATTTTCTTGGTAATACGTCTAATATTATATGCATAGCTGAAGAATTTGTGAACAGGGCCGCCATTAAAGCTTACCTTAAGTATTTTCTTGTCTACTATTTTCTCTTTTTTACTTCTACTATTGGTCTTTGTTTTAAACTTCCTGTAGAGGATTACTGGGAAGCCTTCTTCATGTATGTTTACAGATGTTGGGTCAACCTTATACTCATAGGCAATGGTTGGGTACAGCATGTCGTAATCAAGCTGGAGAATGTTGGTGTATACACCTTCGATACTAATAACTTTATGACCTTCAGAAAGCCATGGGATAAATCCTTCTTTGTACTCACCATAGTCCCATTCGCGTGATCGCACCTCTAGTGCTAGTTTGTGTTTTCTGAGTAGGTACTCGGCAAGGGCGTACTCAGCAAGACTTCCCATGCTGGGTAGCCATTGCTGTGCATAAGGGCTCACAGCCGTTAGTGCATGTAGAAGAATAAGTACTGGTAGCCACTTCCTCGCTATTCTAAAGGTAAGCCTAACATCGGTTTCGAGGTACTTTAAGAGCCGACCTCTATTCTCTCTATACTCTCTAGCTATATTGTTCCGATCTATTGATTTTTCCAGTTCTTCTTCCTTCTTACTAATTAGCTTTAGATCCTTAGCTACTCTATCAAGAGATCTTGATGTATGGCTCTTCAGCTCTAGTGATGCTCCATAGCTTTTAGCGAAAAGGTAAAGGTCTATGAGAGGTGCTATAGTACTATCATTAACTATGCCTGCCTGCTGTCCACCAATAACAATTCTGTTATCGTTTGTGTATACTTGGTAATATGGCAGGTCGAACCCAACAGCGTTGAAACCCACTATATAGTCTACTTGCTTAGAAAGCACTTCATCTATTAATTTGTAGATGTCTTCACCTTCTAAAATAATGACCTCTGGGTCTTCATTAGTAAGGTCTGATATAGTTAGCCCTGCGAGTAGAACTTTATCTCCTAATCTTGGGAAGGAGCCTTTGCTTTCGACCTCTATATCTATTACAGCTATTTTGAGATTCCTGCTCTTCTCATAGATATCTAGGAGTATTTGTTCTAGCTCGTCTTGCTCATAGTGTAGAATTAATGGGACTTTATAGCCGAAGACCTTGCTAATTAGATCAAGACTGCATCTTGCAATGTATTTTATGTTGCTTAATGCATGGTGAATACTGTATTTTTCAAGCAGTTTTGTTAGTCTTCGCACATCGTAGGGATGAAATGTTGTTAGCCTTATAGCTTTCTTCTTAATATCGTATCTCCATGTCTGCTCATTAAATACCAGCAGATCCACATCTATATAGTCAATTGTTTTTATCAATCTGTCAAACATCTTCTCATGTTTAGTGCTCTTGAACTTTGGAATAGTATCGACAAAGAACCATGGATCATGGTCTACTTCATTCCATATACTGTTCTCTCTTAGGTACACCTTCTTGCTGTTATCCTTGTACAGAACGAATACTTCGGGATACATTTTCTCCCCTCCATCAGAAATTCATCAGAGCCTTCTCTCTGATGGCATATGCCTTATCTTTACTGAGAAGATGCAATTTACCATACACAGTATTAAGGCAATCACTCTTTGAGCATAGACCATAGCGTAGATATATGCATCTACCTGCCTGCTCATGTCCAAATTCTTTGAATTTGAACGCAGTAGTTATGTCGGATGACTCTGTTTTATGAGTACAACCATGCTGATAGTTCTTGCATATTTGTTTCTGTATGTCCTCCATTTTCTGAAGGAAAACCTGTCTGAACATGTCTTTAGTGATGCCAAACTCAGCTAGAATGCGCATAATATGATTTTCTACGATGCTCCAGCTACTTCTTTGATATGATTTGCTCGGCCCAAACTGTATTATTTCATATGGAATAGGCCACTGGCCTTGTTCTAGGTAGTCTAGGAAAGTGTAGAAGCCGGGGCAGTCTATAGTTTTAGCAACTTCTTTGAGCAGAGTAATCATTTTCTCAAATGTATCAAACTTTGTTGTAAGGTCAAGACCTAGGATAGGTTTTCCTGTGCCACTTGATGACTTCGCAGTTGAAGTCTGTCGCCTCCGAATTTCTTCTATATTCTTTAGTTCTACCTTGACATTTAGAACCTGCATTACCTCTGGAAGCAGTTTGAAGTCTTTATCATAATATGCTTCCCATAAATCAATGGAGCTTAGTTTAAGGTATACCGACTTTTCTCTTGTTACTGTATCGAACCGTAGGGATGGGAATATAGTTTTAGGTGGTGGCGATCTATCATTGACCTCTTCTTCATAGTTATGTTGATACACTATTTCTTTCTGGGAAAGAATTGACTGATCTACGAAAAGACCAAGCTTAAGTCCTTTCCAAACTCTCTTGCTCTTTATCTCCGATAGTCTTCTATCAATATAGATGAAGCTACCATAATCTTTAATGAGCTTAGCTATCTTCTCTTCCAGCCCATATTTTTGGTTTTTTGCAGGGTCAAAATCTATTAATAAAAGACCTGAGACCCTCGAAATAACCGATATCCCGCTGACATGTGGTAGATTCAGTACTATTTCTTTGAATAACTTGTGTGTTTCTTCGTCCATTCTTTTCATATAGAGGGGGCCGTAGAGTATTCTTTGCTTTCTCTTCTTGTAGTACGTTATTGGTGTGTTGTCATAGCGCATTGGTATCCAGTTTAATCCTGCTTGATAGAGTCTATCCGCGTATTGTGTTAGCAGTTTTCTGTGTTTCTCGCTTACTATTACCATTGTCTACCACCTTAGCTCTCCCTGAGTTGCGCTAGAAGTTCATCAACGATTTTCTGCTTCTCCGATGGTAGCTCTACTCTTTCCTCTTCTGTTGTAGTATCTTCATCTTCGGTTCCTTCCTCTCCCTTGCCCGTTGTTGATTCTTCCTCAATCGACTTAATGATGAAAGCGTCTATTACATTGCTGTTGAGTCCTTCGTGCGCTATAATTACTGCTGAAATATTCTTGCCATGCATTGAATCCTTCAGTAGCTGAATAGATACCAAGTTGTATGGTATGATCACGGAACCACTTTGCATAACCACAGCACATGACGTGTCTTGATCTATGAATTTGCCTTCAAGCTCAACATACTTGTACTTCGGATCAGCATCGGCTATTGCGTCAAGAATTTCTAGCACTTTTGAAATCTCTGCTTCTGACTTGAACTCTATCTTCTCAATTCTGTTGAACTCGTATGATATCTTTGCGAGTAGTAGCTTACCATTACCTAGTGCGTCTCTATACTTTTTCTCAAGTATTTCATACCATGAAGCATCAGCACTCTTACGTGATACAATGTTTTTCCGCAAATCAATGTATGTTATTTGAAGCCTTGCATTGTTCTGAAACCTTGTCGCTTTTGCATCAAGGATTATTGCATCAGTTTCCTGCAATCCAGTTTTACTTCTCTGAAGCGCTTTCCTCAAGAATTCTTCTGCCTTAAGCCGTACCATTCTCTCACCTCTATTACGGTGTTTGCTTTGTTCTGTTCTCTTGTTGCTCGTGCTTGCCCCAGCATTTCTCGTAGTATAGACATGGTAGCTCTCTGTACCGATCCTTGCCTGACCAATACCATATTCTCAAGCACTTCTTCCGCTCACTATAGCAGATCTTCCTCTTGAATATTGGACAATAGATACAGGGCTCACTAGAATCGCTAGATTTATTATTAGTGTGCTCGATATTTCTCATGAATCCGCCGCCCGCCACCCCTACCACCTCCTTTAGTATCTTGTGTCGATGTCCCATCGTAGGTTGTGCTCTTTCATTAGCTTGTATAAGTCCACAGTAAATCCACCGTCGCTGAAGGTACCGTAATCTATTTCATCTCGCACGTCATAGAACACACCATAGAACTCAATAGCTTGTGTCGGTTTACGGAATGGATATATCGTGAAGCCTGCTGCTCTTACAATTACTTTATCTATTAGTCCTTCATCAGTTATTGCTACCTTCTCTCTCTCAACGTCAAACTCTTCGGGGTTATAGTGCATTATTGATATCGAGCCAAGCCCTAGTAAATGTAGAATTACATTGAGGTACTCATAGCCGATAAACGCTATCTCGAACGCTAGATCATTCTGTTTAATTTTATGCTTGAAGATCGCGTCCTTCAGGAATCTCACTAAGTGGTATGGTAATGGTACCTTTACCGGATCTAGCTTCCTTACTGTTGCAATTAGTTCCTTATCTTCTATATCTTCTATAATGAACCTTCTGGCTGCTTCCTCGTAGATCGGTGATAGCCTTATCCTGTTCCTCCCTTTTTCTCTAATTATCTTGGGTATGTATATGAGTGATCTAGGACTATGTTGGATTTGGGATATATTACGTGATATATTACGTGACATAGCTTGGGACACCTCAGTAAAAAAGGAAAGTCTAGATGTTTAAAAATAAGAGAGAAAAGCCGATGAAAAGCTGATGTAAAGTAGAAAAGTCAGGTAGCTATAGTTGACAATAGAACGGGGAACTATAATAGTGGAGGAGGGCTAGGGGAAAAGGTAGAAATCATTATTTATACCATTTCCCCTCTATCTCTTCTTTGTATCTTAGAAATGCTAATTTATCGAGAGGATTGACAGGAAGCTCTATTATGCCATGTTTATATAGGTAAAGAGCATCACTAAGAAAAAGCGGTTCAATATATGCATCGATTTCGTCCGTTTTTTCTAAGCCAGTCTGTCTTTTATCTGTAAATATTGTTTTAATAAATGATATATCTTCAGGTTCTCCAATACAGAGAATTGAATTGATACTTGACTTGAAGAAAATCACTCTTCCTTTTACTTTTTTCTTTATTTTCTCCTTGACCTTGTCTAATCTCTTGTAGTCTTTTTTGCTGGAGGGCCTGAGAAGTTTTACATATAGTAGTCTTGCCTTGTTTTCATCGGGTTCAACTTCTTTCAGTATTAAGAAATAGTCTTTAAGTGTTTCAAGACGTGATATTATTCTTTTCTCGTTTTCTTCGTCGAAGTCGAGCATGTATATTCTGTCGTTGTATTTTCTAAATTCTGAAAGCTTCTTTTTCTTCAATTTCCCATTTTCTAGATAATATATCAGTATTTTCTCGTCGCTGACATTTTTCTTTATTTTTATCAGGAATATTGTCATAAGCTTCACCCACCTTCAATTCTTTTAAGGTATTCATTAATATCATAGCCTCCAATTATCTCATCTGATCTTGTCTTGAATATAATGACGTTAAACCCGCTTTCCTTGTATAATTGCAGTATTTCTTTCAGGTACTTCTTGTCCAATGATGCAATTAAATCAATAATTACCAACGGTATTTCTCTCCCTATCTTGTTGAGAGCCTTTACTAAGGCATATTGGTACGCTATTGCCATATAGAAGCGCTCAGATTCACTATAAGTATGTGGGGGTCTCTCTATTTTCATTTCTTTGGGATCAAAGTCTGGTATTGAAATATTTCTAAATGCTTCTCTAAACGCTTTCAAGAATGTATCTTTGAAGAGCTTCCTCTGCTTCTGCCATGTGTATTTCAATGAGCTGTACCTTTTCTTTATCTCTTCATATTTTTCATGTAGTTCTTTGTTCCATTCCTTTTGTCTCCTTGCTTTTTCAGCAGCTTCTTTGAAGCTCTTTATGTATGTCTTCAACTTCTCTTTTTCTTTTAGTAGCTCGTTCTTCCTAGCCATTAGCTTGTTAATGTCCTCTAGGCTGGCATATTCTTTTATAAGATCTTCTTCAGTCTTCCCTTTTTCTTTTGTTATCTCTTCTACTTTCCTTTGGAGGTAAGCTATTTCGTACTCTAGTTCTCTTTCTCTCTTCTTCAGTTTCTCTATTTTTACTTCAAGTTGACTTAACTGCTCATGTGTTTTAACATATTCTCCAATTTGCTTGTCAAGCTCGTCGCGTTCTTTCTCAAGCTCCTTAATTTTCTGTGAAGTCTCAGTATACTTTGATGTAACTTCTTCAATTGACGCATTACAGTCATCAATATATGTCTCAATGGATTCGGGATCTAATGGTTGACCAAAGAGTGGAGTATATAATTCGTATATTACATCCTTTGAATCTTTCAGTTTTAATAACCCATTCTTGATAAGTTCGAATGCATGTTTTGCTTCTTCGTATAATCTTCTCATTCTGTACAGTCTCTCCAATTCGTCAGCAATCTGTTTTCTCCTAAGCTTTAGTTCTTCATAGTCCATATTCTCTAGTTTAGCAAGCAGTTCATTCCTTTCTTTTTCATAATTTTCAAGAATCTCCTCGATAGTTTTTAGTTCTCCTTCTTTTTCCCTCTTCTTTAGGATGACTTTGATGTTTTCGTATTCTTTCCATTTTGCCAGTTTTTCTTCTATTTCCTTGAGTTCTTTTTCTACTTTCGCTAGGTCTTCTTCGTACTTCTTAGCTGTTTCCTCATAGCCTTTTATCATTTTATCGTAGTCTACTGACTCACTCTTCAGCCTATAGAGCTCTCCCTCAAGCTTCCTAAGCTCCATCGGCTCCGACACAAACTTTGATACCAAGAAGTCTAAACTCATCCTATCAGGACTAACATATATACCGTACAGCGGAGTATTCTCCGTAAGAACAAGATAGTCAGCATACTCTGCATCAAAGATCTTATCAACTTTATGGACTTCTCTAGAGATGTAGAATGTGTATGTCTTATTGTTGAATTCAAGTATAGCATTTCCACTAGTAGACTTATGTTTTAGAAGCGATGTATCAACTCTACCAGTTAGGAATGCATTTAAGACTCTTGCTATGGTGGTTTTCCCACCAGCGCTGTTCTCTACATAAACACTTTTTGGTGATCTAAGTATTAAATGCTTGAAGCTAAATGGGCCTATGTTCTTGAGCTTCAACTCCATGAATCTATTTTTAAATGCTTTTGCACTCTCACTATTAATAGATATCTCTCCCCCTGCCACCCCCACCACCTTCATTCTATACTTTCTGTTTAGAGAAGTTATAAAAGTTACTGTACCCTACAGCTCATTTTCAAATAAATGTACAGTACCTGATGACTCGTTCAGGTCATCAGTTTCTTGTACAGTACTATTTCCTCTAAATATATAAACAGGTACAGTCCCAAAATTATAATGGGGAGCAGAGGTGCCGAAAAGTGGTTACAAGGTAATTACTGTAAGCGAGGAAATAGTTGATCTGCTCAATAAGTTGAAGTCTAAGTACAATAGGACAGGGATCAAGATCCTCCGAGACGCATTAATTTTATACGATAATGTAATGCAACTTGCCAGAAAACTAGACTGATTTTGATTATTTTCTCCCTACATTGTCTTATTAGAATGGTTAGCAAAATTTTCCACCCATTTTTAAACACCTAGTCTTCCCTTTTCTAAAGGGTGGTGTTGACTAGGGAAATTCGACGTATAGTATCTAGAATAAGGAGTATACTGTCTAATAATGAAAAACTACTTGAGGACGAAGAGGTTAAAAGGTGGTTGCGAGTAATATATCCTTTACTATTAGAGCATGCCTCAACGAGAGACAAGGAGTTCTTTAAGCGGCTCGGCCCCAGCCTTTTCAACTAATA
>Ga0180301_10003576_pt1 | contig 12142 bp, 11 predicted proteins | sample GuaBasSediGuay16_FD_121797 | JGI IMG/M metagenome (GOLD analysis project Ga0180301, IMG submission 121797) | Subseafloor sediment microbial communities from Guaymas Basin, Gulf of California, Mexico - Guay16, Core 4569-2, 12-15 cm | ecosystem: Environmental > Aquatic > Marine > Hydrothermal...
ATTCTATATTATGCCTGATGTTCCCAAGGAAAGCTATCCGCTTGTCGGGTATCTTGGCAGGATGAAGCGCTACAAAAGTGTTGACCACTTGCTATATGCTTTCAAGAAGGTTCTTGAGAAGGTCCCGGATGCGAAGCTGGTGCTTGTGGGGGATGGTGACGACCGTCCGAGGCTTGAGAAAATAGCACGGGAACTCGAATTTGGTGACAAGGTGAAATTTACTGGGTTTGTTTCTGAGGACAAAAAACGAGAATGGCTCAATAGATTCTGGGTGATGATAAATCCCTCATCCAAGGAAGGCTGGGGACTTACGGTTGTCGAGGCGAACGCGTGTGGAACTCCTGTTGTAGCGGCTAATTCCCCGGGTTTGCGCGATGCCGTTCGTGATGGCGAAACAGGGTTGCTGTATCCATATGGTGACATCGATGCCCTTGCGGATAAAATAATCAAAATACTCACTGATGAATCCTTAAGAAACAATCTAAGAGACGGCGCTATAAAGTGGGCGAAGAGTTTCACATGGGATAACTCTGCCCGAAAAACTCTCGAGATAATCGAAAAAATTATCGCAGAAAGAGCGAAAAAATGACATCGACAAAAATAATATTAATCGTGCTAATTATACCTTTCGTGGCTTTTGCCCTTCCGATAACCATAAATCTTGATAGTCTTCCGGGACCGCAGTCTAATTCTATGGGTGACCTTGCATGGGATGGGCGCTGCGTCTGGGTTTCAACTGGCAATGGGATAGCAAGAACCTGCGACGGCGGGAGAACATGGAGCAATTATCTTGAGGGCAAGGGTTTCTCGGCAATGATAGCGGCATATGGGAGAATCCTTGCTGCTGCAGCCTACGATACCACCGATGACATTCCTGTGGGTGATGGATTGTATTGGACATTCTCCGATTCGGTTAGCTGGCATCATTTAACCCCTTGGCAAATGACATACATACCGTCGTTGTCTTATTACGGTCTTTTATCGTATGATTTAGCTGTGGGCGTATTCGGAGATGATACCGTTATTTACTCGGCAAATTTCTACGGTGGGCTGTCCCGTTCAAGCGACTGGGGGGCAACATGGGTTAACATCGTTTTCGAGTGGGGTGATAGCGGCGCCGTAAAGGACACGATAATACCCGAAATAAAAGATTCGATACGGCAATTTGTCATACGAACAGGTAGCTCAAATGCTTATAGATTCTTTGCAGTAACTATTGACACATCGACATCACCGCCGACGGTTTATGCAGCTTCAGCGTTAGGTATATATTCATTTCAGGGCGACAGTTTCAAAAGGTTCCTGCGTTACGATGGTCTAACGAGCAATTGGTGCGTCGCACTTGCTGTTCAATATCTTTCCGAAGGAAGTGTCGTATGGGCGGGCTTGCGAGCGGTGAACTCCGCTGTCGGCGACAGAAACGCTATATGTTATACAACTGATGGCACTACATGGGACACTCTTGCCATGGACTTTATGTGCTGGAATTTCGCTTTTTCTGGTGATACAGCTTACTTCGCCTGCGATTCTGGGTTGTTTCGAAGCGTTGCATTTGGTGAACCCGAAAAAATTGAGGTCTACGACCCGGAAAGTAGCTGGCCTTTCCCGCTCTCATCGATGGTTTCGGTGCTCGTGGTCAGAGGGACATTGTGGGTTGCAAGCGAGTTTGGTCTTGCGCGTTCTACCGATGGTGGCGAAACATTCAAAGTATTTCTCTATAGACCAGAGGTAGCTCCCGGACAAAAGACATATGCGTTTCCCTCTCCGTTTTCTCCTTACATTCACTCACGGATGTTTTTCGTTTTCGACAACCCTGTGGATGGCAATGTTAAACTTGAGATTTTCGATTTCGCACTCGATGTAGTTTATTCGTGCACTAAATATCGTGATGCAGGAAGACGCGCTGTTATTGTTTGGGATGGAAGGGATATGGATGGTGAATTCCCGGCCAATGGCATTTATCATTACAGGATTACTCTGCCCGATGGCGAACAGTTGTGGGGCAAGTTCGCACTAATAAAGTGAATGCTATGCTTAAAAAGATTTTTACATCGCTAAGGAAAACTCGGGAACGACTGGCTAATGCTATAAGGAAAGCGATTCCTCTTGGCAAGAAACTTTCGCGAAAAGATGTGGAAACTCTCGAGGAAATACTAATAGCTGCAGATGTTGGAGTCGTAACCACCGAAGAGATTGTAGATGAACTTATGGAGCGTATTTCTCAAGGTGAGCTTACAGGTGGTGATGCATTAAAGCTTCTCGAGTCGCACCTTCTTGAGATTCTCGGTGAACCTGAGGGGTTTGAGATAGTGGGTAAGCCACATGTGATAATTATAGTCGGCGTTAACGGCACGGGCAAGACAACCACAATCGGTAAACTCGCGCACATGCTTAAGAGCGAAGGTAAGAAGGTCTTGCTTGCCGGTGGTGATACATTCCGTGCTGCAGCTCAGGAGCAGCTCAAAATATGGGCTGATAGAGTCGGTGTGCCTATTATTACCGGTCAACCGAAAGCCGACCCCGCTGCGGTTATTTTCGATGCGCTGATGCATGCTAAAGCGAAGGGCTATGATGTGGTTATCGCCGATACTGCAGGAAGACTGCACACCAAGAAAAATCTTATGGAAGAGCTAAAAAAGATTGTGCGCGTTGCTGGAAAAGCTGTTGAGGGAGCTCCGCACGATGTCTTTCTAATTATTGATGCGACGACAGGTCAGAACGGTTTGTCGCAGGCTAAAATATTCTCTCAGTCAATACCGTTAACCGGGATAATACTAACAAAGCTCGATGGGACCGCAAAGGGCGGAATTGCTGTAGCAATAAAGCGGGAACTGGGAGTTCCAATAAAATTTATTGGGGTGGGTGAGAAAAAAGAGGACATAGCGCCGTTTATTCCAAGCGATTACATAAAGTTTATGCTTGATTTGAGCAATGAGAACAAGGCTTAATGGCACAAAAATTTATTGATGTTGTGTGGTCTTAGCGTAGATTTGGGCAAAAAAAACTAAAGGAGGATGTTATGACGGTTCCGCATCACATAAAGGATCCGAAGCTCGCAGACCTTGGAAGGAGGCGGATAGAATGGGCAGAGCGCGACATGCCAGTTCTAACGCGTATAAGAGAAAGGTTTGCTAAAGAAAAGCCACTTAAGGGCATAAGAGTAGCTGCGTGCCTTCATGTTACGACTGAGACTGCGAATCTCGTTCGCACTCTCGCTGCTGGTGGTGCTGAGGTAAGGCTTTGCGCCTCAAATCCGCTCTCGACTCAGGATGATGTAGCGGCTGCGCTGGTTCACCACTATGGAATCTCAGTCTTCGCGATTAAGGGAGAGGATAGGAGAACATATTACGACCACATAGAAAGTTGCCTTGAGTTTGACCCTCAAATAACCCACGACGACGGAGCCGACCTCGTCTCGACATTGCACCAGAAATACGCCGATACCAAGGCTAAAAACATTTGGGGTTCTATGGAAGAGACCACGACGGGAGTAATAAGACTTCGTGCGCTTGAAAAGCAAGGCAAACTTTTGTTCCCCGTTTTTGCTATTAATGATGCAATGACAAAGCACCTTTTTGACAATAGATATGGGACTGGTCAGTCTACAGTGGACGGCATAATAAGGGCGACTAACAGACTTCTCGCTGGCTCTGTTTTCGTTGTGGCTGGATATGGCTGGTGTGGCAGAGGTATTGCCACGCGTGCGCGAGGTATGGGTGCGAAAGTTATAGTTACTGAGGTTAATCCTATTCGTGCTATAGAGGCAAAAATGGACGGTTTTGATGTGATGACGATGGCAGAAGCTGCCAAGTTGGGAGACATTTTCTGCACATCGACGGGAAACATAAATGTCATAAGACCAGAGCACTTTGAGCTTATGAAAGATGGTGCTATCGTGGCTAATGCTGGCCATTTTAATGTGGAAATAGACATTGAAGGGCTAAAAAAGCTTGCAAAGGATGTGAAACCCAAAGTAAGACCTTTCGTCGATCAGTACATCCTGCCCGATGGGAAAAGCATTTTCCTTCTTGCTGACGGCAGACTTATAAATCTTGCTGCTGCTGAGGGGCATCCCGCTGCTGTTATGGATATGTCATTCTCGCTACAAGCTCTTATGGGAGAGTATGTTGCCAAAAATAAGGGTGACTTTGAGCCAAAAGTCCACAGGGTGCCCGAGCACATCGATAAATGGGTTGCTGAAATAAAGCTTGAGTGCATGGGTGTTACTATAGATAAACTAACCCCTGAGCAGAAGAAATACCTTGAAAGCTGGGAAATGGGCACATAATTCCTCTAAGATTATTGCCTCGATTTTGATTTTTACGGCAATGCTCGCTTTGTGGGGATGTGTGCCTTATCCAAAATTTACCTGTAAAAAGGAAAATATTGGTTATTCCCGCTCGGTGGAGACTATAGAGCCCACTCTCTCAAAACGACTTTCGACAGCCCAGAAAAAAGTCGTGGATGCTGCCAAGTCATATCTTGGAGTTAGATACAAACTCGGCGGTAACGACCGTTTTGGCATGGATTGCTCCGGGCTTGTGCAGCGTGTTTTCAGAGATGCACTTGTTATGAAACTTCCGAGAACTGTTGAAGAACTATGGAAATTAGGTAAGTCCATATCTTTTGAAGAGCTTGAACCCGGTGATCTCGTATTTTTCTCTCCGGGCAGTGAAAACAAAAGATATCCAACTCATGTTGGAATATACATAGGAAATAATGAATTCATACACGCCTCTGAATCCTCTGGGGTTCGAATAGATTCGCTTGTTGACCCATTCTGGAAAGGAAGGTTTTTCGGCGCAAGGCGGATTATAAGGAAGTTTTGATTACGGGTTTTCATTTAAAATCTCTGCTACCTGGTTTTTCGAGCGGAATGCCTTTTTTGCACAGTGGGCAATTGTCTGGTTCAAAGGTGTCTATGTCTATTTTTGTCAGTGCTACGAACGGAATATTTCCGAATTTTGGTTCTCTGCCGCTTGTGCGGTCTATTATAGCAAGTACGGCCACTGGAAAGCCGCCAAGTTCTTTAAGGACATTTATGACTTCGGCGGTGGACCTGCCCGTCGTTACAACATCCTCCACTACTAAAAATTCCTCGTCCTTAGCTATGGTGAAACCTCGTCTTAGCGTTGGTGTGCCGTTGACTTTTTCTATGAATATGTGTCTGCATCCAAGAGCTCTCGCCACCTCGTGACCTATTATTATCCCGCCCAGAGCCGGCGATGCAACCAGTGGTGGAGTTTCGAGTCCAGCGTCGCTGAAGCGTTCTGCTAATGATTTGCCTACTCTTTCGGCAAGCAAAGGATACTGAAGCAATCTCGCACATTGAATGTAAGTGTCCGTATGCAGACCCGATGAGAGCAGAAAATGTCCTTTTAATATTGCCTGGGTGCTTTCCAGTAAATTTAGTATTTCATCTTGGTTCATTTTACACCTCTTTATTTCTCAGTTTTGGGCGAATTTCTTAGTTGATTGATTCTGTCCCTTATGTCTTTGGCAGCGTTCTTCGCCGCCTGGGCAAAGTCGCCGCCTTTTGAGGCGTAAATTATGGACCTGCATGAAACGATTATCGGGGGCATTCCATCTGTCGTGGGACCATATTTTACAGCTGGCTCGAGCGCACCCCCCTGTGCACCGATACCTGGTATCAGAAGCGGAGCTTTTGGTGCATTCCGCCGGACCTCTATAAATATTTCTGGATGCGTTGCGCCTACAACCAAGCCCAGACGGGTTCCCCAGCGTTCGCTCCAGCTTACCACAGTTTCAGCAACGATTTCAAAAAGTCTATCTGAATCCCTAAATTTCCGTCCCTCGAGGTCCTCGTAGCCTGCATTACTCGTCGCGCACAAAACGAACACTCCAAGGTCCTTTTGAACGAAGGGGAAAATTGAGTCGTAACCCATATATGGATTTACTGTGACAGCGTCTGCACCTATTATGTCCACAGCAAAACGGGCGTAATGCTCGGCTGTATGAGGCACATCGCCGAACTTGGCGTCAAGAATGACGGGGATGTTATCGGGTATCCTTTTGACCACCTCCACGAGTGCTTTAAGACCATCATTTCCGAGGGCGAGGAAAAAAGCCACATTAGGTTTGTAGGCGCAAACCAACTCTTTCGTTGCGTCTATAATGTCAGCGAAGAAAGCTACTACGCCATTGGCATTTTTTGGAATACTTTCCGGAAGATATTCCAATATTGGGTCAAGACCAACGCACAGCCATGAATCATTGGTGTTGGCGGCTGAAACATACTTTTTCCAGAACTGTGCATCAGGCATTTCTCACCTCACGGTAATTTTAGTATCTTATGAATTTGCACGCTTAGTCTTACTGGTAATTTGTGTTCTATTATCCATCCTGCAAGTCTTCTTGCAGATAGTCTTCCCCATACCGGCTGGAAGAATAGATTAGCACGAGTAGGATTTTTGAGAATGAAATCCCTTGCCCAGTCGAAATCTTTTCTGTCGGAAATAACGAACTTAAGTGCATCCACTGGGCGAAGAAGTCTGAGATTAGGATTGTAGTGCTTACCAACCTCGCCACTTGAGGGCGTTTTAATGTCCATTGATATGGACACCCCATCCATAAGCACCGGGGCAATGGGTCTTGTGCCATTTGTTTCTATAAGGACATTTTTCTTGCCGTTAATCCAGTTTTTTACAAGTTTTCCAACGCTTCTTTGGAGGAGTGGTTCGCCGCCGGTTAGCAGAATCCATTTTTCCGGGGTTTTTATTCCGCGCTCAACCAGCTCCGAAAATGGTATTTCACGTCCTCCACGATGAACCTCCGGTGTGTCACACCAGCTACAATGAAGATTGCAGCCGGAAAGTCTAACGAGAAGGCATGGTTGTCCAACCCAAAGCCCCTCACCTATAATGGTTCGTACTATTTGAGTTATTCGCATGACTCGTAGCCGATCAAATCATTAGCGTAAAGTTTCATCACTATCAGTACTTTCTGCGGCCAAATTTTAGTGAATCTAAAGAATTATTAAATTATCCAAGATTTGGCGGATTAGCAAGATAATTGTTTTGTCACCTTTTCCGTTGCCTAAAAAATGTTGTTAGCACGGTTATAGCTTTTATATTCATTAAAACTTATGGAACGAGTTCTAACTAAAAAGGAGATGATACTTTTTTTGGTAGTTTCGGGTTTGCTTTGGGCAGCAAGTTTCCCGCCTCTTCCAACGGGTTTTTTAGCATATTTTATGCTCGTTTTTTTATGGTTCGCCATAAGCAATGTCGAAAATGGTTGGAAGGCTTTTAAGGCTGGTTATATATGGGCATTTGTTGCGACAGGCGCAACGCTCTGGTGGATAACAAAACCAACCATACCAGGATTTATAGCAATATTATTTTATCTTCCTATCTTTGGCGCTTTGTATGCATGGCTTCATTATAAAATCTCGTTTCGTAGCGAAACTCTTGCGATAGTACTTTCTCCAATAATCCTTGTTGGCATTGAGTATTTGAGGTCATTCGGGAAGCTTGGCTTTCCATGGATGAACCTTTCATACACTCAAACATGTTACCCTGTGCTTATACAGTTTGCTGATATAGTAGGGAATTATGGCGTTTCGCTTTGGGTGGCTGCTATAAATTCATGTTTTTACTTTATTATAAGAAAGCCTCTCTCTAAAGGAGCCATTTTCTCGGCTATAGTTCTGCTTGCGCTATTTCTTACTGCCTTCCTTTATGGGAAATCTCGTATGAGAAAACCTATAGAAGGTGTTCCTGTGGATGTAGCCGTGATTCAGAGCAACATAGACCCTTATAAGAAGTGGTCTGGGAGCTTTAAAAGGATTAACGCTAAACTGCACGCAGATATGATAAAGGCTGCGTCAGGGCATGCAACGCTCGTTATAGCGCCAGAAACGGCTACGGCATGCTATCACAAACTTGCGCCCTCTATATTCTCGGTTTTCAAGTCCGCAACTGTTGAAGCAGGAGTTTATCTTCTGGTTGGAACGCTCGACTTCGACCCTGAAAAGCGAGAAAATTACTTTAATTCAGCTATTCTTATTTCTCCCGATGGGAAAATAACTGGTAACTATTACAAGATTCAGCTCGTTCCCTTTGGTGAGCAGGTTCCGTTTCAGGATAGAGATCCATTCCTAAGAAAGATTAATTTTGGTGGGAGCTACTTTTCTGCTGGTAAGGAATACACATTATTTAAGTTTGAGCCATCGGAGGGCAGGATAGTCGATTTTTCAGCCATGATTTGCTACGAATCGGCTTTTTCATGGCTCGCAAGGAGGTTCCGAAATAAAGGAGCTGACTTTCTCGTTAATATTACTAACGATGGTTGGTTCGGCAAAACCTCAGGACCTTATCAACATGCTATGTTTAATGTTATGAGAGCGATCGAGAACAGGGTATGGATAGTCCGAAGTGCTAATACTGGAGTATCGATGATAGTTGACCCTTACGGCAGGGTTGTAAGGCAAACGCGCCTTTTTGAGCGATGTATGTTATTTTTCACCATTAATGCTACTTACGAAAAGACGGTTTATGACAGGATAGGCGATGTTTTTGGTTTCGTTGGGTTTATGTTCTGTGTTCCGCTTTCTTTTTGGGCAGCGTTTCAGAAAAGAAATGCGTAAATACTCTCGACCACTTAATTTGTTTATCGTAGTTACTTAAAGATTACTTGTAATAGAGCATAGGGAGGGAGGATGAAAGTAGACAAAGATACCTTGGAATACGCTGAGCAAGAGGGACTTTCGGTCCTATACGATGAAAAACTTCGAAAGGCTATAGGGTCGTTTGGCGGGAAGCCGACCAAGAAGGATAGGATACTTAACGCCCTTTTTATCGCTGCTGTGATTGCTTTGTTTTTGGTTGAGATTTTCTGGCGACATGTGGTAGGAACTATGGCGCTTGATTTTGCTGTGCTTTTTATTTCGCTTAAGCTTATTTACCTTATACATCGCTCTGCTCAAATATCTCATTATCAGTTCTGGATTTTAACTGCTATAGAGCTTAAAACCACATTGCTACTCGAAACCGTTCAGAAGATGTCCGCTCAAAGTTCAGGCGAAACGACAGTTGGTAGTTAGTGTGATATTACCATAAATTTTTTAAATTTAATAGAGGGAGAACAGATGAAAAAGTTTGTAATTTTAATACTATTGGTCATTTTTGAGCTTTCGTATGCATTGAGAATTGATGTTGAACTCGGAGCTTCCGATACCCTTGCTGTTTGGGGGGGACCGGCTATAGCGTATCTTGACTCAGTTCCTATTGTCTTGGTGGGAACCACCGACGATTCCATTTACGCCATATCCTATGATGGTTCTATGTTGCCCGGCTTCCCATTTTATGTTCATGGTCCTATAACCTCAAAACTCGCGTGGGAAAATGTTGACAGCATGTTGGCCGTTTTTGCCCTGACTGCTAACGGCATACTATGGCGCATTGACTACGATGGTGTGGTGGCTGAAAGCATTTACGCGTTAAAGCTGGGCAATCAGGCGCACTTTGTCTCACCCGTGCTTTACGATTTAAGCGGTGATGGTGAACTGGAAGTAATAGTTTGCGTTGATACCAATCTTTTTGCGTTAACTTTTGATGGTGTTCAGATTTTTCATGTTGCTTTTTCGTCGACAACTGGTTCTTGTGTATCGTCTCCGACGCTGGCTGATATAGATGGCGATGGAGAAGCAGAAATAATACTTGAAAGTTATAGAAAACTTTTTGCCTACGAGCCCACAGGCTCACTGGTTTCAGGGTTTCCTGTTGAAATGCCGGAGCATTGCTACCTGAGTTATTCGACACCTTTGGGCTGGGATTATGACTGTGATGGAATAGACGAATTGTTCTTTGGCGCGCATGTTTCCGGTTACGGCGCCGAGCACGGGTTGGTTATGAGATACGACCACTCATCGTCAAGTCTTGACACCCTTTATGTTGTTGGCCACCCGGGGAGCTGGGTTTATTGTTCGCCAGCAGTAGGTGATGTCGGCGGTGATTATCGCTATGACCTTGCTTTCAATTCTGTTGATGGCACGGTGTTCGCGCTGACGCCAGAGGGGGCTTTATCGAGTTTTGGTGGTGTTGCTCTTCATCTTGCGTTTGGACACACATATGGGACACCGCTTCTTGCTGACATTAACTTTGAGATAGGACCTGAATATATAATACAGGCTTTTAATGAGAATAGCTCCCGACAGTTCCTTGTCGCAATGAATCCTCTCTCAAGCTATGTCGATAGTTTTCCTGATACAGTTGAACATGCACGGTCGGGTGTTTTGACTCCCGCTTTGTTCACATTTCACGACACGACATTTATAGTGTCAATAGACGGTGGTGGGAGGCTTTCAATATGGAGTGTTGATAGAGTTCCTGTGCCAGGTTATCGCTTCTGGTGTCAATTCCTTGGGGATAGGCGCAACAGTAATACTATGCTTCCTCCTCAACTCGAACTTTTCGTGAAGAAAATTTCCGACACTACTTACGAAATTTACTGGAATAGACCTGATTGGCGTTTTGCGAGTGCTTATCAGCTTTATCGCTCAACTGATTCCGTTGGCTTATTTTCAGAACCAATAGTTAGAATAACGGACCTTGACGATACAGCGTTTGTGTATACATCATCTGCTCCGCCAGGGTCGCTGTGGTTTTTTGTGCTCCTTGAGGATTCCTTTGGGCGAACCGGGATCAAAAGTGTTCCTAAAAGCCCCAGCCGTGAGGTTGTCTCGGAACACAGATTTACTGATGCAGAACGATTTGAGATTAGACAAAATCCGTTCAACTCAATCTTGTTCATCAGCGCTGATGATGCTTATTACGCGTCTGTCTTCGATGTGACTGGCAGAATTGTTAGGAAAGTTTACTTCCAAAAAAACGGCTTGGTTTCGATAAATTTGAATGGTTTTCCATCGGGGATTTACTTTGTAAGAGTCATGTTCCGGTCAGGTTGCATGTCCCCTATCAAAAAGGCAATTCTTGTAAAATAATTCCATGGAGCAAAACACCAAAAAACCGAAATCCCAGAGGCCCAAGGCAGGGGGACAGGCTGTTATAGAGGGCGTTATGATGCGTTCTGAGGATGCTTTCGCCATGGCGGTAAGGAAACCCGATGGCGACATTGAAGTCGTAAAAGAAAATTATACCTCGTTGGCTAAAAGAAAGAAATTATTGGGGTTGCCTTTGATAAGGGGATTCATTGGGATTGTTGAGATGCTTTATTTCGGGATGAAATATCTTGAGCTATCCGCCCGGATCGCAAGTCCCGACGATGAGCGCAAGGAGACTGTTGTAAGTCGGTTGATATCATTTCTTGTTTTAGTTGTTGCATTTGCGGCGGCAGTGGCACTTTTCGCATACTTACCGCTTCTGGTGTCCTCTATTGCGGGACTTAAGCAGAAGCCATTCCTTTTCAACCTGTTTGCTGGTTTCGTGAGAGTAGTGCTTTTTATAGTCTATATCGTTGTTATATCGTTTGTGCCGGACATAAGGCGTGTTTTTCAGTATCACGGTGCGGAACACAAAGTCATTAATGCATACGAACACGGTGAACCTGTGGAAATAGCCTCAACTCGAAAATACACTACATACCATCCAAGGTGCGGGACGAGCTTCATCTTGGTGATGGTTATATTGGCAATTTTGTTTTATGCATTGGTTGACGGGATACTTTATTCGGCGTTCGGCATAGCCATGAGACCTTTTTACAGGATGCTTTACCATATTCTGCTTTTGCCAATTGTTTTCGGCATTGCCTATGAGTTCTTAAAAATTGGGGACAATCTTCCGGATGAAAGCTTTCTTTTTAAACTTATGACCTATCCAGGGATGTGGCTGCAACGAATAACAACGAAGCCTCCGGACGATTCGATGATCGAGACTGCGGTGGTAGCGTTGAAGGCTGCGCTTGGTGAGGATGCTGGTTCTGTTAGTGTTCAGGGTTCGCGGAGAGATTGATCTTTATTTGTTTAACAATTTTTCTTGCCAATGTAAGCTGCGAAAATATCTTATTAGCTTATGGTTAACATTTATTGAGGGCTCAAGGACCTCAAAAAGGAGGAAATCAAAATGACCCAACAGCAAGGAAGGTATTTATTCACCTCGGAAAGCGTTACCGAAGGTCACCCCGATAAAATTTGCGACCAAATTTCCGATGCAGTTTTGGATGC
>Ga0180301_10003577_pt1 | contig 12138 bp, 9 predicted proteins | sample GuaBasSediGuay16_FD_121797 | JGI IMG/M metagenome (GOLD analysis project Ga0180301, IMG submission 121797) | Subseafloor sediment microbial communities from Guaymas Basin, Gulf of California, Mexico - Guay16, Core 4569-2, 12-15 cm | ecosystem: Environmental > Aquatic > Marine > Hydrothermal...
GGAATAGGTTTATGTCCTCCTTTGTCCTCTTCCTCGTCATCTCTATCAGCCCTAACTCCGACATCCTCAAAACTGCCGTCTTTGCCTTATCCTTTTCCAGGGCTTCTTTGAGCGCATAAAAGACCTTTTCCTTGTCCGCTTCTCTGTTCATGTCTATGAAGTCAATAACGATCAGCCCCCCGATATTCCGCAACCGTATCTGGTAGGCAATCTCCTTCACGGCCTCGAGGTTCGTCTTTACGATAGTCTCCTCTAAATTCCGCTTACCTACGTAGCTCCCCGTATTCACGTCTATCACCGTGAGGGCCTCCGTTGACTCGATAACGATATACCCTCCCGACTTCAGCCATATCTTCTTGTCCAAGGCCCTGTTTATCTCCATCTCAATGCCATAGGCATCGAATATGGGCTCCCTTCCCTCGTAGAGCTCAACGGAGTACCTGAGGTTAGGGGCAAAGGTCTCGATAAACTCCATGACCGATTGATACTCCTCCCGTGAGTCGATTACCAACCGGTCGATCTCCTTGGTAAACAGATCCCTCACCGCCTTGAGCGTGATCGTCAACTCCTTGTGAAGGATGCTGGGTGCGGAACCCGTATCTCTCTTCTTCTGAATGTTCCTCCACAATTTGGTCAAGAACTCCATCTCAGAGGTGAACTTATCCCTGGGGGCCCGTTCGCTTACCGTTCTTATGATAAAGCCCTCCCCAGGAGGGCATAAATCCTGCACTATCTTCTTTAACCTCATCCTCTCCTTCTCATCCTCTATCCTCCGTGAAATGCCGATGTGATCGACGGTGGGCATATACACGAGGTGACGTCCAGGAAGCGTTATGTGGGAGGTTAATCGGGCACCCTTGGTACCCATAGGCTCCTTGGACACCTGCACCAATATATCTTGACCTTCCTTTAAGAGATCCTCAATGTTGATATCGGAGCCCCTCTGGAACCGCATCCGTATGGGGGTTGCACTCTCCTGATTGTTGTCATCATCGCCTTCCTGCAACATAATCTGCTCCCACTGGCGAACATCATTGTAGACGTCCGTCACGTAGAGAAAGGCCGGCTTATCGATACCTATATCCACGAAGGCAGCCTGCATTCCTGGCAGGACCCTGATCACCTTCCCGAGATAGATATTCCCCAAAAGCTCCTGCTCGGAGCCCCTCTTGAGATGAAGCTCGACAACGGTCCCGTTCTCCACCAAGGCCACACGGGTCTCATGGGGCCTCGCGTTTATGACCAGCTCATTCGTCATGGATACATCCTAGGCGAGGATGCCCTTTGTTTTCAACACCCGCATCTGCTCGGCCTGGCTATCGGTGAGTGCGAAAATCTCCTTGATAAGCTCGGATGGCTTCATTTCCGGGCCACCTCCATGGCGCACAACCATCTCGATCTCGTTACTGGACAGGAGGCGTAATCTCTTCACCTGGGATCTGATATCGATGGAGCGCTCCGCCTTCGAGCGCTTCCGAACCACACGGCATGCGGGCAACTCTAAAAAATGAATCAGATCCTCCTCCCTGAGCGATCCCTCCACGGTAACACGAAAAGCGCTCTCCTTAAGCTGGGGAGGACGTTCATTGGTGGGCACCTCTTCCATAGCCAGGGCCCTGATACCGGGCGGGAGCTCTTTGTTGATCAGATCGATTGTGCGGGAGAGGTCTTCCCCGTCGTATAGACAGAGATCCACCACTTCATCAAGGCTCTCGACTCCCACCGGCAATGCCGTCACAAAAGACACCCTCGGCATGGGATGGTAGCCGTTTGAGTAGGCCAGATCTACCCCAGCCCTCCTGAATGCCCTTATAAATAGCCGCACAAACTCTAAGTGGCTTAGGTATCGTCCTCTATCCAGTTTCGTGACGTAGACCCTAAACCTTTTTATGCCCTTCTTCATTCTCGGCATAGGGAAAACGTGTTTCCCTACGGGGAGGCTCCCGTCGAATAAAACCGGTGAAACCGCCAGCTCGTCACAGACGCCACAGTTTGAGCACTGCTCCCTGCAGTCGAGCGTTGCCTCTCCCCTGATTGACCTCTGCCACTCCTCCAGCAAGAATTCCTTCGAGATACCAGAACGTATATGGTCCCATGGCAGGACCTCCCCCGTATCCCTCTGCCTGAGGAGGTAGAAATCGGGATCAAGGTGCTGCCCGGCAAAGGCGTTCCTCCATATATCCAGGTTGAGGTGCTCGCTCCAACTATCGAAACGCGCGCCCTGCCTCCATGCCTCCAAGAGTACACCGCTCAATTTCCTATCGCCTCTCGAGAATATCCCCTCCAGCCAGCTCGTCTCTGGCTTGTTCCACTTAACCCTCACCCTTTTGCCGCGGAGTCCATCCCTGATGGAATTAATCCTTCTCTTGCTCTCCTCGAGCCCGAGTTGCCCCAGCCATTGAAAGGGCGTGTGAGACTTTGGGACAAAGGTGGCAACGCTTACGTTCAGCACGTTATGCCGTCGTGCTCTGGGCGCGAGCCGCGCGATCTTCTTGCTCAGCTCGACAATGGCGTCGAGATCGCTCTCCTGCTCACCTGGAAGGCCGATCATAAAATACAGTTTGATGAGGTTCCAACCCCCCTCATAGATCTCACGAGCGGTCTTGAAGATTTGCTCTTCGGTCAATCCCTTATTGATAACGTCTCTCATCCTCTGGCTACCAGCCTCGGGCGCAATGGTAAAACTGGTCTTCCTGACCTTCTTGATCTCCTCCATCAACGGCGAAATGATCCCATCGGCCCTCAGAGATGAGAAGCTTACCGCAACGTGACGACTCGCAGCCCTTGCCATCAACTCCCTCACCAGCGGCAGTACGCAGCTATAGTCTCCCGAGCTCAGGGAAAGCAGCGATAAATCCTCGAATCCCGTTTCATGAAGACCATGCCCCGCGATGCGCACGATCTCCTGGGGCGCCCTTTCCCTTACCGGCCTGTAAATCATCCCGGCCTGGCAAAACCGACACCCCCTACTACATCCCCTCGCTATCTCTATGGTGAACCGGTCGTGAACGGCCTCGGCAAGGGGAACTACCTGTCTTGTGGGAAAAGGGTAGGAGTTGATGTCGGGAACTACTGCCTTTTCAACCCCATCGTACCCTGTTCGCAACGGCTCTATCCGCTCCACAACGCCTCGGGCATCATAGTGGACGGAAAAAAACGAGGGTATGTAGACCCCCGGTATCGTTGCGAGATCCTCAAGCAACTCGAGTTTTTCCTTCCCCCCAGCCCGCTTCCATTCCCGAACGGCACTACAAATACCGACAGCCACCTCCTCACCGTCACCTACCACTATCGCGTCAAAGAGGTCTGCCACCGGCTCCGGATTGAAGCACGCGGGGCCACCCGCGATTATCAAGGGTTCATCAAGCCCCCGTTGTTCTGAGGCCAAGGAGACGCCCGCGAGATCGAGCATTGACAGGATATTGGTATAACAGAGCTCGTGCTGCAGGCTGAAACCTATGAGGTCGAATTCCAATAGCGGTCTGTCCGACTCGAGGGTGGTGAGCGGCAGGCCTCTGTCTCTAAGCTCCTGCTCGAGATCTATCCATGGGGCGAAGACCCGCTCCGCTGCGAGCCAGCTCAGGGAGTTGAGTATATGATAGAGAATTTTGAAGCCCACGTGGGACATTCCGATTTCGTACACATCGGGAAATGCCAGCGCTATAGATACCTCCACGTCTGCAGGGTCTTTCGTGATTGCGTTGATTTCACCCCCGAGGTACCTGCTCGGATGCTTTATCCTGGTAAACCACGTGTGCTGAGATATATGCATGCTTCGCTGGGGACCTCCCGCATTCCCCTATGCGGCCTATGGAGATGGTTCCCCCTCACGGGGCGGCAAAACGATTGCTATGGCCGCGCCCTCGCCGTCGAGATTATAGCCCGAGACCTCGCCGCCGAGATTCTCCACGATCTTTTTTACAATGGCCAGCCCTAATCCAGAACCATTCTTCTTGGCCGTGGAAAAGGGCTTAAACATATCATCGATCACCGAGGCATCAATGCCCGGCCCTGTGTCCTCCACCTTGATGCTCACCGCCCCTTTCGCTTTTTTTAATCCATGGGAACCTGTGTCCCTCTCCGTGCTCACACGGACGGTGCCGCCATCGGGCATGGCCTCACATGCGTTCATGAAGACGTTCCAAAGCACCTGTTTGAGCTGTTGCGGATCAGAGGTAATCACCAAGGGTTTTTCTCGAAAGTTGGTTTCCACCTTGAGCTTTTGCGGCCATTTCTGGCTCGTTTGAAAGAGATAGAGCGTTTCCTTGATCAGTTGATTGAGGTCGAATTCCTCAACCTCAGACCTCTGCGGTCGAGCGAACTGCAAAAAATCGCTTACAAGGTGGTTTAATCTATCAACTTCCCGCAGAACGATTTCCATGAGCCGCTTATTAATGTGGGCTTGACCCTTTGATAGGCTATCGTTTAACACCTGAATCGAGCCGCTTATCGAAGCCAAGGGATTTCTTATCTCGTGGGCAACCCCGGCGGCCAATTCCCCGAGCATAGCCAGACCCTCCATCCGCTTTACCTCCCGCTCCATCTCCATGAGGCGCGTGGTGTCCTGGAAGATAAGGAGCTCCCCCTTGGTATTCCCGCCTTGCCCTTTCAGGGGGGAAACGTTTAACAGGAGATCAAGCCGTTGGTTTTCATCGCCCTTATAGGTGAGCTGACTTACCTTGTTCTGGTTCTCCGCCTTGAGGTAAGGCACAACAAAGGGGATCACCTCGCTCACATCCCTCTGGACTGCATCCCTGGAATGAACGCGAAATATCTCCTCCGCTCCCTTGTTAAAGGCGATGATCCTTCCGTTCTCATCCAGCGCTATGAGGCCCGAGGAGATGCTCTGAATGATATTGTCCTGCAGTATCTCAAGATCGGCGAGGTCCTTCTGTCTGGCCCTAAGCTCGGCCCTGCTTCTGCGGATCTGCTCCGAGAGAAAACTGCTTAGTATGGCCACCAGATAGAAGGCCGCCACATTCACGAGAATCATGTAGAAGATATCGCTCACCTGGTATTCGGAGGCGTAGGGATAATGATACCCCAAGGGATTGATAACGCCGTAGTAGCTTAGATCGAGAAACGCGCCATAGAGAATGCTGCTCAAGGATGCTATTATCAGCCCTCCTCGACGATAGAGCAGTATCGCACCCGCGATGATGATCAATTGATAGAGGAATGAGAAAATGCTCTCGATTCCTCCCGTGGTATAGATGATTGCGGTAATGAAGGCAGTGTCGACGACAAGCTGAATGTAGGCAAATCTGGCGAGATTTCGTATGTATTTAAGGGCAACTACGTAGAAAAACGTGAGCAAATAGATGAGCGCGATGAGCGAGTAGTGGGCGTTGAGGATCTCGCCGAAGTAGGTCTTTGTTTCCCGCACCTGGATGATTATCGCAACGCCCAGCAGCAGGGAAACAAGCCCCACCCTTGCGAACATCAGCAGCTGAAGGCGAGATAGTGTCTCCCTCTGGGCATAGTCTCGTTCCGCTTTGACCATGGTTTCTTATACTAACCCATTGCCGAGGCCATCTGGAATATGGGAAGGTACATGGCGATTATGATAGGCCCTAGGGCACCAGCCAGGAACATCATCATCAATGGTTCCATCAAGGCCGTCAGGGCTGATACCGAGGCATCAACCTCGTCGTCGTAAAAATCCGCGATCTTCTCCAGCATGGCATCGAGGGCGCCCGTTGACTCACCCACTGAAATCATTTGCGTGACCATGCCGGGAAAGATTTCCGACTCGGAGAGGGGATCGGCAATAGTTTGTCCCTCGGCGATGCTAGTTCTTGCCTCGAAGATCACCTCCTCAACCACTGCGTTTCCCGCAGTCTTACCCGTGATCTCCAGGGCATCGAGGATAGGAACACCACTGCTGATCATGGTTCCGAGGGTCCGTGTAAACCTGGCCACGGCAACCTTTTTGATAAGCTCTCCGAAGATCGGCATCTTGAGCAGGGCTATGTCTATGACCCTTTTTCCCGAGCTCGTTCTCCTATATCTCCTAAAGGCCCAGATGAAAACGATCAGCCCTCCAATCAAGAAGTGGATGTTTCCCTTGGTGAAGTTGCTCATGTTGATAACCAATTGGGTGAGCGCAGGGAGTCCCTTCCCTAGGCTTGAGAACATCTCCTGAAACACGGGGATGACGAACACCATGATAACGGCCATCACGAGCATACCGATAATCAAGACGGCAATGGGGTAGACAAGGGCCCCCTTCACCTTTGATTTGAGCTTTTCGGACTTCTCAATATAGGCAGAGAGGCGCTGCAGAATGGTATCGAGGATGCCGCCAACCTCACCAGCGGCAACGAGGTTAACGAATAACGAATCAAACACCCTGGGGTGTTTATTCAGGGCATCCGCCAGGGTCGACCCACCTTCTACATCCTTGGTGACCTGTTTGAGCATGCCCTTGAAAGTCTTATTCTCCATCTGCTCGGATAATATGTTCAGTCCTTGTACAAGAGGAAGGCCTGCATCGATCATGGTTGAAAACTGCCTGGTAAAGATCACGAGGTCCTTCTTGGTGATCTTTGGCTGCATGAATGAGATGCTCTCGAAGATATCCTTGGGCTTCGGTTTGAGCTTGGTAACCTCGATATTCTTTCTCTTCAGCTGGATACGCGCGATCCTCTCATCGGCAGCTTCAATCTCGCCCTTTAAAACACGTCCCCTTTTGCTCTTGCCCACATACGTAAAGATCGGCATGGTTTCTCCTCCTCGCAGGTTAGGGAAACTTCGGAGCCTTCACTACAGTAGGAATTTAAATTATCGCTAGCGATAGCGATAATGTCAAGAAATCTCTTATGTTTTTCCGGTTTGATGGGTAAAGACCGGGCATTTTGGGCCAAGGAGACGCTTCTTTTATGAGAACTTTTTCGATAGGTATACTTGACATTTATATTTTTGACATTATCTTACCTGGTTGTAAATTTTTCCATGCAAACCATATGGTAGAAGGAGGCCGACGATGAAGATTAAGCCGTTGCATGATCGAGTAATCGTAAAAAGGGTTGAGGAAGAGGAGAAGACAAAAGGGGGAATCATCATCCCCGATACAGCCAAGGAAAAGCCGATAATGGGAACGGTCAGCGCTGTGGGATCAGGAAAGAGCGAGGGCACGGGCGATAAGAAGGTCCCCTTGGATGTGAAGGAGGGGGATAAGGTGTTATTTTCCAAGTATGCGGGAACCGAGGTTACCATAGATGGCGAGGAACACCTGATCATGAGGGAAGAAGACATTATCGCCATCGTTAAATAGCAAATCTAATTCGAGGAGGAAAAGATCATGGCTGCAAAGGAAATTAAATATGATATCAAGGCCAGGGAGGCAATATTGAAGGGTATTGATACCCTGGCAGAAGCGGTTAAGGTAACACTTGGCCCAAAGGGACGAAATGTCATCCTCGAGAAATCCTGGGGATCCCCTAACATTACCAAGGACGGTGTTACCGTTGCCAAGGAGATAGAACTCGAGGATAAATTCGAGAATATGGGCGCCCAGATGGTGAAGGAGGTTGCCTCAAAGACGTCGGATGTCGCAGGTGATGGAACGACAACCGCTACACTCCTAGCCCAGTCAATATACCATGAAGGATCAAAACTCGTCGCTGCAGGAGCTAATCCAATGGCCCTGAAGCGCGGAATCGAGAAGGCGGTAGAAGCGGTGGTAGATGAACTGAAGAAGATGTCAAAACCAACGAAGGAGCAGCAGGAAATTTCTCAGGTTGGAACTATCTCCGCGAACAATGATCGCACTATCGGCAACATCATCGCCGAGGCAATGGCCAAGGTAGGGAAAGAGGGCGTTATTACCGTTGAAGAGGCCAAGAGCATGGAGACAACCCTGGAGATCGTCGAGGGAATGCAGTTCGACAGGGGCTACCTCTCACCCTATTTCGTTACCGATCCGGAGAAGATGGAAGTCGCCTTGGAAGAGCCGTACATCCTGCTCCATGAGAAGAAGATCAGCAACATGAAGGACATGGTTCCCTTGCTCGAGCAAATCGCCAAGATGGCGAAGCCGCTCCTTATCATCGCAGAGGATGTGGAGGGCGAGGCACTGGCCACATTGGTGGTCAACAAGCTGAGAGGAACCCTTAAGGTCGCAGGGGTAAAGGCACCCGGCTTTGGGGACAGAAGGAAGGCCATGCTCGAGGATATCGCCATTCTCACCGGCGGCAAGGTAATATCCGAGGATCTAGGCTTGAAACTGGAAAACGTGAGCCTCGATGACCTGGGCACCGCAAAAACAATCAACATAGACAAGGACAACACCACCATCGTTGATGGCGGTGGAAGCAGGGGTGATCTTGAGGGAAGAGTCAAACAGATCAGGGCCCAGATCGAGGATACAACTTCTGACTACGATAGGGAAAAGCTCCAGGAGAGGCTCGCCAAGTTGATCGGTGGTGTGGCGGTTATCAACGTAGGAGCTGCCACCGAGACTGAGATGAAGGAGAAGAAGGCACGGGTTGAGGATGCCCTCAATGCGACTAGGGCCGCGGTTGAGGAGGGCATCGTTCCCGGCGGCGGCGTTGCGCTCCTGAGATGCATCGACTCATTGTCCAAATTGAAATTAGAGGAAGATGAGCAACTAGGCCTCAACATAGTAAAGAGGTCCCTTGAAGACCCGCTCAGGCAGATCGCCAACAACGCAGGCATGGAGGGCTCGGTAGTGGTCGAGAAGGTCAAGGCCGAAAAGGGCCCCTTTGGGCTCAATGCCGATACAAGTGAATATGAAGACCTGGTCAAGGCCGGGATCATTGATCCCACCAAGGTGGTGCGGTTTGCCCTTCAGAATGCCGCATCCGTGGCCGCGCTCATGTTGACAACCGAGGCCGTCGTAGCCGAGAAGCCGAAGGAAGAACCGCCAGCACCGCCCATGCCCCCAGGAGGCGGATACGGTGGAATGGGCGGCATGATGTAGTAGGCATCATAGAAATCGGTGCCATACGCTCGGGCGATCCCCTGAAAGGGGGTCGCCCTTTTTTCATCTTCAACGGGGATAAAAGAGCGTATAATACCCCTTATGAAGATAGTTTCCACATTGCTCGACATCATCTACCCGCCACGCTGCCCTTTCTGTGGCCGGTTTGTATCCTCAGCCGAGAATCGTTGTCACCCACACCAGGTATGCGAGTCCTGCAAAAAGGCCCTCACGCCCATCACCCATCCCCTGTGCACCATATGCGGCATCCCGTTTTCCGCATTAAGCGGCCCCGACCATCCCTGTGAAAACTGTCTTCGAAAAATGCCGAGCTACGATACCATGAGGGCTCCTTATCTGTACGCTGGACCGATCATGAACGCGATTCAGAGGTTCAAGTACAATTCCGAAACTCACCTCGCCGCACCCCTCGGGGGCTTGCTTGCGGCCTTTGCGAGAACCTCACTGACTCATCCAGAGGAATTCGTGACGGTTCCTGTACCCCTCCATAAGCACAGATTGAGGGAGCGGGGCTTCAACCAAAGCCTTTTATTGGCCAAGGCCGTTGCCTCGGAACTGGGAACTCCATTGAACTGCCTGTCACTCATCAGGAAAAGGGATACTCGATCCCAAACGGGTCTTAGAAGGAAGGAGAGGAGAAAAAACGTTGCGAACGCCTTTTCGGTGACCTCGGCGGCGATCTTCAAGGGTAAAAAGGTGCTGCTGGTCGATGATGTCCTTACCACTGGTTACACGCTTCAGGAATGCGCCAGAACACTGAAAAAGTTCGGGGCTCGCGAGGTGGCCTGTATCACCTTGGCACGGACCGTTGGTGATTGAGCGGGGGCAGCTCTGAAACGAGACAAGCCCTCAAAAACCCAGAAAAAAGTTGCAATCCACCAGATCACCTGGTACCTTACTTTCCATCTCAATCGCGGTGGCTCGTGATGTCTGAACAAAGGGCAACACCAAAAGGTCGCATACCAGAAAACCATATCCTATCCGTGGGCGGCGGCAAGGGGGGTACCGGCAAGAGCCTCATCACCGCGAGTCTCGGTATCTGCCTTGCCGAAAAGGGCAACGACGTGCTCCTGGTAGACGCCGATCTGGGAACGGCCAATCTGCACACCTTCTTGGGCTTAGAAGCCCCGCCATTGAGCCTTTCGGATTTCGTCACCAGGAAAAAAGCAGCAATATCGGGCGTCATCTCTAAAACCGGCATAAGCAACCTCAAGCTCATCTCCGGCGCAAAGGATATGATCGGGATGGCGAACCTCGCCTATGGACAGAAGGTGAGGATACTCAACAACATCAGAAGATTGAACTATGAGTATATATTGATCGATCTCGGTCCCGGAACCTCTTTCAATGTCCTCGATTTCTTTCTCATCTCCAATTGCGGCATCCTTATTACCTCGCCCGAGCCCATTTCCATTGAGAACACCTACCGCTTTATGAAGGGACTCCTTTTTCGTTATCTGAGAAATACAGTCAGCCAAAAAGTGGTACGATCCCTTATCGACAAGGGGATCAGACAGAGGGATGGATACACATTCGAGACCGTTTTCGACCTTTTGGATGTTATTGAAAAACTAGAGCCGAACCTCGGGATTACCATCGCGAACTACCTCTCGAGCCTCGATATCAAATTGATCGTCAATCAGGTAAGGACCAAGAGGGATATGATCACCGCACAGAATATGGCTATCGTGGCCAGGAAATACTTCGGGATCCCCATTGATTTCCTGGGAAGCGTGAGCTATGATAAAAAGATAAGGAAGGGATTGCTTCAGAGAAAACCCCTTACGGCATATTACCCCTATGCCCAAGCCTTCGAGGAACTTATTGAAATTACTGAAAAAATAGCACCTCAGCATCAGTTAGGATTGCGCTTTCCTCAAGATCTACGCAACCATGAAATGCAGTGAGCGATGAAACGAATAACGCAGCAAAATTACTACGAACTGCTCGATATCTCTCCCCAAGCCTCAACACAAGAGGTTCGATGGGCCTATGATCAGGCCATGAACATTTACTCGGCTGATTCGGTCCCCACCTACTCCCTGTTGCCAGAAAAGGAGAGGGACCTCATCCTCTCTCGACTCGTGGATGCGTACAAAACCCTTACGAACGGCCAGCTCAGGGCCGAATACAACCAGGCACTGCTCGAGAGCGGGGAACTCATCCCCGAGCAACTCGGCCTTTCATCGTTAGAGCAATCCGATACCATCAACGGCAAGCTGCGGGATGTCAAGGTCGAGAGCCTGCTCAGCGGCGAGGAAACAGGGGAGAGCCAAGAGCTGCCCGCTGGAGACAGCTTCGATCTCCTCGACATCTACTCAGCAGTATCGGGCAAGGATATTCAGGCAATGAGGATCGCCAAAGAAATAAGCGTTGAGGATATAAACAGAAAGACGAACATACCGAAGAAGACATTGGAGGATATTGAGGAGGAGCGTTTTGAGGAGCTTCCAGCACTCGTGTATCTGAAGGGCTTTCTTAAGACCTACGCGAGAATTCTCCACGTGAACGAGCACCAAATGGTGGACGGTTATGTGAAAAGGCTTCGGGAATGGAAGGCTTCCTGTCAAAGATAAAGTCCCAACCGGATATGAAATCGTTCGTCGACCGGGTGAAAGGGAAGGGTAAACGGGTAGTGTTTACGAACGGGTGTTTCGATATCCTCCACCAGGGCCATATCCACTACCTCTCCGAGGCGAAGTCCCTCGGCCATTACCTGATCGTCGGCCTTAACAGCGACAGCTCCGTGAGGAACATCAAGGGGAATCACCGCCCCCTGCTGCCTCAGCGTGCACGGGCGGAATTGCTGGCCGCGCTGTGTTTTGTCGATGGGGTGGTGATCTTCGATGAGGACAACCCCCGAGCCCTTATTGAATACCTTCAGCCACACGTCCTGGTGAAGGGCGCGGACTGGCCCGAAGATGAGATAGTGGGGGCCGATATCGTGAAGCAGTCGGGGGGTGAGGTGAAAACAGTCCCCCTTGTTCCCGGCGTTTCCACCTCGGAAATCATCCACCGGATCGCGAGCCTTACCGCGGCAGGGGATAACTAGGCATGACTATCCCGCGCATAGGCAATACCTGAAGGCACTCGAATGCGCCCATAGCTCAGTCGGATAGAGTAACGGACTACGAATCCGTAGGTCGCAGGTTCGAATCCTGCTGGGCGCACCA
>Ga0180301_10003581_pt1 | contig 12132 bp, 29 predicted proteins | sample GuaBasSediGuay16_FD_121797 | JGI IMG/M metagenome (GOLD analysis project Ga0180301, IMG submission 121797) | Subseafloor sediment microbial communities from Guaymas Basin, Gulf of California, Mexico - Guay16, Core 4569-2, 12-15 cm | ecosystem: Environmental > Aquatic > Marine > Hydrothermal...
CACTCACATATAGATTTAAGGAAACCGTTGAACTGAGCATCCAGATGGTTTGTCTCCCTGTCTGTTAGCATCCTGCATGTATGCTGGCTGCCCCATCATCGCCAGCGCGCAATGCCACTGCTCCGAGGTCTTACGCCAATTCTTTATGTTTTCGGGTACATCTTGATAGCCGGATAAGAGAGGTTTTCGGTTATTGGAACAACCGAATGATACTATCTTCATGTGTATATAAAAACTTATCTACATAAAAACTATCGCTTGACACCTTCACCGCCACACGCTTGGCACTGAAACACTGTTATAGGCTCGATACTACCGTCTCGCTTGATGATGCATGAAACCATCACTTCTCCTTTCCCACTGCAAATTGGGCAGGCTTCTCGCTCTTTAAGTTCTCTCTTCATTTTCCTCTTCTACAAACTCTTTGAATTCTTTGCTCTGGATAAAAGGGTATTTTTTGAACAGCTCACCGAATGAAAAGCACGCATCTATAGCTGTATCTCCGTCATACACTACCATTACTTCTCTTCCAATATCATAATCCATCTCTACCTCATAATATAAGCCGTTCATTCTTCATTCACCTCTTTTAGCATTTCAACTACTTCCTTCATTAACTTCTCCTCAATCTCCCGTAGCGTTTCATAATCATGGTGCCGCCCGCCATCGCCAAGGTCAAAGATATAACTGTGGCACTTGTCAGCTTCAATCAACAGCGGATCATAGGATTTACCGTAACCGTCCTCTATACCTAGTTCTATAATCATATTCCACACCTTCCACGCGAACCATTCAAGTACACAGCGTTTTTGTAGTTCCGAAAGGGGTAGGTCATCAATGGTCTTGTATGTGTTTGTTCCTCCTCTATGCTTTGCTATCTCTTTATCAACAATCTTAAAACATTCCAGATAGTGCTTTCTTCCTATTGCCATTTCTCTTACCTATTCTTTATTATTTTTCTTTTTTATTTTTTCGTTTTTGTGTTTTATCTATTCTCGCCTGTCTTCCTGAGATTTTGTTAGCTCTTCCGCGCATGCCGCGCAAATAAGATGCTTCTTACCCTCATGCAACCATTCATGATCCAGCCATGTCTTCTTACCACAGCGTTCGCATGTACCCTCCGTCACCTCCGCATGGAACTCTACTACATCTTGCTCACTCGGCTGCTCGTTACTGCCACTTGTTTTTCCCTTTATATTGCCTTCCTCATCTAAATCCTTTATATTTACATACTTCACCTTCTTCTCTTCTTCAATGTACTCTTCTATCCCTTCACTCTCATCTTCTTCCTCTTCTTCCTCATCTTCTTCTTTCACTCTTATCCCGAACCACGCTCGTTGTATCTTGCCACCTATCTTCTTATGTTTTGCATACACGCGAGGAATTTCACCTACTATCTCAGAAAATCGCTTCTTACCTACAATTGCTAGCCCTTCACGCTCACAGAAAAGCTTATAACTATCGTAAAGGTCTCCTTTTGATATATACGCGCTCGGTTTAAACTCACATCTCTCTTCTATAAATGCACGTGCTGAGTTGCTCATTCTCATGAACTCCGCTTTCTTCTGTGCCGAACTCTTACTCTCGGAAAATTTAAAACCTCTCGCTTCTAATCGCTTCAAACCTTCCAAACACCAGTTCAAAAATCCTGCAACGCCATCTTTCTCTACCAGTACCCGCTCATAGTTTGGAATTGCATTGCCGATAAACTGGTTTGGAAACTCTATTACTATCACTCGCTCCCAAAACGCTGATGTGGTATCCTCTACTTCTGGAAATTTGTTCCCAAGGATAATGAATTTCGCGAAATTCACGAAATCTATCGTGTTCTGCTTATTCTTGACCTCTGCCGATACCAAATCACCACCTGTCAACTTCTTGAACTCAACTGTTTCCATCTTATCTTGTACTGGTGGTTCCGAAATAATGTTCACTAACTTACCAAAAAGTCTCGCTTTTGAAAATCTGTGTCTACCATCAAGCTCTTCTATGGATACTGAAACTGTACATATATCGCCAAGTAAAATTCTCAACAAATTCACAAATGTCGTCTTGCCGTTTCTGCCCGTACCATACAACCATAAGGACTTATGCGCAGGCATGTCTGGATACAAACAATAGCCCAAGAACTCCTGAAGTATCGGTATATCTTCCTTGCGCACTATATTGCTTATAAAATTCTTTATGTTTGGGCAATCCGCTTCTGCATCATATTCCACTGGCAGTTGGTATGTATATATCTTTGATGTATCGAACGGATGCAATGTGAAGTCTTTAAGTTTCAATAGCCCGTTCTTAACCGGTAGATAATTTTTATCCTTGTTAAATAAACTCCGTGGAACATATGTACGACGCTTGATATGGTTGATTATCTCTGTAATAAGGTATGTCGATGCCTCATCGCCTATTATCTTCTCCGTCTCCGCCTTTATTAGCTTCTCACCTGGAACATATATCCCGTCCCTATAAACATACACATCTTCATTATCGTCTGCGGTAACGAAAATGAAACGTTCCATAAGATCGTTCAGTATTACCGCTTTTATCTCCTTATCTTTTAGCTTTTCTCGCTCCTTCTTCTTATTCTCGTTCTTCTTTTCTTCAATTTTATGGCTCGCCACATACTCCCGCGCCTTACTTATTGTTAGATCATAATAACTCTCTGTCTTCTCTTGCCATTTGCCTATCTTGCAACCCTGCATAATTTCTTTTATCTCGGCGTCTGAAAACCCATTCGCACATAAAATCGTTACGAGCGCCATCTCCGCTTCGCTCCTCGACTTATATTGCTTGCCCCATACTCCATTATATAGCTCTCTCAACCTCTCATTACGCTCAAGTAGTTCCTCGAACTTTACATGCTCCTTTAGCTCTACTGTCTGCTCATGCTTTTTTATTTCAGTATTCAAAACAGCTTCTATTAAAATATCATTGTGCTTACGCGCTTCTTTTATGTCCTCTTCTGTAAAATCATCTACCCAATATGTTGGAACCGGCATGTCCGGTATCTTCATGTTTGGATAGCCTATCGGCTGCGTTACTCGCCTGATGTCGGTCGTTGTATCGAACTCCACACCGCTATCTTCTCTTAATTGCTTATAAAACAGCCTCTGCTTCTCATTAAACTCTTTCCTGAAGACTCTACCACGTAAATTAAATCTATTCACCGGGAAAAATAGATGGTAGCCGTTTCCTGAACATGCAAGGAAGCTACGAAGACCTTTCTCTTCCATAAAAGCTTTGAATTTCTTAGCTGCTTCCAGCGCTTTTCCCTTTTCCTCTTCTGTTGCTACTCGCGATTTATCGGCTCTTGGAGCATCGAAATCGAACCAGAAGCACCATATCGCGCTTGTACCTTCAATTGTATCTTCCCCTATCTCCTTTTCATTAAGCGAAATCCATGTTGTCCAGCCTCGCCTTATATTCTCGCCTAAAACTCTCTCCAATGCTTTCTTCTCAACCCACTCGGTCATCTTCCGCGGCGATGTCTTCGGAATCAGATACCTGCCCTTATCCTCATCCCACTCGGGTCTGCCACCGAAAATAGCAAAGACTTCTCTGTCCCCTAACATCAAAATATGCTTTTTAAAATCCTCGCTTTTTATCTCTATCTCCATCTCATCTCCACCTCGCACATCACTATATCTTTAACATATTCTACTTTTTAAACATTCCTATTTATTTATATAAAGAATTAAAAATAGAAATTTAATATAAATAAATAGCAGTGTTTAAAATGAATAATGTGTTAACCATATAGGAGAGATGAATATGGATATAGATAGGGAAGAATTGCAAAAATACCTCGGAAAAAACTACTACGGAACAGAGGGATGTTGTATTGCTTGCCCTGAAGAAATAAAAGTATTATATCGTCAAGATGACGGAAAGTGTCTCTGTCCTGATTGCAAGTGCCGAGAATGCATCCATTATGTTGCTCTGCCTAACGGAACAGGGCGTTGCGATATATCACTGAAGCGAGAAGCGGCATGGGAAGATGTATGGATAGAGGTAGATGGTATTATTCACGAGACGGAGAAATCGATGCTTATTAGGGATGGGAATAGAAAGGTTTGGCTACCAAAGTCGTTAACAGAGGTAGAAGAAAGAGAAGAACGAGTGTTTGATGATACCCTTAGCTATTGGCTTGGCGAAGAGAAAAAAGTTTTGTATGTGAAAATACCTGCATGGCTTGCTGATATAAAGTTTCCTGATGGAGAATAATAAGACTTTGTAATGGCTTAATAATTTGAATAGTATATTAAAAATGAAGGTGAGTAAGATATGACCATAGAAATAGAAGAAAAAGAAACGACTACATTAGTGAGAGCGAAGCGCGGTACCGCGATGATAGAGGATTGTGGTAGGAAAGTAATAGTTGTGGGTGTATGGAGCTTTAGTGAATTAAAAGAACTGGTAGACGCCGTTGCGGATGTCAGGAAGAGGCATTTTATAATCGAAATTGATGACGGCGAGTGAGAGCCTAAAAAACTGAAGAAACAGAAAAAATGAAACAAAGAACTCTATGGGAGTTAGACTTAAATGCAGCGAGAAAGAAAGCGGTTAAGGAAGCAATACCGATTTCTGCAGTCTTCATAATGCAAAACGAATACGATAATGATTGGAAGTGTGTTACTGATAGCGAAGAGATACACAAATGGATAGAGTTCGTGAAGGAGTGCGAGAGTTGCGAGGTCAAGCTTCATTACGAGCCGGTAGATGATGCTTTTGTGATGGAAATACATACGAAGCCTGTTTCAAAGGAAGTAGTGTATGAAGTAGCAAAAGAAGAAGTGAAGAGGGAGTTTTCAAGCAAATCTAACCGTGTGGGGAGAAGGTATGAAGATGGAGAGGGGTGGGTATGGTTATTGAGATGAAGGGAATAGAGATAATAGTTATATATGTAGTATTAGCATGGTATAGTTATTTTGCATGGTTAATTTATAGAATTTTAAAAAAGGAATGAAACGACTAAGAATATATCCAGCCCTTGAACATGTACGCTTTTCATGGTAAGCGTATATTCATCGGAAGTTTTATATAGTCCTATTATCTATACCCTATTGGTGATATAAGTGAAAGGAAAGAGTGGTGTGGAGCATATTATAAATATAAGTAGGAAGATGGAGACTGATGATGCAGCGGCTTATCTGGATTACCACAGGCACATGCAGACGATAAAGTTTCGGCGATTGGAGAGGGAAGTGAGTGCTACGAAGGAAGCGATACGAACGTTTGAGGAGGAGATAAAGAGGAGGAAAGGTGAAATAGAAGAGGCATAAAAACGAAAAAAGAAAAAAGAAAAATAGGAGGTGGTAAGGAGAATGGAACTAATTGAAGGAAGGTATTACCAATGTAAAATTTGTGGTAGAGTTTATCGCAGGAGGAGATCAAAACATCCTTGGCCGTCCTGCGGTCATCCTGTATCTGCTCAGCAAGAGATTTCCGAAGGAGAGTACCGATTACTTAAAAATAGGAGGTGAATAGGAAATGAAAAGAGTTATGAAAGCATGGGGGATAAAAGGACCGTATGGACTTATTGAGGTTCATGGTGATGAAGGTAGAGCGATGCGTTCTGCTGTGATGCACAGGATATATAATGGATGAGATGTCAAGGTAGTAGATGTCGAAGTGAGAGAGGCGAAAGAAGATACAGATATACGAAGAGGAATTGGAAGAAGTCGTAGAGGCGCTGAGAAGCGAAATGGATGAAGTAAATAACGAATGTGGCGAGATAATAGGAGTGGTATACGGTAGAGCAGACTTTGAGACATGCGAGTAGATAGGTTCCTTGGACTGGTTCTTCCGCCAATAACAGGAATTGGAATATATCTATTGACAATACCACGGACTATGGATACGCTGTTAGTAGCAATTATTTGGACAGTGTTTTGGTGGTTTGTGCTTGCAGTAGGTGCTGCTTTAGAGGATTTACCATGAAGAGGTGAACGAATAAATGTTTTCCGATACTAAGAAAGTGAAAGGTAAAGATGGGGAAATAGAAGTAACAGCGGATAATCATGGCGTAGCGATAGAGGATGGGAAGAATTGGGTATATCTTTGGTGGAAAGAGTGGGATGGTGTGAAGAAGACCGTGGAAGAGCTAAAACATAAACATAAAGGGGAACTAAAAGACTTGAACATATAAAGAGTTATGGGAGGTGTGAAAAGATGAAATACTATCCAGAAAAAATATTGCTTGTGATCGCAGCGTTTTTGTGTAATATTGTGTGATCGAGTAAGTATCACTCTGGTAGCGAGGATTGGACCACTTGGATGTATGCGTCAATACTAATCGTAGATGTACTAATATTGTCTTTAATCTTGGATAAAGATTAGGAGGTGATAGCTATGTGGGAAAGAAAAAAGTTTGAAGTGAATGATAACCCGGAAGAAGGCGATGATGTCCAGTACGTGGTGTTGCATGTACTACAGTTACGGAAATTCGGTATTCCAATAGACGAAGTAAAATTCTTCATGCGTGAAGCACAAGAGGAATGAAAAGGAAGAGAGTGATAGAGTGCGAGCATTGTGGTAGAATGTATAGTGAAGAGGAGTATGAGAAGCTGGAGCTGACCGGGCATAATATTGTCTGGGGCTTCGATTATAGGAGATGTAAAGAGTGTGGGGAGGAAATAACACCTGTAGAACTGATATTAGGAGGATAAGAACGGAGTAAAGGAGGTGGAGAATAAAAATGTTAATAGGAGAGTTAATAATAAAAAGTATTGCGCTTGGTCTCTATATAGCGTGCCCTTTTATACTCCTGTGGTGGACTAGTGTTGCGATTTACGAACGAGATATTCTAGGCATCCTACTATCCATTCTCGTCGGGTGGCTTCCCTTTATTGGAATGACTTTATACTTCTTAGGTGTGTGAAAAAAATGAACATAAACCCAAAGGTAGTTAAAAGACTGGGATTAGTGAAGTTCGCAAAGAACACGCAGGTGCAGCAGGTGGGTATAGACCTCACGATAGCAGAAGATGTTCTACTAAAACATTCCGAGCATAAGCTTGCGAGGCTAAATGAAATAGTTTCAGTGCCTGTTTATATGTTTGCTCTGATATTCAGCAGGAGCACATTCAATCGTCGTGGTATCCTGATAACATCTACTGTATTTGAACCTGGATGGCGAGGTATACCAACAGTTTCGGTCTATAATCTCTCAGGTACTGATTTCAGTATAAGAAAAGATACAAGAGCAGTGCAGATAGTTTTCTTCAAAGCGAATGCCGCATCTTCATATAATGGGCAATATCAGAACCAGTTTTTAGGAGAGGTGAATAGAAAATGAGGAAAGAAGAGGATTTGGAACGGCTTTTAGCATTTCTTGAGAAGTGCGCGGAGGACAAGGACGTCATCAGGTATCCTTATGAAGTGTGCGTTGACTGCCGAGAAATAGCGACCTTAGGGCAGATGATGCGTAACATGCACGAAGGGCATACATTTGTCTTTCAAGATATTGACCATAATGGTGTAAGCGAATGGATAAAATGTTTGAGGTGGGTGCTGGAGAAGAAATGAGATGCGAAGAGTGCGAGGAATATGGTAATGTGTGCGTGCTTACCGATAACATAGGCAACCGGAACATAGTCTCGGAGCTGGAATATCACAAAAGCGCGGCGATCCACAGCATAGATGAAGCGATTGAACATTTGATGAACCTATCTTCAAAAGCGGATAAGACAACGCAAACGAGTTTGGTGCTAGCCATCCAAGATTTGATGCACGTGAATGGGTGGCTCAGTGGTGTTAATATCACAAAAAACGAAACGAGAAAATAAAAATGAATAAAATGAACAGCTACGAGTACGAAGAGACACCAATAAGGTGCGAGGATTGTAATGCACTATGTTTCGCGATAGTAAGAAACTTCGAGCGTGCACGCCAAATAGTATGTTTCGTGTGTCCCGTGTGTGAGCAGGAGTTGCATTATGCGCTTCTCGCGCTTACGGGGCAGATAGAGCATTAAAAAACAACTCAACCGATAAAAATAAATTGTAAGGAAGTGGATGAAAGATGGTAAGTAGTTGTGTGGAAGACACGGTAGAGAAGAGGAAAAAGGAGATTGAGGAAAGAGAATTAGAGATGTGCCACTTGTGGGTGGAAAGAGACTTCTCAAGCATACCAACTGCTCTGATAGAGAAGGCATACGAAGATGACTGGTACGATACAATTGAGATTCTCGCGCCTACGTTCGAGGATTACAAAAAGAAATATCGAAAGGAATACCAGTGCAACATTGAATGTGAGAAGTGCACTAGTGAGCCATGCCGTGACGCGTATGACGATTGGTATCCAAGGATTCCAATGTGGGGTTGGGTGTTTGCGCCTAAGGATCCGCTTGACCGAGAATGGATAAAAGAGAATGCCGATAAGGTTGCAGAATGTGGCTTTATCGTGTACGAGACCGATGAAATCGGCGTGTATCTCGGTGTTAACGGTGCAGGCTACGACTTCTATGAAGCGCACTGGCTGCCGCTGTACAGGGCACGAGGGTTGAAGTGGCATATATAACGGAAGAGGTGGGATAAAAATTGAGGAAGTGGTGAATGATGTTAGTGGCTGAAGATATAGAGTTAGTGAAGGACGGTGTAAGGATAGGAGCGGAAACATACAGAATCGGAGAGCTTATAAAGGCAGTGGATAAGTATGGAAATGTTGAGTTTGAAGGTAAAATCGAATTCGGTAAATACTTAGATGGGGAAGGGTACTCTTGCTCATTTCATCTCGGATTCATAGTTACAGGAAGCTGGGAACAGACTTTGATCGGCTTTTTGGATGATGCGAAATCAAAAGAGTGGAAAATCATAAAGGAAGAAAAAGAATTAAAGTAGGAGTCATGACGGCAAACATCATGTTGGATATCGAGACATTAGGCACGGTCATCTGCCAAATTGGCGCAGTATACTTTGATTGGACAGGAAAAACCGGAGAAACTTTTCTTGTCAACATTAACATAAAGTCTTGCCTAGATAAAGGATTAGAGATTAGGTATAGAGAACTCAAGTTTTGGTTGGAGAATAAAAACAGAATTACTTGGGACAAGAATACTATTCCTCTGACATACGCTATGGAAAAGCTAACGGCTTTCTGTAAGATAGAAGAAAAAACCTGCGTTTGGTCCCATTATTACGATTTAGAAATTCTGGATATTGCTTGCCAGAAACTTGGACAAGAGCTCCCATTTCACTATTCTCGATGGAAAGATATCAGGACTTTGCTATTTCTATCGGGATTCAAAAGAGAAAAGGGTGATGTGGATCCAAAAACACATAATGCATTGGACGATTGTTTATACCAAGTAGAGTATTGCTGTAAAGCTTACTCCCGCCTAGTAGGAGAAAAGAAAGGTGAGAAAGATGGACGAATTTGACATAAGCGAAGGCGGTATCATAAAACATTACTATTTGACGAGAAAATCAGACGGTAGAGGATTCACTTGCATAGAGTATTACGATCCAACATTAGACTATGTAGGTGAAAGTGTTGAAGCGCATGACGGAAAGCCAGTCACGAAAGAAGAGGAAGAAGCAGTGAAGAAAGCAATCAAAAATTTTTAGAAGAATAGCGAAAATGGAGAAAGGAAAAACATTAACATTACATAGAAAAGTGATAGTAGAGATACTTAACGCAGGAATACTTATAAGAGAGATGGACGAGATGGATGTAGACGGGTGCGCTGTGTACCTGTATTGGGACGAGTGGGATAAAATAAAGAATTTCATCGAGAAAGAAAGGAACCACAAAGGAGGCGATTCGAATGGTTAGTGTACAGGATATTAAAGTATGCCCGACATGTGGTGAAGAATACTGGTACGATCTCGACTGCCGGACGGGCGAATTCACAAAGCTTTCAATGTGTAAGTGCGATAGGATGATTATGTATGCCGAGGAGTTTCTTAAGGAGAAAGGACTGCTTGGCGAGTTCGAGAAATTTGTAGCAGAAAGGGAAGAGGAAAGGGAAGAAGAGGAGAATGAATAAAAAACGAACCAAAAAATATAAAATAGGTGATGAAAATGGAAAGGGAGATTTTAGAAATTTTACTCGACTGCGGTAGTATGGACACATCTGTGTTAATGGACATAGATAGCGACATCATCGAAGAGGCAGTAAGAGAGTTAAAAGACGAAGGGATAGAATTGAACTTCCCAAACTTGTATTACGAATGCGCACGAATCGCACTCCATCGTGTGGGACTGACAGAAGATGATGCTGAGATAGATTGCAATTATGCGTGCGCAGCGATTTATCTGTGTGGTAAAGACAAAGCGAAAGAGCTTGAAAGAACGGGCTTCACTGTGTATTATTAAAGAGGTGATGTGGAAATGGAAAGTTTAGTAGAAGTAGAGCATAGCAACAACGAAAAGCCAAAAGGCTTGACCAAAATGGACTTGAAAGCGCTTAAGCGTGCAGACAGCATAGCATTTTTCCTTGATGAAATACAAGCAATTAAAGAAATAGAAAAATAAACCTTTTGAAACAGAAAGGAAATATTCAATACCTGTGCAATTTGAAACGGATGCGAAAATCACGAAAGCTTTTCACATGATAAACTGGGCAAAAGGAGACGCAGCGTGGCAAACAATAGTAAGCCTGTTAAGAACCGGCGATGAGATAATCTTGAGCTGGAAAAAAGGATGGGGAGATAACAAATTGCTGGAAGATGCAGGAATAACTGAAGATGCATTATATTTGCGTGTTAGAAGAAAAGGAAAAATAAAATATACTTTCCTCGTGGATACGCAAACGGGGCGAAAAGCAAATGGTGGAATGGTGCGGTAAGAAAAGAGTTTTAGGAGGTGAGAGATTATGCACTCGTTAGTATATTTCATAATCATAGCTAAGGAAGAGGGTGACGCACTCGCTAAAGCAGAAGACTATGCTATGGAATGGAGAGGGTGTGGTGTAGATTATTATTCAATGCCTACTGACCCCTTCTTTAAACAGAGATGGGGAGTGCGAAAGGTACTTCCGGTAGATAGTAAAGAAGGTAAAAAGCTACTGGAAGAGCTAATAAAAACGAACATAAATGTGATGCATGACGAATCCAATAAGGCGAAAGAAGCGATTGATAAAGGAGACCTTGGCGATGCACTCTATCATCTAAGGATGGCGGGTGGGCATCCATACAGTATGTTCGCATTTGTTGACACAACCGAGCCACTGATTTCAGAAGGGCAAATCGAAGAGATGAAGGCGTGTATAAGCGATAAAGAAAAGTTGTGGCTTGTGCCTGTTGATATTCACTATTGAGAAGAAATGCAAGCGATGGATTCACTTATCGAGAAAATCAAATCTTTCGAGTGGTGCTGGCATATTGAACACGATATACGAAGATACGACTATTGGGATGAGAAACTTCAAGAGATAGGTAAAGTAATCAAAATTAAGAAGATAACTAGGTTAATTACTCACTTTCTATTTATCGGAGAAACCATTGATTTGATAAGGATACCAGCTTTTTTTGAATTTGACAATGAAGGGACAGGATTCGAGATGTTCTATAAGGACTCGCACACGGGCGCGAAGTGGTACATGAAGAAAAAAAAGTTAGGAGGTGATAACATGCCAAGATGTCCGAAATGTGGTAAGGAAATAGATCATCTAAAGGATTTCTCGCCTGTGTGGCAGGAATACAAAATGACAATTGACGAGAATAGCGATGCTCACTATGAGTTTGTTGATGATTCACTTCCGATAGATAGTATGAATGACGAATACCAATGCCCTGAATGCGAAGAGGTTCTGTTTACATACGCTGATGATGCAATAAAGTTTCTAAGAGGCGAAACACTAACAAAAGGAGAGTAGTGTGTGCTGTCCGGGGTCCCACACATAACTCGAGGAGGACTTTTCTGCACTATTCTCAGTAACTCCACGCATGTTCAATTTTTTCATTTCCAGATAGTATTCATACGCTTTATTCTTTATCCACTGTGAGCGAGTGTGGTTGGTAATGCACTTGCGATAGAATTCCATTCCCAAATCCGCTTGTATCCGCTTGACAATGAGAAACGGGCGAACCTGCTTGAGCAGTCGAAATGTCTTCTCGCCTCCTACACTCCATATCTGAATATCTTTCCAATTTTTTGTTTTGTATCTTCTCCATGATGTCCAGCCACCATA
>Ga0180301_10003582_pt1 | contig 12132 bp, 9 predicted proteins | sample GuaBasSediGuay16_FD_121797 | JGI IMG/M metagenome (GOLD analysis project Ga0180301, IMG submission 121797) | Subseafloor sediment microbial communities from Guaymas Basin, Gulf of California, Mexico - Guay16, Core 4569-2, 12-15 cm | ecosystem: Environmental > Aquatic > Marine > Hydrothermal...
AAAATAAAGTTTTGGTCCGATTTTCTCTAAACTAGCAGTTAATCGGCTCCGACTTTTTAAATCGTAAGAAGAATCAATAAAAAAATTTACTTTCTGTGAAAGTTCAGCCGCTGAAGCAATAAAAGGTAAAGAAAAAAGAATTATACTGAGGAAAATTATTTTCAGTTTATCAGACATAGTTTTTTTATTATATCAAGAAATTTTAGAAAAACAAAAGACCCCGAGAAATTCGAGGTCTCTTGCTCCCCACAAGGAAAAGGAAAGGAAAAGTCGATTCTAAGGTTTTAGTACTTTAAAGTGTAAAGATCAGAAGGTACGGTCTTAACTAAGTAACCATTGGTCCAGTCTTGGCTGTCAGATTCAGTATAAGGTCCGCGAGGATAACTCATGTCTGACCAGACAAAGTTAGAAGAGCTGGCATTGGCCCAGGTAGTTGGACCCCACCAACCACTTCCAGTGGGATAACTGGAGTCACCGAGAATCTTAACCTGAATGTACTCACCAGTGCTGACACCGCCGGTTAAGTTGGCCTTTAAGATGTAGGTCTTAGACTCGCCAGCAGGAATTATCTCTTCGCTATCGAAGGTAACGATAGCGGTATCGGTAGCATTACCAGCGATAGTTGACCCGTCACTCTCTAAACTGTTACCAGCTGCATTGGTAATACTTACTTTGCTGGTATAATCAGTGCTTCCTTTGTAGAAGGTGAAGCTTCCCAAAGTATCAGTGTCAGTGGCCATTCCACCTGAAATGTAGAAGACCAATTTCTTAACACTAATATCAGCTTTGGAAGATGCTCCAATAGAGACAGAATAGAGATTTAGCGTTCCCGCACTTAACACCCCAGTAGTCCCTCCGCTCAGACTGACTGTTGGATGACTCTTATAAAGCAACATCTGGTTGCCCCAGAGATTAGGAGTAGCAGTGGCATTGGGTTGAGAACCACTGACTGCTTTTCGATAGACCAAGCCAATCTGAGGTCCGTCGCCACTGTCGGCATAACCTGACATCGCTACTGCGTTCAGGTTTCCATAGACATAAAGCTTGGTAGTTCCACCACCAGCTGGGACATACAGGGTTTGGTTAGTGAAGGTAGCGTTGTTTCCGCTCAAGCTTTGAGCACCCGAAGTCACCTCTACTCCATCTTTATCTTTATATTTCAGATAGAGACTGACAAGGTTATCGCTAGTGGTAGCCGTAGCACTACTTGAAGTGGCACTGGTAGTAGCCTGAAGCTGAATAGTATCCACAGTAAAGTCCTCATAGAGAGTAGTGAAGTCATAGGTAGCCAAGAGAACATCAGTGGAAAGTCCATCGACAATGGCTGAATCAGGAGTATCTGAACCTAATTTCTGATATAAAACTCCAGTGGCAGTGGTAATATATTGGCCAGCTTGGTCAGTCACATCAATACTTGAACCATCAATGGCTTTGGTGGCAGTAACGCCCAAGGTAGTCTGCAAGGTCCCAGAAGCATTAGCAGCAAAAGTCACCCAGACCTCAATATTCATTGATTTTCCAGCCTCTAAAGTTTCACTGACTGAAAAGGTATTACTGCTAGCTACTGAACCTTTCTTGGGAGTGGTTTCTCCATCATACTTGACATAGAGATTAGAAAGCTTGTCCAAAGTCAAACCAGCAGAAGTGGCACAGGTGACAGTGAAGCCAGAAATGTTGGCCGTATCGTAAGCACCAGCGGTCAAGACAAAAGCCCCAGCCTTCACATCTGAACCAGCAGCAATGCTCTGATTACCATAGGCGCCATTCAGAGAAAGAGTGAGGGTGGCTGAACCAACAGTTAAACTATTGCCAGCCACACTGGCTCCGGGAGCATCAATCATAGCCAGAGATTTCATTCCCTGGGCATTATCTAAGGTGGAAGCGCCAACGATGTAAACTGTGATGGTTTGGCCATCGGGTAAGACATTCGAGGAACAAGCAGAAGTCTCACAACCATAAATGTCAGCTTTTACTTCTAAGGTCTTGGTTTCACCAGCGGCAATTTTCTGGTAGATGTTGAAGGTGGTGTAGTCGGCATTTTCGCCGCCAGCACATGTAGTAGCAGTAATATTAGCTGTTCCTCCAACCTGAACACCATCAAGTAAGAGCATTCCGTTTCTGAGAAGAGTGGTGCTAGCAGAAGGAGTATAAACCTGAACTCTCAGACTGTTAATCTTAATCTCTTCTCCACCGGCTTTAATATCAAACTTAGCCAGAGTCACACCAGAAGAGCCATTGACCAAATTGCCACTAGGAGAATCACTGGCTTTGGTGATGGTAATGGTTCCCTGGGCAATGGTTTGGGTTCCGGTTCGGCTGGGAACAGTGCCAGAAATTATCACATAGTTACCATAGGCAGCGTCTTTTAAGAAGATATCTGCTGTTTTCTCCAAGCCAAACCTCATCGTCTTTGTTGCTCCACCAACAATATCAACATAAACAGTAAACTGCTTAGTGGTACCTTTGGCTAACGTAACTGGAGAGTCACTGAGGTCAAAGACTAAATCTTGACCAACTAGTCCAGCTTCCAATTGACCGGTAGCCACCTCTGTACCAGCAATCCAGAGCCGAATGTTCTCCAAATCACCGGCTGAGATAGAGCCAATCTGGGTCAATTTCAGATATTCTAATTTGACATCCTGATTGCTGATAGTTAAGTTGCTTTGCCAGGCAATAAAATCAGCAGTGGCATCAATAGTGGCAGCGGTTGAAGGTTGAGCAGCGCTAATACTCACACCAGCCTGATTGGTAGGTGATGCAATGCTCATTAAGTTCCCAGAAATTGGGAAGGTGCCGTTGACGGCTGAAGCATTGCTGGTAATATCAGTATCGGCTACTAATTGGATTCCCACGGTCTGACCAGAAGTGTCGCCAGCAATGTCAGCTCTTACTGAAATGGTCTTTGATTCACCAGCTGGAACAGTGAAAATACCACCAGCCACATTGAAGGTAACCACACCGGAAGAAAGGGTTCCTTCATCCCCTAATCTCTTATAACCATCGAAGAGATAAAGAGACGGTAAAGTGGTGTCATCGGAAATCCCAATCCTCTTGAATTTAATAGTGGTCACGGTGACATCTTCCTCATCACCATTGGTGAATTTAACTTTTAGCAATTCAGTGGCCGAGCTGGAAGCAACAATGGTTCCGGCAGCCGGGGTATCAGCAGCTAATTCTACGGTTAAACCTTCGGCTGTTGGCAATCCTCCTCCTTCACCTTCTCCTTCTCCTTCTCCTTCACCTTCACCTTCACCTTCTCCTTCTCCTTCATCAGTCACACCTTCGGTTAACAAACTGTTTAACTTGGTTCTGGTTGTTGAACCAACGAAACCAGTTCCGGCAGTTAAACCCCAAGAAGCTAAAACTTCATCAGCATATTTCTCCTGGAATTTAATAACTGCTGCTTTAGTTAAAGAACCAAAGTAAGTAGTTTCATTACCAGGAGAACCAGCACCGGTTTCTGCTACTTTGGTGTCAGGGTCAGTGTTTAAGAGTGCCTGGAGGCACTTAACATCATCTCCTGACATTCCTTGTTTTAAGTTCCGGTCAAAAGTTATTCCGGAACAAGCATCTGGAACACTGGTAGCTGGAGTCTGACCAACTAACTCTTGATATTGAGTTTGAAGTTGAGCAAGCTGCTCTTGAAGTTCCTGAATCTGAGCTAAAAGCTCTTCAGCGGTAACTGCCTGAGCGACACCGGGGCCAACTAACCAAACAACACAAGTAACAGTGGTGATAGTCGCTACAATCTTTTTTACTAAACTAGGCATCTAAATTCTTTTTCGCTAATTAATTTTTAATTTATTAATCATCGCGTCGACCTTTGTCTCGCGACTTTACGTAATAATCACGAGAACCGCGAATTTTCTTATTTTAACACAATAAATAACTTCCTCAATAATTAAGACTGTGGAAAAGTCTTATTGATTTATTAAATATAATTCCAAAGCTTCAGAATACTTTCCTTCCTCAAAAAGTTTTTTCATCTCTTTCAGGACAATTTCTTTCTCTTCGGTCAAGCTCATCCCCTCCAAATCCTTAATCAAATATTCAACTACAGCTTTGTTAAAATTCTCTATTTCCTCACCTTCTATAACCACGCCCAAAGACCTCATCTTTTCTTCGTTTTCCTTCAATTTCTTGGTTTCATCAACGATTTTCTGGGTGACTATTGGATTTGAAGTGGTAGCGTCCACTTTGGTCAAGTCTTTGGCTGCTTCAGATATGCTAGCCTGAAATTCATTGATAGTGGGTGCTAAGTTTTTCGCCGGGGCTTTAGTTAAATCTTTCAATCGATCATTTGCCAATTTTAACTGAAAAACTGGTTTTTCTTCCGGAGAAACAAAAACTGCCCGGCTTTCGTGAACAATTTTTCTAATAGTATAGAGAGGATCACCAGGCAGAGAATTCTTCGCAAAACCAAACAAACCAAAAAGAATAAAAATAGCAATTAAGCCAACTGAAGCTGGCTTAAAATAAGGAAATAGAAAAAAAGTAGGTTCTTCACCTAAAATTTGGGTTTTAGTCAAACAAACCCAGTCTTTTCTGGGTTTAATCTGGCGAAGTTCTTTGATTTTGCCAATAAGATTTTTTTCGGTTAACTCTACCATTCTACTAAAAAGAAGACGGAATAACCGCCCTTTTATTACACCAAATTATTAAGTTTATTTTTAAGGGCTTTTAGGGCTCGGTGAAGAAAGACACGGGTATTTTCTTCTGATTTATTGAGCATTTTAGCTATTTCCGGAATAGGTAGGTCATCTAAATAATGCCAGATAATAACATTCTGATAATCTTCCTTTAGGTCCACTAAAGCAGTCTTAATTTGCTCCAAGTCTGAATTTAAGGTCATTCTTTCTTCTAAACTAGGATTAGGATCAGTAATAGGAGTAAATTCAGTTGAAACGATCTGTGTCCTACCTTTTTGCCGGTAATAATCAGTGACTAAATTGCGGGCAATTCGATATAAAAAAGCCGAAGGATTCTCAATATTTTGGTTATTTTTAAAAGATTCCCAGCCTTTTAAAAAAGTCTCTGAACATAAATCCTGAGCAATTTCTTCAGAGTTCACTTTTAAATAAATAAACCGATAGATTTTCTCTATATGTGTGTCGTAGATTTTGCTGAATTTCTTTCGAGGATTTGCCATATTAAATTTGCGTAAGGTAGGACACTTGTCCTACCTATCCTGGATTATTTTTGTTTTAATGTATGACCTACCTAAACTGTAGTTTTTTTAATCTGATAAAAAGTATCATTTCTTTCTCCTAACCTTTCAATGATACCTTGTTTTAATAACTGTTCAAAGTCTCTTCTTAGGGTTCTTTTTGATACTTCAGGAAAAAGTTTTTTTATTTGCCAAACCTGAACTCGACCGTTTTCTTTTAAGAAGGAAATAATTTTTTCTTGTCTTTCTGTTATTGCTTTCAGCAATAAAGGTCGAGGCGCAACCTCGACCGAAGAGGAATTCTTAAGAATATTTTTTTTCTTTTTCTCTTGTTTCTCTGTTTTTAACCTATCCCTGAGATTATCATATTCTTTCTTAATTGCCAAGAGCTCGAAAGGACTAACCCAATTTTGTCTTATTGCGATTTCAAAAAAACTATCTAATACTTCTAAATCTTTTTCATTTGGTTTAATTAAAATATCATCAGCTACCTCCCGCATTTTATATCTTAAAGGTTCTTTTTTGGGAAAAAACAGAGTCAATCTGTAAAGATTGCTTGTCAGTTGAATCAAAAAATCTTTGTCCATAATGACGTTTTTATAATATATCAAAAATATAAAAATTGGTCAAAAGAAAAAATCGCCCCCCGGCGATCATTTATCAAGTAACTATTTTAGTCCCACAACTTGTAAATTGAATGCTCTCCAACAGAATGAAACCATACAGTATTACGATTAATAAATTCAAAAATAATTCTATATTTTCGATCTATCGAGGAGGATAAAAAATCCTTAAGGCTTCCTTTTAATTTATGAGTTTTGAGTCGGGGATCAAAAGGATCTTTTCGAAAAATCTGCTCTTTTCTCTCAGCTATTTTCTTAATCCTTAAAGGTAATTTACGATATTCTCGAGCAAACTTGCGCGAATAGAAAATCCTCATATAAATAAATCTACCCTTATCTTAAATCCTTTAATGATCTCAAGATCTTTCCTTTTCCTGAAGTAAGTTCTTTTCGGCTTTCTGCCAATTCTCGGAGAATTTTACCTTCTAACCAAAGACGTATGAGTTCTCGAAAAAACTCACTTTTGGTAGAGTATTTTCCTTTCTTTATTGTTTCTTCCACTGCTCGATTTAGTTCTTTTGGCAAGGAAATATTAATTATCTCACGCATAAGTTTGTAATAATTTGTATTACAAATACATTGTATCAATACGATAAATTATTGTCAAGCCCTTGCATAGGATACTAACATTTTGGAAAATCCAAGGTTCTGAATTAAGTATTGCAAAGGGCTTTGACCTTGTAAAGAAGAATGGGCTCTTTTGGTATTATACCACAAGAGCCAATCAACTAATTTTTGGTTGAAGGCCTCAATATCGGTGGCGAGGAGATCGAGATTCCAGTTAATGAAGTCTTCCTGAATAGTCCGGTTAAAGCTTTCTATCTGAGCATTCATTTGAGGCCTTCTGGGATAGTTAAAGAATTGGATAATACCTTGTTTTTCTAGATTATCTCTGAATCTCTTGTGGAATTCTGCTCCATTATCAGTTTGGACTCTTTTAATGATGAAAGGAGCTACTTTCTGAAGTTTCTCAAAGAAATCAAGGGCTGATTTAGAAGAGAGATTCTTGTAAGCTTGGACAAAGGCAAACTCTGATTTAAAACAGAGAGCAGTGATGATATATCTTTTAACTCCCCAAATGAATTTGACTATGGCATCTATTTGGATCAGATCTCCAGGATTCTCTGGCTGATATCCTTTCCTTCTTAATTTTGGCTTTTTAGATTTGATCTCCCGAATAACTAGCTTACCAGTTTTTCCATAAAGAGAAACTTTGACTTTCTTTGGGATTTCACCTTTTTCCTTGAATTCTTTGATAATCCTACCAATGGTTGGTTCAGAGACAGTTTTAATACCTATTCTCTGGCAAAAGGCGCCTAATTCTGGTTTGATCTTTTCTTTGCCAGTTCCGGGATACTCTCTCCGGTAATTCTTGATGAATTCTCTTATTCTTGGGTCTGTCTTGCTCTTTCTAGGATTATGAGAAGCTCTTTGTTTTTCGTTAAGAGATTCAATTCTTTCATTATTTTCCCTTAGGGTCTTATCCCACAGATAAATTGATGATTTACTATACTTGAAGGCTGAGATGGTGGGTTCAAGACCATATTTTCTAAAGAAATAAACAATCTCAGCCTTCTTTTTTTGCTTTATCAGTGAATCATATACTGATATTTTAGATAGTTATTATAGAGGTCGACGAAACCCCTAATACCAGTATACTTACAATGAATATGATTAAAAAACTCCATAGGTCTTAGACCCTGGAGTTTTCCAAAATGTTTTTGATCTTATGCAAAAAAAATATTCTATTTCTGTCCAGATTAGTTCCGAATTGGTACTTGAAGAATTAAAATAAATCCCCTGCCAGTAATTAGGTTCAATTGAAGAAGTAAAAACAATTTTATTGTTTTCTTTGTCAATTGCCTTTAAGGTACCGCTGATTTCTATTTCTCAATTGGAATCAAATTTCAAGATTGCCCATGGTTCAACGTTTAAAACTTTCCCCGCTGGCACTTGAAGATAATATTTGAAAATATAAGGATTACCGAGGTAGGTTAAGTTTAACTCGTCAAATTCATCAAATGGTAGTTGGTTAATAGTAGAAATTTCGGTTTCTGAGACTGAAACTGAATTTTCAGCTTTAGGAGTACCGTTAATATTATTTCCGGCAACATCTTTTCCATTTCTGGTAATTAAATTATTGTTTGCCCAATTGGCAGAGGTAGCGCCGCTCGAAGTAGCTGAAATTCTTTCCATTGTAATAAAAGCCGGATTAGTAGTTCCAGCAAACCAATTACCAGTAATTTGATTAACAATATCTACAATTTCTCCCTGACAATTAGGACTATTGTAAAGAATAATTTGACCGGGAGAAGTATTATTTAAACCAATTGTAGCATCCCAAATATCAACTAAAGAATTTCCCTGGTCATCTTTTAAATCATCTTGATGATTGGCATAGATTAAATAACCTTTCGGAGAGATGGAAGTAGTAGTTGTTCCGTCTGCTTCAGAAAAATTTAAACACTTTCCAGTATCAGCTTCAAAAATCGACCAGTTGGCAATATTAATTGTTGAATTAGTGTTATTGTAAAACTCTATCCATTCATCTGATTTAGAACTTTTTGTTCCCATCCAGGCAATTTCATTGATGACTACATCTAAGTTGGGATTTTCTGGAAAGGAGATAGTGATAGTTTTTGTAGTACTGCTGGTCGCATTATTATCATCAACCACAGTTAAACTGACCGGGAAATCGCTGGAAGTAGAATAGAAGTGAGTAGTGGTTGCTTCGCTAGTTGTTGAAATATTGGTATCGCCAAAACCCCAGATATAACCGGTTATTTCACCATCAGAATCAGTTGAATTAGAAGCGTCAAATAAAATTTCAGCCCCTATTGATGGGGCTTGAGGAGAAAAATTGAAAAAAGCTACGGGTAAACGGTTTTCTGGCTCAATAATTTTGATTTTATCGGTTGATTCTTCGTATTTCGATTTCCCGTCTTCCCTGATTCTCACCAAAAAATCAGCTTGACCTTGAAACTCATTTTCTTCTTCCTTAATTTTTAATTTAAACTTACCCTCAAATGATGGACCGGTAAATACTTTCTTAAGATAATTGTAAGACGATTGCCATTTATTTTCTTTTTCATTATAAATCTCAGAGAGAGTGGCTGTTCCATCTTGAATAGAAATTTTAACATCATAAAGCGCCTCTTTGAAACCAGAAACTGAAAGTTCTACCTCAATTTCTTTATCAACCGGATTTTCTTTAGGATAGGAAAAAGTTATTTTTGGTTCTTCTTTTTGCTCTTCTTCTGATGGCGAATATGTAACTCCCCCACCTCCTCCACCAGCATACTGAACGATATAACCTGAACTATTTTCGATTTTTGGCGTCCCGCCAGGATTTTGACTAGTTTGCCAGCTCAAATCAGATTTTCTTTCCATTGTTCTTTTGGAAGAATTATCACCGGCTGGCCAATCAGGTAAAGCTACAACTTTATCTTGAAGCTGACAGTCTTCATCAAAAAGATAAAGAATCTCATTTGTATTCCCCAAAGCACCAGTATAAATTAAATCAGCCGCTACTTCTGACACCGAATCATCATCAGTCCTTTCTAAAAGAAAAAAAGAATTTGAGGGTAGCCGGTGTCCCTCAAAAATTATTTTAATTTGGTTGGCTTCATCTAAAATCTGCCAGCCTGACAAATCTATTTCTTTCTCGGAAATATTTTTTAACTCTATCCATTCATTATTTGCTGAATTGGTTGTTCCCATCCAGGCAATTTCGTTGAAAATGACTTCATTTCTGACCGGCTGACCATTTTTTTCGCATAAAATCGTTGCTTCTTCATTTTTATTTTCCTGATTATTTTCTTCCAAATCTGTTATCTCTCTTTCCTTTTCTAATTCCTCTGGTTTTTCTATTTCTTCATCATTTTTTTCGTGTTTTTCTTTTTCAATGAATTCCTGCTGAGGCTTGTTTTCAACCAATTCTTCAACTTGTTGGTTAAAAACATCAATACTTTCTGAAATATTATCTAACTGCTCCTGAATTTCAATTAAATTCGATTTTGGCTTCGATTCTAATTCTGTTTTAGTTTTTGATTCTTCACTTTCTAATTCCGATTCTAAACTATTTTGTCCTACCTTTTTACCTAATTCTTGTCCTATCGTCTCTTTTGGCGCCGGAAGCGGAGACACTACCGCCGCCTGAAAAAGATTAACCTTCTCAACCGTTTTTTGAATTACCCAGCCTATATTTTGAACAACTTTATTAGCAGTATTTACTACATTCCCTACAAATTTTTTTGCCTTTTCCTTAACTAACTCTCCAGTAAATGGTCTAATCTTTTCTGGGTTTTCATATTCCGGCTTATACCAAGGATGAACAGGAGGGTTACCGAATAAAGGAATATAAATATTTTTTTCTGTAGGTAAAATTTTAGATATATTTATTCTTGACCCTAAACTCGGTGATTTCTCAAAAGATTTTTTATTTTTAAAATTCTTAATAAAATCTTCGTTAATTTCTGTTAAAGGATATTCAGTGTAAGAAATCTTAAAACCGTTTTGAATATCTTCTTGATTCCAATTTTTCCCTTCACGATATTTCCACCATTTAAAATCACATCTGCCATCCGGTATTTTATCCGGACAATTCGCGTGGGAACCTTTCCCAATATAAACCCAAATATTTTTAATATCATTAGAAACCGCCAATTCATTGTTCATCATTCCTTGAGCAGAACCAACCACTTTGTTAATTTTTTTATTATCTTTATCCACAAAAACAAAAACTGATTCCCAATCGCCGTAATGCTCATTTTCAAAATCATTAAATACATAAAATATCCAATATTGATAAACCCATTCATTGTTATTATCTTTAACAATATAAAAAACTTCAAAATCTTTTATTTTTTCTTCGAGAGACAAATTTTTGTATCTTTTTACGGCTATTTGACTTGGAAGTTCTTGTCCGTCTTTAAAGTAAAATTTTAAAGGATTTGTGGGAAAATATTTTTCCTCAGAATCGAACCAGAAATTTGGGGCATAGGTTAAAGCTGGAGGAATCTGTGAATAACTTTGATTTTGAGCAAAAATAAAAACCCCTATTATTCCTAAAATAAGAACAAATAAAAATGATCCTATTTTCTTCCTCATAAGATTTATTTATTTTTTTCAATTCCCCAAACTAAAAATAAACTAAAAATAATACCAATTAAAGAAAAGGTAATTAAATAACTAAGAAAAAGAGAATTAAATAAATTTCCTAAAAGATTCCCAAACAGCGGACTAATAATTGCTGCTAGACCGAATCCCACCCCGCCTCTCCAAGTTATCGGCCAAATTTTTGGATAGCTAAAAGAGAAAAAAAGACCAATTAAAAAACCGGCGAGGGTAAAATTTAGCCAATATTCAGTGATCCCAAGTCCTGATAAATAAGAAAAATCAATTAACCAACTGGGGTATAAAAAAACTATAAATGAACCTATAATTGGTAAATGATAAATCCCAAAAAATGCTACAATTAACCCTACTATTCCCCCAATGATTCCAAATCCAGTTGCTTTTAAAGTTTTTTTAATGCTTTTTAAATCCCAACCTAATCCAATTCCTCCAAATAATATCATCACCAAGGCTATAAAATTTAGAGGATAATCAATCAGTCTCCATAAATAAAGAATGATTCCCCACAATGCACCGCCAATTCCAAAGCCAATAATTGGGGGTAAAATCTTAATTAGAGTTTCTTTTTTAAAACACATTTTTTCATTTTATAAATCCCAAAAATAAAAAACAACTTTCAACTTGTGGAAAAAATAAGTCCAGATAAAAAAATACTAATATCGGGCTGTTGTTTGTTCAAAGCAAGCAACAGCTATAATTTTGATTAACCACCGAAATATCGGACGATGACATACAAAATAGTGAGCCAAACGAGGGCAACGAGGAAAAATTGGCTGTTGCTCTATTTTATTCATTTTCCAAAAATGAAACAATTAAAAGAGGGGGCGTTTCCGCGCGCTCCCTCTTAAAAACTTCCCTCCTTTTTTATTTCAATAGGCCGCAGATCCCCACTGTACCAAGACCAGCATGCGTACCTAACACAGGAACGACCTCGGCAATAGGAATATCAGAATAGTAACGGCTTAATCTTTTTCTGACCTCTAAGGCTAAAGCCTCTTTCTGAGCATGAATTATTCCCACCTTCTCCATTTCTCCTTCGGCCAGAAAATTATCAATCAACTCATTTATTCCTTTATTTCTGGTCCGAGGTCGGGCTACCGGTAATACTTCTCCATCTTTTACCTTAATTATTGGCTTAAATTGTAACAAAGAACCAAGCCAGTATTGAATTATTCCAATCCGGCCGCCCTTCTCTAAATAGTGAAG
>Ga0180301_10003586_pt1 | contig 12116 bp, 12 predicted proteins | sample GuaBasSediGuay16_FD_121797 | JGI IMG/M metagenome (GOLD analysis project Ga0180301, IMG submission 121797) | Subseafloor sediment microbial communities from Guaymas Basin, Gulf of California, Mexico - Guay16, Core 4569-2, 12-15 cm | ecosystem: Environmental > Aquatic > Marine > Hydrothermal...
AAAAACCCGATGGGAAAATAGAAATTATCTATCCCGCACGGGACTGGAAAGTTCATCCTGTCGACCAGGAAAACCCTCAATAGCCCCAGGCAACTGTCTGAAATCGTCAACAATCAAGTCAGGACCATATTCCCTCAGTTCTTTATAACTCCTTAATCCATAAGTCACCGCGCATGTTTTTATCCCGGCCTCTTTACCAGCTATTATATCTTTTTCGCTATCCCCTACTATCATTGCAGAATTGGCTGATATCCCTGTAATCTCTAGGATACTGAGAATTGGACCAGGATCAGGCTTACGCACAGAAAAAGAATCACCACCAAATACAAAATCAAAAAACTCGTAAATTCCCACCGTTCGTAGTATTCTATCCGTCAGACTTTTATTCTTATTAGAAAGAATTACTTTCTTGTAAATCCTCAACTCTCCCAGCGTCTCTCTAACTCCGGGATACAGATCTGTAGTATTCAAAAGATTTTGAGAATAGATTTCGAGATACTTTTTATAGTATTTGTTTAGCTCCTCTTCAGGCCATTCATAATCAGGATTATTGAAAATGCTCCTGCCAAAACTTCGAGCAATAAGCATCTTTACCCCATCCCCTATGTATTGTACCACAACCTTTTCTTCAAGCAAAGGACAACCGAAATAATCAAGGGTTTCGTTAACACTGGCAGCAATGTCGGAAAAAGAATTAACAAGTGTACCATCCAAGTCAAAAATTATCATCTCAATCCTACTCACACTACCTCCGAAACACAGAATTTTATTACAATCTTCTGTTCAAATTCACAACAAGCCCAATAAAAATGTAACATGTCAGAAGGAATGATCCCCCATAACTGAGAAAAGGTAAAGAAAGCCCTGTTACAGGCAGAAGTCCGGCAGTAACTCCAATGTTGATAAATATATGCAGGAAAAGAAAAGATATTGCTCCGATCATCACGAGGGAACTAAATCTGTCTTTTGCCTTATATGCAGCGTTTAGAATTAACAACAAAAGGACAAGATACAGGAGCAATACCACTATTACCCCAATAAAACCGTATTCCTCGCCTACAACTGAAAACACAAAATCGTTATGCTGCTGGGGCAAAAATTTCAGGTGAGTCTGGGTACCCTTTCCAAAACCCTTTCCGAACAGTCCACCTGAACCAATAGCAGTCTGTGATTGGATCACCTGATACCCGACACCCTGTGGATCTTCCCACACATTAAACATCGCAAGGATTCTTTTTTGTTGATAAGGTTTAAGATTATTCCATATAAATGGAGTAAGAAAACCCAGCGAAAAATTTACAATTCCCATAGAAACTGCAAGTATAATGTTTTGACTATTAAGATAAAGAATCACCAGTAGAACAATAACCCACGCAAAAAACGTATAGAAATTAAAAGCAGTCACCACACTTAAAACTGGAGCAACAAGGAGAAAAATATAATAGGTTCTCACTCCTGCCCAGAATAACATTGGAACAAGCGTTAAGATGAAAAGCAAAGCGGTGCTCAAATCGGGCTGATTAAATATAACTATAAAAGGGATAGCAGCCATGAAAAGAGGAATAAATACCGATTTCGGACTATCTATTGCTACATTCTCCCCGGAAAGATACTTTGCTACCCCCAAAACATAAAAAACCTTTGCAAACTCAGAAGGTTGAATGGTCATTGTTCCAAGCTTTATCCACCTATACGTCTCACTCACTTTCAACCCAAAGGCAAAAGGGATAATCAGCAGAAACAGGCCGCCGGCATACAAAAAATACGCATTATCGAACAAAAACTTCTTTTTAACAAACAAAACCATAATAAGCACAAAAACACTTATTACCCACCATATGAGCTGCTTCCCTACCGTTTTGTAGAAAAACGGAACCTTAAGGGGAATCGATATGCTATACAAAACAACAAACCCAAACAAAGTGAGTAGAAGAACGATCGCCAGAATCACAAAATTTATGCTCTTCATGTAGGCCAACTTATTTCCCAAGAATCTCCTTTTCATTTCCTGACAACCTCTGCCTTCAATCTGTAATAATGCTCTAACACCTTCCTTGCCACCACTGCCGCATTACTACCACCGCTACCTCCATGCTCGATAATTACAGCTATCGCCACCTTTTCGTCTCCGGTATCGGTAAAACCTATAAACCACGAGTGGGGTTCTCCCAAAGGATTCTGAGCAGTACCTGTTTTACCATAAAGTGTCACATCTTTCAACTTCGCCAGATATCCTGTTCCATATTTTTTATTAACCACTTCATACATCCCCTTTCTCAAAATCCGCCATACATTCTCAGGAACAACAGTGATAGAATCAACTTCTGGGACAAAGTGCACATACCTTTCCTTTATTCTATCATAATACATCATCGCCAGATGTGGTTGAACTATTTTACCATTAGTAGCAAGAATCGCTGCAAATTTCACCATCTGAACAGGAGTAACAAGCAAATCTCCCTGGCCAATAGCGAGATTCAACTTCATCCCCTCCGTCCACCCACCTTCTCCATACTTTTCATCAAGAAATTTCCTGTTTGGCACCAGCCCTTCCTCCTCGGCAGGAAGATCTATCCCTGTAGCCTCACCAAAGCCAAACAATCTGGCATATCTGTACCATGTATCAATATCAACCTTCCTCACCAATGTGTAGAAAAATACATTGCAGCTTACTGCCACAGCCTCAACTGGGTCAACAGTTCCATGTCCCGACCACTTCCAGCATCTGAAATATCTTCGCCCAAGCTTATAATATCCGTGACAGTTAACTGTCCAGTTGGTATCTACTATCCCCTCAGACAAAGCAGCTATCAAAGTTATCAATTTAAAAACAGACCCAGGAGGATACAATCCCTGGGTTGCCCTGTTAAAAAGAGGTTTCTCAGGATTAGTGGTCAGTTTGTTCCACTCCTCAGGCTCCACAACCCCGGAGAACAAACTCAGATCATAGTCCGGTTTGCTCACCAGGCTTATGATTTCCCCATTATCCGCATTCATTAAAATCACCACACCATGAGTATCCCTGAGCACTTCCTCGCAATACCTTTGCAACTCCATGTCGATTGTAAGAAACAAATCATTGCCCGGCCTGGGAAGTATCTTCTTTCGTTCGGGCAATTCACCTAACACCTTGCCATGAGCATCAACCTGAAGATAATCGTACCCATCCTTGCCTCTTAAAATTGTCTCATAAACTCGTTCCACCCCCCTCCACCCTATCAAATCTCCCCATCTATATCCGTATTTCTTGAATTTAATCAGACTATTCCTGTCAATTTCTCTCAGATATCCAATAACGTGTGAAGCGCGAACTCTATCTGTATATGCTCTGGTAGGAACATAGGTGAAAAGGACCCCAGGAAATTCAAGCTTGTGCTCCTCCACTCTGGTCAGTACATTAAAATCAATATCCTCACAAATCGTAGCCGGAAAGAAAATCCCTCTCCAGTTTTTCCTCATTCTATACTTTATCTCACTTATAGGAAGCTTTATTATCGTGCTGAGTTTCTCAAGAATCGAGTCTCCTCCCGCACCTGTTATCTCGTATGGTATAATGTTAAGATTATACTGCGATTCATTGTACACCAGTATATTTCCATTTCTATCGTAAATATTACCTCTGGGTGCACTTATTGGAACAATCCTTATCCTGTTTGACTCAGCCAGCTCCACATACCTGCCATACTGAACTATTTGCAACACGTAGAACCTGACCACAAGCACAATAAAGAAAATAAGAATAACACCTCTAAAAACATTTTTTCTTCCAGGTGCCACATTATTTTGAGCACAAATCATATCCTACTCTTCAAGCGAAAGCAGCCTATCCACAATCAAAAATATTACCAGGGTATAAAATGAAGAAGGTAATATATATCTCACAAATATGTACTCTATAGAGAGCTCCGAACCGGCAAAATTTATGAAGTAAAAAATAGAAAAGTGCAGAACTATCACCAAAAAGTTAAACAGAGCATGAACATAAAAATTCAGCCGCCATTTCCTGCCTTTGAGATAACCTGCAGCAAACCCCGCAACAGTCTTAGCAAAAGCAGACAATCCAAGATATGACCCCACTCCGATGGCATCAATTATCAATCCCATAAAAAAACCTACCATCTGTCCGAACAGTCTGCCTTTTACTCTTCCTGCTATAAGAACGAGCACAAGGATAAAATCCGGTCTTATATCCTCTATGGTTAACCATTGAACAAAAATGATTTGCGCTAACAACACAGAAAAACAAATTCCCAGAAATACAGCTACTCGAGCTAACATATAACTAAAACTTCCTTATCACAAAGACTTCTTCTATTTTCTTGAGATTTGCAAACGGTCTGATTATTGCAACCTGACTTATTTTATCCTCAGAGGGAATTACCTCCACAACCTCTCCAACCAGCAAGCCCTTTGGAAATATATCACTAAAACCAGAAGTTATCACTTTCTCCCCGGGATAGATATTCAAGCTTGAAGGTATATTTCTCACTTCTGCAAACTCACCACTCCGCCACTTCATTATCCCCAGAACCCTCGATGTCTGAAATCTCACACTAAGCCTGAAATTAACGTCATCAAGAACCTGAACAATTGAAGTATTCTCACCCGAAGACACTACTTTACCTACAACCCCTGAAACAGAAATAACTGCCATATTTGCACGAATCCCCTGTTTTTCCCCCACATTGATAAGTATCGAGCTTAAAACCGGTGTCACTCCCCTGTTCAAAACCTTAGCTGGTACAATATCATAAGTTGTATTTTTCATAAACCCAAGCAGTTTACGAAGCCTTTTATTTTCTTCATACGCTTCAAGCATTTCCCAGTTAAGCAGTTTCAACCGGAGATTCTCTCTCTTGAGCTGCCTGTTTTCTTCAACAATATCGGAAAGTTCATTGATCCAGAGTCGCGGATAATGAAGGAAATAAAAAAAATCAGCCACTTTTCCCTGAATCTTCCTGATAGGTGCCGCATCATTCGTCATCAATATTATAATTGATAGAATAATCAGCAAAGCAAAAACAAAATACTCATGATTTTTATATATAAAATTTAAAATGCGTACAAACATCAAAAACTAAATCACAGGAGAATATCCCTGTACCTGTCTATGTTTTCTAAAATAGCCCCTGTACCTCTGACAACAGAAAGAAGCGGTTCTTCAGCCACATGTACCGGTAATCCAGTTTCTACCCTGATTCTCTGATCAAGCCCCTTAAGCAAGGCTCCGCCCCCACTTAAAATGATCCCTTTATCGAGAATATCAGAGGAAAGCTCAGGTGGTGTCGACTCAAGTGCCTGCTTTATAGCATCTATTATGAGGTCTATCGTATCCTTAAGACATTCCCTTATTTCCACACTTGAAACCTCTATCGTCTTGGGTATCCCAGCCACAAGGCTTCTTCCTTTAACGGAAACCGTAGTATCGTTAATAGGCATCGCGGATCCAACCGTACATTTTATCCATTCAGCCGTCCTCTCTCCTATCAAAAGATTATGTTCTCTCTTGAAATACTGTATTATAGCTTCGTCCATTTCATCACCTGCAACCCTGATAGTCTGCTTGGTAACAATCCCATTCAGCGCAATTACAGCAATCTCTGTAGTTCCACCTCCAATATCGACTATAATATTACCAACAGGCTCCGATATGTCAATACCAATTCCTATGGCCGCTGCTATAGGTTCTTCAACAAGAAAAACCTCTCTCGCATTCGCCCTATCGGCAGAATCTCTAACAGCCCTTTTTTCCACCTCCGTAATTCCCGAGGGAATACATATAACCATCCTGGGTCTTGCAATCCTGGATATATTTATCTTCCTTATGAAACCGCGTATCATAGCATCCGTCATCTCAAAATCAGCAATAACCCCATCCTTCAGCGGTCTGACGGTAACAATATCTTTGTGGGTCTTCCCAAGCATTTCCTTCGCTTCTTTTCCAACAGCTACTACCTCCCCTGTATGAGCACTCTGGGCTACAATGGAAGGCTCATTAAGAACAACACCCTTACCCTTTACGTAAATTAGCGTGTTGGCTGTGCCCAGATCAATTGCCAGGTCGCCCGTAAAAACATTAAACAATGGAAATCCCATACCATCCTCTTTAAGTTAATGTTTAAACACTCTCTTCCCTGTAAAAATCATAAATATTCCATACTCATCACAGGCTTTTATCACTTCCTCATCTCTTATGCTTCCTCCAGGTTGAATGACCCCCTTAATACCATGCTTTGCTGCAATGTCCACCGAATCTCTAAATGGGAAAAAAGCATCCGAGGCCATTACAGAACCCTCTGTACTTATACCGGCTTCTCCAGCTTTCCTGAGAGCTATCTTTAGAGAATCAACCCTTGACATCTGCCCGGCTCCGATACCCACAGTCCCTTTAGAATCAGCAAGAACGATTGCATTGGATTTGACATGCTTAACAACATGCCATCCCAGCTTAATTGCTCCCATATCTTCCTTGCCTGGCTTCGCTCGAGTTACAATTTTCCACTCTCCATCACTTGGGTCCTGCCTCTCTTGTACCAGAAATCCCTTTCCGAAACTTTTAATATCAAAACCAAAATCAAAAAAAACATTATTAGGAATAACAAGACGAAGGTTTTTTTTCTTCCTTAACACCTCAAGAGAATCATTAGAAAAACCAGGAGCCACTATACACTCCAGAAAGCTCTTGACAAGCTCTCTCGCAGTCTCTACTTTAACTTCACTGTTAAAAGCAACAATACCTCCAAAATAGCTCACAGGGTCAGTCTTTACTGCCCGAAGATAGGACTCAACCTGTGAGCGAGCAACTGCAAATCCACACGGATTGGTATGTTTTATTATTGCACAACATTCTTCATCTAATCCCTTGACCAGCTCATAGGCTGCCAAACAATCTATATAGTTATTATAAGAAAGTTCCTTCCCATGTAAAACTTCAAATGGGAAATCCCCGTTATCACCCCTCAAATAAAAAGCAGCCTTCTGATCCGGATTTTCCCCATAGCGCAGCTCCTTCCTTTTTCTGAGGAAAAACACATCAATATATGGCATTTTCTCCTCATGCCCATCATTGAAAAAACTGAAAATGACGGAATCGTAATAAGAGGTACGGGCAAAAACCTCAGCTGCAAGCCTTTTTCTATAATCAATATCCAGCTTCCCGGCTTTAAACCTCTCAATAAACTCCCTGTACTGATCAACCCCACAAAGAACTGCAACATTTCTATAATTTTTCGCTGCCGCTCTCAACAAACTCGGCCCACCTATGTCTATCATCTCAATAATCTCACTTTCAGTCCCACCCTTTTTAAACACATCCTCAAAAGGATAAAGATTAACCACAACAAGCTGAAAAGGGAAAGCTCCTATCTTTTCGAGATCTTCAATATGCTCTTTTTTTCTAGTATCTCCCAGAATTCCAGCAAATACTTTCGGATGAAGCGTCTTCACCCTCCCGCTCAAAACCTCAGGAAATCCGGTGTAATCCTCGATTTTAATCGCTTCAAAACCCTCTTTTTCCAGGAATTCAAACGTCCCACCGGAAGAATACACCTCCACCCCCTTTGAGGTGAGTTCACTCACGAGCTCCCGAAGACCTGTCTTATCCCATACACTTATCAAAGCACGTTTTACTCTTTCCATATCACTTTCCTGCCCTCAACCAGAAGTTTATCCTCACAAAAAGCCTTCACAACTTCCGGGTAAACTTCATGTTCTACTTTAAGGACTCTTTCAGCAAGAGTTTCTGGGGTATCATCCGGCAAAACCTCAACGGGCTTCTGCAAAATAATAGGCCCATTATCATAGCGTTCATCAACGAAATGCACAGTCACACCCGTGAGTTTGACACCTGACTCAATTACTGCCTTATGTACCTTCATACCGTAATACCCTTTGCCACCAAAATTGGGAAGCAACGCTGGATGAATATTTATTATCGAATTTCTATAGCGACTCACAACAGGTGCAGGTATAAGCTTTAGGTAACCAGCCAGTACCACAAGATCAATCTTATAGCTCTCCAGCAGCTCTATAAGCGCTCCCACATAATCGTCACCTGTTTTAAACTGCTTCCGGCAAACCCAATGAGTGGGAATACCTTCCCTCTTCGCAAGTTCGAAAACCGGAGGATTATGCCTGTCACTAACAACACAACATATCCTACCTTTAATCTTCCCTTTCTTAACCTCTTGTAAAATTGCAAAGAAGTTGGAACCTCGCCCTGAGGCAAAAACAGCTATGTTTTTCAACTTCCCACCAGCCTCTTTCATAGTCACTTAAATTTACTCTAATAATAACCTTTTACCAATTAAAATCAATGCCCTTCAACCCCAAGGAAATCCTTTATTCTGGCAAATACTCTGTCCAGCTTCTGGGAATCCTCAAACACATTAAAGTTGTCCGTTTCAACAACAAGCACGTTAAATTCTTTCCTCGCTCTTTCAATCCAGCTCTCATACAATTCGTTTAAACGAGTCAGATAGGAAACATCTATACTCTTTTCAAAACTTCTCCCCCTGTTCCGAATGCGTTCCACTAAGGTATCTACATCTGCCCTGAGATATATAATCAAATCTGGCTTCCTGAGATATGGAACCATTATCCCAAATAACTCCCTATAATTTTCCCAGTCTCGCTTATCCATATGACCCATTTCGTACAGATTCCTGGCAAAAATTTCCACATCTTCATATATGGTTCTATCCTGAACGGATGAGAAGCCACCCTCTGCCATCAACTTGTGCGTCTTAAATCTGTGACTTAAAAAGTAAATCTGAAGATTAAAACTCCAACGTCCCATATCGCTGTAAAAATCTTCGAGATACGGGTTATTAATAACCGACTCGTAAAAGGGCTTCCAGCCGAATCGCTCAGCTATAATCCTGGTCATCGTTGTCTTTCCTACACCAATATTACCCGCTACGCCTACAAAGAATTTTCTTCTCTCAGTCAATCTTTTCTCCCTCTACATATTTCTCATGCGATTTTAGAAGTCTTACATTTACAAACATATTCTCAAGGTTACTCCTGCTTCTAAGCATAACCCGTACATAGTTGTCAGAAAGTCCCTCATTTACACATTCTTTATACTTCTCAAACAAAACCTCAACTATCCTGTTTTCCTGAGATTTAAGATATTCTCTCCTCTTTTCGACCGAAAGAGCTTGAAGTTTCTTCGCTCTCCTCTTCTTCTCTTCCTCATCCACCTTCCCATCAAAATCTGCAGCAGGAGTGGACTCCCTTTCTGAAAATCTGAAAACATGAAAATAAGCAAAGGGATACTCCTTTAGATATGAAAACAAGTTTCTAAATGCTTCCAGATCCTCTCCCGGAAAACCAACAATCACGTCAGTACCAACACAAACATTTCTCCCGTGCGAAAATATCTTTTCAATCTTATCCGTAAAGTGTCGAATAGTATACCTTCTCTTCATTCTCGCCAGAATTCTATCATCCGCATGCTGAAGAGGGACATGAAAATGAGAACACACCTTCTTTTCAGAACTCACAAGCTCTATCAGCTCATCATTAATCAAATCAGGTTCAACAGAGCTTAGTCTAATTCTACCTATCCCGTCTATTTTCAACAGCTCTTTCACGAGCCCGGACAGGTCAAAACCGCGGGATCGATAGGTACCAATGTTAATTCCTGTTACAACAATCTCTTTATAACCACCATCCACCAATTTCTTGGCTTCTTCAATACAGTCGTAAATATCCCTGCTCCTTGTATTTCCCCGAAGTCTGGGAACAATACAGTACGAGCATCTATAGCTACATCCATCCTGAACTTTGAGAAAAGCCCTCGTTCTAAATTTTCTGTACACCTTTGGGACGGAGATAAACTGCCCAAGTCCCGGATCCGAACTAACAGCAATCCCTCCCATACTGCTATTCTGACCTGTCCTCATATGTTCAATAAACTCCACAATTCTGGATTTTTCTACATTTCCGACAACGAAATCAACTCCTTTAATAGATTTAACCTCCTCAGGTACTTTCTGAGAATAACAACCAGTAACAACAATTTTAGCCCCAGGAGAAACCCGCCTGGCAAGTGCAATAGCACCCCGCGTTTTAGCTTCTGCCTGCCTGGTCACTGCACATGAGTTAATTATAACAAAATCCGCAGGCTCTTTCTTGTTAACAATCTTATATCCTCTATCAACTAATAAATCCATTAAGGAATCCGACTCGGACTGATTAACCTTACATCCAACGGTGATTACTGAAACTTTTAAAATCCTCTTCATAACTAAATTTTAAAAAACTTCCCGCTCAAATTTCTTAGTTTTAAAATATATTCTTCGCTAACCTCTATAAATCTACCTCCCTCTCCAACCCTCCGGTAAAAAACATCCTCAAATTCCCTTTTCAATATCCTGTCCCAGTATCTAACCTTGACTGATAAAAAATTCCCAATTAATACTGAAAACGAACTCCCTGGTTTTTCACAATTTTCTTCACTGGATCAGGGCAAGGAGCAATAAATGCCCTTTTAGAATATTTCTCCTCTCTTTTAAATGCACGAGTTTGCTTTAACGCACAAAGCGAACAAATGGCAAGAATACAATTGGCCCCCGACAAAATTAAATCTGTTATTGTAATCATCTCACCTCTACTATACTCTGATCTCCTACTAAAAATCTATTTACAAATGGTTTTTCATTAGATTTTATTATTCGTACATCTTTACCTAAAAGACTACCTTCTATCCTTATATTTTGATTCCTCACGATGCACCTTTCAAGTATAATGCTAAATTCAATCTCAGAATGCTCGATCAAGCAATCATTGTAAATTGATGTATAAGGTCCTATATAAGATTCCACTATTTTGGTCCCTTTTCCAATAATCACAGGCCCCCTTATATTGCTATTAATTATTTCTGCTCCCTCTTCTATTACTACACGTCCTACTATTTTGCTATTACTATCCACTCTCCCATTTATCTCTGCCTTAATATTATCAAGCACCAACCTGTTCGCTTCGAGCAGATCTTCCGGTTTACCCGTATCCTTCCACCATCCGGTTATTTCTGAATAGGTTACTTTATAACCATGATCAATAAGATATTGATGGGCATCAGATATTTCAAGCTCTCCTCTTGCACTCGGCTTGATAGCATTCACCGCTTCAAAAATATGCTTATCATAAATGTAAATACCAGTAACTGCATAGCTACTCTTAGGCTTCTTAGGTTTTTCCTCAACCCGAACAATTCTTCCACCCTTTATCTCTGGAACTCCAAATCTCTCGGGGTCTTTAACTTTCGCAAGCACCAAATGACAGTTTGTTTTCTTCTCATAGAACTCATCTATAAATCTTTTTATTCCGCCAACGATGATATTATCCCCCAGATAAAAAACAAACGGCTCATTTCCTATAAAATCCTCTGCTATCTTCACACAGTGAGCCAATCCCAACGGTGCTTCCTGAGGAATATAGGTTATTTTAACACCAAAGCTGGTCCCGTCCCCGTAAGCTTCCTTCACCTCCTCCCCTTCCCGATTGGTAATAATACCAACCTCTTTAATTCCAGCTTCACTGACATATTCAAGAGCATAGTTCAATATCGGTTTGTTGGCTATTGGTATTAAGTGCTTATTTTGTGTATGAGTTATAGGTCTCAGGCGAGTACCATGTCCCCCGGCGGTAATTAAAGCTTTCATTTAAAAACCTCCACAATTATTTCCTTTTATAACTTTTCCAATAATATCAATTCCATCATTGCCAACAACTTCAATATTATAAATCTCTCCTATCTTAAGCTCAACCTCTTTCGGAATTTTCACAATGCAATCTATTTCAGGCGCATCCCACTGACTTCTACCGACATAAAAATTACCTTCAAGATCATCCACTATTACTTCCAGCCTTTTACCTTTCAACTCTGCTGCCTTTTCTTCCATTATCTCCCACTGCTTTTCCATTAACAGACTTCTCCTATTTTCTTTCTCTTGAGGAGGTATACTATCACCAAGCTCAAAAGCAGGGGTATTTTCCTCCGGTGAGTAAGTGAAAACACCCAGCCTTTCAAATCTGAACTCTTCTACAAAATCGAGCAGTTCCCAAAAATCCTTTTCACTTTCCCCAGGATATCCTACCAGAAGGCTTGT
>Ga0180301_10003587_pt1 | contig 12115 bp, 12 predicted proteins | sample GuaBasSediGuay16_FD_121797 | JGI IMG/M metagenome (GOLD analysis project Ga0180301, IMG submission 121797) | Subseafloor sediment microbial communities from Guaymas Basin, Gulf of California, Mexico - Guay16, Core 4569-2, 12-15 cm | ecosystem: Environmental > Aquatic > Marine > Hydrothermal...
ACTAGGCCATCTATAGAAAAGATCTTGGAGTACTCCGAAAAGTTACTAGTTGAAAAGGCTATAGGCTATAGGATAAGAAATGCTGAAATGAAAGACATACCATCCATAGTACACATAAATAGAACCTGTCTCCCGGAAAACTACCCGGTATATTTCTTCGAGGATCTATTAAAGAGATATAATAAGGTATTCTTTGTAGCAACAACCAAAGAAGACCATGTTGTAGGATATGTTATGCCGCGTATTGAGTGGAAACCAGGGTTTTTCAGGAAATTTATTATTAAAAGTCTCCATATAGTGAGTATTGCTGTATTGCCGAGTCATAGAAGGAAGGGACTTGGATACATTCTTATGGCTCATGCCATGAATGCTGGTGTTAAAGAATATGGATGTAGAGAGACCTATCTCGAGGTACGTGTGTCTAATGAGCCAGCTGTTAATTTATATAAGAAGCTTGGATACGAGATCATAAGGGTTCTAGCCCACTATTATCTTGATGGCGAGGATGCTTATTTAATGGCAAGGCCATTATAAAATATTCTTTTAACTAATTAACGTACTCTTAAAATATTTGAATACTTAAATATATTATCGAATATAGCAATTTTATGTGGTGTAAGTTTATGGCAAAACCAAATATTATAATATATAAGGTGAAGAGCGGGCTTAGAGAAGGTATACGTGCAAGCTTCTATACATGGCATGGAGATAAGCCTCCTGAGGATTTGGAATCCTTAAGACCGATTAGAGAAGAGATCCATCCATGGATTAATTTTGTATGGTGGGATAATCCTGCGCCAGGCGTTCCTAGTGAGTTCTTTGCTGTTAGGTGGATAGGCTTCCTATATATTCCCAGAACAGGTGAGTATAGATTTTATCTTACAACGGATGATGGGTCTAGGCTTTGGATAGATGATCAACTTATAATTGATGCATGGAGAGATCAGCCACCGTCGACATATGTTAGTGAACCATTAACTCTAGAGGCAGGCTATCATAGGATTAAATATTATCACTACAACCGGTATGCATTTGCAGAGGCAGTACTTGGATGGATACCTCCATTTGGAGAACCAGGAGTTATTCCTAGAGAATATTTTAAGCATCCGGAAAGTGAAACAATAAAGTTTACAGGTTTACCTGATGAATATGAAATCCAACTTGCAAATAAGTTTGGAACTAGAGCATGCACTCCAAAAGCAAGAGAATGTACTATTAACATTAAATTAGAAGAAATGCCATTAATGGCTAGAATTAAAATAATAGATAAAACAAGTGGAGAAGTAATACATGAATCTCCCGGAGAGATAGAATTTTGGGGTGGGGACGAGATCAAGGTAATAATCGGTATCGTTAAGGCATAAACAGTATTGTTCGCTACCTCTATCCTTTCAGTTTAGAATCGATAATAAGTGTGCTAGTCTTTATAGAATTATTTTCTTTAATGGGGAAAATAATTAAGATACGCCAATATACAAATACCTGTTAACATTTAATAAAACTCCGATAAATAGTTATTCATTAGTTTAGTATTTAAATAAAAGTATTTTGTCCGTAGGAGTAATTTGTAGTCTGAGCAATACTTCGGGAAATCATATACTCGTGTATTAATGGTATTGCAAATAATTTTCGATAAATATGCTTCGAAAAATTATGAACAGTATTAAAAGACAGTTTATTTATATTATTGTTTAGAACATGTTTTGTAATTCAATCGATCTATAGATCCGTAGCCATTAAATTTGTGGTTATCGTCAATAATTATTTCCATAGTATTACCCATTATAGTCTTTATTGTTGTGAATTATTTATCCCCTTTAAGCTTAGATTTTCTGGAGGTATCTTGAATATCGAATCATTGCTGCAAGTGATGAAACAGCTCTTTCTGGACTTGGATATGCTGGTACACCGTTTTTATTAAGTATCTTCATAGCCTCAAAAGTATCTAATCCTCCAACCATTCCGACAACTACGGGCTTACCTGATCCCTTATATAGCTTTATCGTATCAACAAGTCCCTTTGCAAGTTCTCTAGGATCAAGTATTGCAGTTCTACAATAAAGTACAACGATATTATCTATTTCAGGAGATTCGAAGGCTACTTCTAAAGCCTTAATATAGTTTTCAACACCTGCTTGTCCAGTTAGATCAACTGGGTTCTTAGGGCTTCCAAACCATGGCATTATACGATGGAATCGATCCTTAAGTTCGATACTAGGAGTAATGAGATTAACGCCGTATTCTTCAGCAGCATCGGTTGCTAGTACACCGACACCACCACCATTTGTTATGATAATCGTCCTCTCTCCTTTGGGAACTGGTTGGTTAGCGAAGGCACGTGCCCAATCGAACATTTCCTCAACAGTTTTGGCCCTTAATATACCGGTTTGTTTAAACGCAGCGTTATATACGTGATCCATACCAGCGAGACTACCAGTATGGCTAGCTGCTGCGGCAGCTCCACGTCTACTTCTTCCAGCTTTTATAATAATCACGGGCTTTTTCCTAGTCACTTCTTTCATGATCTCCATGAACTTCTTACCAGTACCTGGTTTCAATCCCTCCAAGTAAATAGTTATGACTCTGGTATGGGGATCATCAGCTAAATATTTAGATACTTCTATGACATCGATGTCTATCATATTACCTATACTAATTAATGCACTAAGACCTATTTCTTCCATGACAGTCCATCCCATTAATGCAATGCCTAATGCACCACTTTGGGTAATAAATGCTATATTTCCTTCACGTATGTCCTTGGGTCCAAACGTTGCATTTAGTCTTGCTGGAGTATAAGCTAGTCCAAATATATTTGGACCGAGAATCCTCATACCATATTCTCTAGCTATCTTAATTAATTCCTGTTCAGCTTCAATATTACCAACTTCCCCGAAACCTGAAGTTATAACTACAAGAACTTTGACTCCTTTCTTGCCACAATCTTCTGCAACTTTTGGAACAATCTTTACCGGAACCGCAATAATGGCCATATCAATCTTATCCGGTACATCAAGAACCGATGGATATGCCTTTAAACCAAGTATTTCATCAGCCTTAGGATTTATTGGATAGATCTTTCCTTTATATCCATATTCTATTATATTCCGTAGAATAGTATATCCGATTTTACCTGGGTGTCTAGAAGCACCTACAACAGCCACACTTTCAGGAGAAAATAGTTCTTTTAAATTTTCCGCCAATTCTCCAGCCTCCGCTGATCCTTTATACATGTCTATAGGATACATTAGATGTGGTATATTAATATATTTCAAAAAAGTTCTAAAAGAATTCCATTACTTATTTCAAAGAGATCTTTTAAGCTATTCATGTTTATATTCTTGTTAGAAATTAATGATGTATCAATGTTATGATAGGATGATCGATTATGGAATATATAACCTTAATGTTTAAATATTTTCTTTAGTTCATCAATCGTCTGCCTCCTGGTAAATATAACTATTTCATCTCCTGTTTTAATCTCCAAATCATCCCTTGGAAACATTAGTTCTTCACCGCGATAAATAGCTACTATTAGAGAGTCAGATGGTAAACCTAATTCCTTAATTTTTATTCCATTCATTCTATCCGGGGCTATTGCTACATAAAATATAGCATCCCCGCGTAATATAGTGCTTAGGTTAGCTATATTCATGCCTTTAAGCAATGCATGTATCTGGATAACAGCGAGCCTCGTTAGAGAGACTACATTGAAGAAACCCAGGCTAACTGCAAGTTTATGATAGTCTTCGTTTTCTATAACAACTATAATGTTTCTTGCGCCAAGACCACGAGCATTAATCGCTGCTAATAGATTATCTTTATCATTACCAGTAACTACAACTACGTAGTCAGCTTTATTAACTTCAGCATCTCCGAGAACTCTAGGAGACACAGGATCTCCATGTAATACAGCGCAGTCCAGTTCACCAGCTATCTTCTTAGCAAGATCATAGTCGGATTCAATAATAGATACGTTATGTCCCTCAGCAATTAATTGCTGAGCTAATAAAATACCTACATTTGATGCACCAATAATAACTATTTTCATTACCTACTCACCTAATCTACAATACTCAAATGCTTCTCTAAAAACCTAACTAGCTCTGTATGACTGTAAATAACAATATATTCTTTAATAGATCTACTTGTCCAAGCAAAAGCTCTAGGATAGGGCGGTCTAAAATAATATCTAATCAATACTACATTAATGTCTACAAGCTTATTCAAATTAATTACTTTGTCATCAATATAGAAATATTTCCTTGAAGAAGTATTATAAATAATATATTCTATGGCATTCCTAATATCCTTGAAATCACTATACGGCCCGTAAACAATTATATCTTTAAAGTATTTATCTAATCCACTACTTCTAATTCGATCTATTTTTCTTTCAACTGTATCATCGGACCCAGTTACAATATATAGATCGAAATCCATATTTCTTAGTCTATTAAGAACATCTAGGACATTATCCATAGGCCTAGTGTATTCTATTCTTAAATGCCAGTATTTATCAATAAGTTTTCCTCCATCAACATCCTTTAAAATTGCAGAGTTTTTTAATAGGAAGATCCACCATATTCTACGATCCCATATGCCATAATAATCCATCAGATCTTCAAACATCAGCATCGACTCGACAAACAATTCTTTATCATTAACCCCGAATTCATATGCTAATCTCATATAGATTGATGGTAAACAGGAATAGCTGTCAACTAGAGTGCCGTCAAAATCATACATAATTGTATACATGAGCATAGCCACCAATTAAACCCATTTAACATCTCCGAATACAGTTCTTACTCTTTCTCTAATTATATTAAGCCAGTCCGGCACGTTTACATCACAGATACATCTATCCGGAGTATATGCCTTTATATCTAAGACAGGTGTACCATCGAATAGATCGAGACCATCTACATAAAGAAATCTTTTTCTCCTATTAATTAAGCGTAAAATAGATAATGCTATTGGATTAGGTCTATGTGGTGAATCTGTACAAAATACACCTACTTCAGGAAGATCATCTATTTTTATGCCAAATCTTCTTAACCTCCTATGTCTAACCCTCAATACTTTTCTATGTTCAGGCTTTGTTAGATGAAGATATGCTATAACAATGATGTGAGAAAAACCATCTATTCCATCAAGTCCTTCCTCGTATTCTGGAAAGATCTCGATAACTCCTTTAACACCGAAATAAGAATTCTTGATTTCCTCAATAGTGGCATTGGTATGAATTACTCCAATAGGATTAAAACAAATTCTTTGGGACAAGATAGTCACCATCACCAAATCTATATTATATTAAACCATGCATATTTAATAAGCATATATATAAACCAGTATAGTGTGCTTTAAAACTGCTTGAAAAGTATATTTCACGACATCAATGGTTTGGGAGCATGGTCCATAGAGCTACATTAATTACATACGGATTAATACTTCTAACTATAATAATGTTGATCTGTATATTTCATGCTACCGGTTATGATCAGAGACCCGAATATTTTGAATGGGCAATCTTATACTTTGGAAGTGCCATTATACAAGCCTATGCAGCTATAATAGCTGTACCGTTTACTATATGGGTCATTTATATGCAATCTAGGTATGGCTATATTCTTGTAAGACTATTCCTTAATAGAGTAATTTATCCATTTACAATACTTGGAATAATAACTATTGTTACAGCTATAACCATGTCTTTGGAGAAAACTGTATATGCGTACCATGCATTCATGATCGAATTAACGGTCTCCCTTTTATTTTTGCCTCCAATAATTCAATATATAAGGAGTCTAATGACAATGAGTCCAGAAAACGTAGTACGGACGCTCCGGAAGGCAAGTGGTACTATAGAGGAATTTATTGCAACATCTTTACATGTTCTGAGACTCGTTATGGTAGAAGAATATCCGGAGGAAAAGGCTATAAACAATATTTTAAAAATGATTTATGAAAATACAAGGGACATAGAAAAACTAAAGCTCTATCCTGACGTATATCATAAATTCCGTGATCTACTTAAAACTATTGTCTATGAAGGAACATATTTGCCCGATGTCTATTTACTAAAAGGCCTAATGAGGAATTTTATGATCTGGTTAGTGAGGAGTAAGAAGGAAAGAATTATACGATCATTCATAAGGTATTATCGTGCAATTTCATTGAGATATATGGAGGAAAGACTTCCATCCGAGGGTATAGAGGATCTATTTCTCGAGCCGGTTATTGACACACTAAAAGCTTTAAAAGCAAAGAAAAGTTTACTCGGATATGCACTTGATCAATTAATTGCATTACTAAATAAAGTAAAACGTGCAGGGACCATAGGAGATATAACTAGTCTTGAAATGTGCCATATAACTAATATTGTTGAAAAACATGTATCGGGTCTTGAAATGCTTAAAGAATATGAAAAACTTCGAAGACTAATAAATGAAATTAGAGGAGAATTCTTATGTGTATACTAATTATTATATATTGCTCTACTAATAGAGTGTATTTGGATGCCATTTAGACAGTTTATAGTTAATGGATTTATGGCATCAGATCATATAGGAAATAATGATCTAAATACAATACGATAATTATCATTATTTATTGTATAAGAAAAGGATTGAACATAATCAGTGCATTAGCCTCTTAATTTATCAATCATATGAGATATAGTAGCTAATACAGTTACTACTTCTAATCTTCCAAGAAACATATCTATTGAGATAATAAGTTTAAGATACCATTCAATTGTATTGTTTAACATAGATGTTTGCAGGCCAACGGTACCCAATGCCGATGATATATTGAATAGACTGTCCATTAGTTCGTATCCTGAAAGTAAAAATATAATTAATGTTATAATTAATGTTATAATGTATAGGTTTATAACTAGTAAATGACCATATATTTCTTCATCGCTTATTGGTTTATCCTCGATCTTTACTACTTCAACCTGTTCCGGAGGAGAATATACTTTCTTCAAACGCCTATGCAACTCCTTGAATAAAATAATTAATCTATACTGTTTTATGCCTCCACCAGTTGAACCCATTCCAGCCCCTATTAGCATCAATAAAATTAAGATATACTTGCCTGAATCAGGCAAGCTGGTCATGTCAATTGTTGCATAACCTGTTGTAGACAATGCAGATAAAGTGTTGAATAATGAATCGGTATATGATACATTCATACCAGCCCATGATAATGCTAAATAAAATAGTATAAAGCCCAATATATATAGTACTATAAAGCTTCTTATCTGTACAGATTTTAATAAGTTAATTGGTTTTCTAAATCTTATAATAAGATAATATCTTGTAAAGCTTTGCGCACTCAGGAACATAAATATTATAGCAGGCCAAATAATTGCCTTTGGAAATACGTTTGTAGCTGAAAAACCACCTGTCGAAGTAGTTGTTAATGCATAGACTATTGCCTGATAAAAGTCTAAGCCAGATATTTTATACGTAATGAAAGCCATTAGAGTCAACATACCATAGAGTCCGAGAACAGCTCTTGCAATAATTTTAACACTTGGCATGTAAGCTTCTTTACGTAAATGTGTAGCAAATAATTGATATGCAACAGTTCCTGGTTTCAATAGAAAACCTATAGTCATAATGACTATTCCAATACCGCCAATCCACTGTAGCCATGCTCTTACAAAAATAATGGTTTTTGGAAGTTCTTCTGTAGTAAACATTGATAATCCGGTAGTTGTTATTCCCGAGATACTCTCAAATAATGAATCCCATGGATCAAAACCATTTAATATCATTACGAATGTATTAGCTAATGCTGGTAATAAAAAGGATATAACAGCTATATATAGAGAATCGGCGTAAGATATCTCTTCCCGAACACTATTTCTCCAAAGAAGAAAGCCTAATAAAACAATAATAAAGGCAGTAAAAAGATAATCTATAGTAAAGTCCTCCATATAAATAAACGAAACTATAGCCGGAGCAATAAATGATGTTCCAAGGAGAATGAGTATTAAACCAAGATAGTACCTAATCCTGCTTATCTCCAATTCCCTATAACCACACTAACATTTCTTAGGCTCAACTATAAAACGATCACTTCCTACATACCTCAATATAAATACCTTATCCCTATAAAAGCCTTGCTTAGGAACATACTCTGCAATACCATTCTCAACAGCCTCGTACAGCAACGTTTCGGGTACAAATAATCCACAAAGTCCGCACTTGAGACCCTTACCAGTAAACTCCATAATGGCTCCATCAAATGGACAAATAGATCTAGCATGAACCATGTCCGCTATTGGTAGCCTATCAGTATAATAATCCCTAGCCCATAGCCGCCAAGGACCATAATCCTTATCATAGTAACTCCCACCTCTCCTATAAGGCAAATAGGGTTTATCTATAATGCCATGTTTCATTAAATAATCTATAAGTCTACTTCTAAATTCCCACATATTCCTCCATCCACGGCAATTAATCAAGATAAAGATTTTATCATCTAAGACCCTATATTGGGCCCAGCACTCTTTATACATATTAATGTAGTCTTTGACAATACCGATTACTAGATCCATATACTCAATATTCGATTCAATAATAATTTTCCAACAATCCATGGCCTTAGGAGAAGGCATACTAAGTTCTCTACTCTCCTCCTTACAAGACTTACAATAACTCATAACTTCATTTTCTCGGACGCCTTCTGGAAGCATCAATAACAATTTGTGCTTACTTGCCATCGAAGCTCTACCATAACCCTACTATCTCAATATCAAGTAATTATTTAAAGTCTAAAAGATACTTTATAAGATTTTTAGGAACAATTATATATTCGTCACTCAAAATAACTTCATATCCATAAATATTTAAACGATCTCCGAATTTCTCTCTAAGATCTCTATAAAGGTCCATGAATCTAGCATATTTACCATTACTTCTAAAGTAATGATAGAGTCCATGAAATTCTATCTTAACATTATCCTGGTTAGAAGCCCTCATGAATCCAAGTATAATCGGACCACGTGATTTACAATAATTAAGAAGAGTATCTATAAATAACTTGAGTTCTTTCTCCATACCTTCATCCCCTCTAAGTATTACAATATAAACTAAAATATTAAATAATCATTTAATAAAGCTCCAGAGTTTTATAATTAGCTTCGGCACCTTAATAGTATTTAAATAAACATATTCTAGAAAAGTATGTTAAATAATGGGCATCATTGATTAATAAACCAAAAATAAACCAAATATACCCTATATACACTAATGGCTTTATTATGTAGGTATTAGGATTAATTTCTTCGTATTTCTCCATATACATATTATAGGAACAATCATAAAGTATCTAGTCTGGTGTTCGTATGAGGATTTTAGGTTTAGCTGATATACATTGTAGTTATCAATATAGTTCTTATATAGTACATGAAATCATCAGGCATAGGATTGATCTAGTATTAATTGCTGGCGATATTGAGTGCGAAGATCCTTTGGACAAGATTATTAATTCAGGCGTTGATGTATTTGCGGTTACCGGTAATATGGATGACACGTATATCTATAGGATTATGAAGGATTACGGCATTGCTATTGATGGGTTGACTAGGGAATACCAAGGGTTTATAATAGCTGGTATAGGTGGATTAAGCTTTAGAACAAATTTTGAAAAAGTAGTGGATATTTTAAATAAAACAAGGGATTTAGGGAAATTAATTATTCTAAGTCATTATCCTCCAAATGGTTTTAATGATACTACATATGCAGGTGTGCATGCAGGTCTTAAACAGTTAAGAGAACTAGTCGAAAAATATAGGCCTATATTATTTATTCATGGCCATATACATGAAGCTAGAGGTGTATCTAAATACAATAAAACAATTATAGTTAATCCAGGTCCATTAATGCATGGCTACTATAGTATTGTCGAGATCGAACACGATAAAATAAATGTGTCTCTACACAGATTATAATTCTTGGTAACTCATTTAATCCTATTTAATCCTATTATTTATAAATTATTAATTATTGAACTCTTAATCTAGATAATTTAAATATTATGGGCTGATCAAATTGTATTCATTGGACAATAGAATAGACTTAGAGAAGAAAGATAACCTTCTAGAGATATTAAATGGTATTCGTGAAACTAGAGCCAACATATTAAGCAAGTATGGCGCGTCTTCTAAGGAAGAACTTTTAATGCTGATATCTAAATCTAGGATTCTTTATAGGGATGCCTCAATAGATCTCTATAGACTAGATATACTTGATGAGATGGAGAAATGTGTTCTGGAAACACTTGAAAAGTTAGAGAGGCCTAATGTATTGTATGGAATATTTGATGTCATAAGAAGGTTTAACTTATTTAGAAGGACGAGCGTCAAGGAGGCTATGACATAGTATCTATTTAATTACTAACAAATTCAAATTCTATATTAGGTGCTACTATGTTAAAGTACATGATTATTTTCATGATCATTTTTGCATTTTCGCAAACAGTATTATCATATAATCCATATTCATATGGACAGATCGCATCAAATGAGCCTGTAACATATCATATAAATATTACTGAACAATATCTTAGCTTTAAAGTAAATACTCGGTTAAAACTTCGACTTTTACATAATGGTAATATCTCTATTCCACTTATATTAGTAGATCATGATAGAAGCGACAAAGATCTTATACTTTCATCATTTAATGTAGACTATTTGAATATCAATGGTACAAGAGTGGATCCAGATATAAAGATAGGTATTAGGGATAATTATACTGTTATATACCTCGTTCTTAGTATTCATGGAAAGGTCTATATCGATCTATATTATAACTATATTACAAGCCCTACATATAAATATGGAGACGGGTTTCTTAGGGAAATAATAATTATCCCATCTGGTCTTAAGGAAATAGAAAAAGCAATACCTACTAGTGCTGTTCATTATTACCTAAGTATGGATCTATCGTTAAGAGATCCTTTATATACAGATTTTTATTTAGGTAATACATTATTATTGAGAACTATTAATAGAAGGTTTTCATTAATTACTAGTATTGATGGATTAGATAAGCCTATGTATTTAGACATAGCTCTCATATGTAGCCGAGTCCCATATATTTCTGAGAATACAACAGTATCAATATACAGGAATAAAATCTATGTTTATTTAGAAGGATACTTAGCCTATTCTTCATCAGTTCTTTTAATTGAGGAAACTAGGTTAGATCGGCAAAATAGAGTATTCCATGTATACTTTGTAGGATGCCAGCCTCCTGAATACAAGTATATTGTCCAGGTAACTGCTTTAGAGAAGATAAATAACTTATATGTATTTGATGTTGGGGAATTGAATTATATAAACACTATAGAGATCTATGTAAATAGGGAACTTATTTACTCATCACCTATATCTAAAATCCCTAACTATATGATTCCAGAATATAATACGATTATAGAAGTTAGTGGGTATGAAGAGAGTGCATTAACAGCCGAGGCCTATGTAAGAGTATTGTCTGAAACATGCCAGGAGAATATATCTAGCCTTCCTAGACCCGGAGAACAAGCAATGCATTCTGCTACATCAACGGAATCTCCTACCTTGACAGAGGCTTATGGTGGAAACTTATCCTTATTCCAAGCTGAGGAATCCCATACCATGGAAGGAGCCCCTCTATATACTGATGCAGTTAATCTATTAATAGCATTGGCTATTGCAATTGGTGTAGGACTAGTTCTTCATTTTATACTTATGAGAAGATGATCCATTATTATGGAATAAATGTTTTAACTACATTACTTAAAAATATAATTATGATTATGCATTTAACTCTCCTAACTATATCTTAGGTGTATGTTTTGATAGATATAGAAGTGTTAAGAGCATACATTGTGTTAAGAAAACATAGGAATCCAGTAGGCATTAGGGAATTTCAGAGATTAATGAAATATAGAAGCCCTGGTAAGTCAAAGTATATTCTTGACAAAATGGTTAGAATAGGATTGGCTATTAGAAGGGAAGACGGAAGATATTATGCTGTAAAGGAGCTTCCTGCAGAATTAAATGAATACATTGTATTAAGAGGTATTTTTATACCTAGAATGCTTGTATATG
>Ga0180301_10003589_pt1 | contig 12111 bp, 9 predicted proteins | sample GuaBasSediGuay16_FD_121797 | JGI IMG/M metagenome (GOLD analysis project Ga0180301, IMG submission 121797) | Subseafloor sediment microbial communities from Guaymas Basin, Gulf of California, Mexico - Guay16, Core 4569-2, 12-15 cm | ecosystem: Environmental > Aquatic > Marine > Hydrothermal...
CCATTATATCTTATGAATATAGTAGGATTGAATTCTTAATCAATTTATCACTTTATGCTCCGAAACTTACATTATTTATCCCTATGAAGTTCCATGTATCGTATAATTTAGGGTTAGTGTCAGTTTATGTGAGAAAAGTTACTACATAAATCATTGAAAAATATGATTCATTATCTAAGTATATAGCATAGCAGTGATAAGTGAGGATAATTCATTAACGTAATCGAAGTCTGTATTGGGCTCTTAGCAAGGAGTTTGTTTAAAAGGAACTACTTTGATAAGCCTATTAGACTTCCTATGCTGCGTAATAGCATTTTATGGCTTAAATACTTGAATCTTACACAAGTCATTAGCTTATCCAAAACGTGGGACTTCTTATATCAGAACTTCAATTTCTTGTCATCTATGAACCATCACTACGTATGTGAGATAACGAACATCAAACACGGATGTTGATGTAATTACTTGACTTTTGAGATTGGAAATGACCACATCATTACTTATTATCAGCACTCAGACCTTAGAATCCTCATAGTGAGAAGGATTCAATATACTAGGATACCGAGTGAAATTATCACCTACTAGTGTTCCATGGGCTTACTACCCTATGTTCCTCCTTCCTATGCTTTAGGGTTTCCACAAGTTTCTTATCAACAGTTAATACTTTTGTTGAAAGCAAATAGAATTAGCGGTCTTATTATGGGTTGGCAACTGTTTTGGCTTGTAGGTTTTTAGGTCTTTGTATGTTTTGGTATACCTCTTTGGATTCTAAACATTTATAGAGTTTGTTTAGTTAAATACTTAGTGACCTCTGCTAGGGGCTTAATGCTTCTGGTGGAGAGAAACCGTGATGAACCACCCTACAAAGAAACACAATAACCTAGGACGGGAAACGGTGCCACACATACCTGTCTGGGATAACACACTTAGATAAGCTTAGCTATAAAATGAGAATCCATGATCTTCAACTTAAGCAGTGATAAAAAAGATAGAGAAGTAGCTAAATCAGACTTCTGTAGGTGCCTCATAACCACCAATCTTACTATGTGAGAGTCCTATTTTCTTATATAACTCTGCCATAGCCTCTGCAACTTTTATTGTGACAGCTACTGGATCTATTACTGGAACATTCAAAATCTTCATCAACTCTTTAGCTAATCCTGTTTGAGCACCGCATCCGAGTATTATCACTTCTGCACCGTCCTCTTCCACAGCTTTCTTTGCCTCCCTAATTATTGCCTCTTTCAACTTCTCGGGGTATTTAACCATTTCTATAGGGTTCATATTTACATACCTAAATGAGGCTAGCTTTCTCTCTAAGCCGTAAGTTACCAAGTTATCGTACATTTTTGGGATGTTCTTTCTTCTTCCTACAATCACTGAGAACTTATGTCCAAGCATAGATGCTATATGATAGCTTACCTCACCTATAGAAACGACTGGAATCTTTACTAGCTCTCGTGCCTCTCTAAGTCCCAAATCATAAAAGCAGTCTATAACTACTGCATCGTAGTTCTCTTTCTCAGCATTTTTAACTAACTTAAGGGTTTCGTCCATAACTATGTGCTCATAGTAATGATACTCTACATGTGGAGGTCCTTGGCATAGATGTACTATTTTAACCTCGGTATCTGCTCTTTTAACCTCTTCAATAGTTCTCCTACAGGGTTCATCGTATATGTCTGTTCCGCAAGGTATTATGAATAGTATCTTAATCATAGCATTTATCCCCTATAAAGAATAAGTACTATGTGTTTATAAAATTGTTCTCATCTGTTAGTGCTTTCCATAATTTACAAATACTTCAACAATGCTCGTTCTGCTAAACAATAGGTTTTAGATGTTAATGTCTAAAGGCCAAAAGAGCTTAGTAACGGCTTAGATTCATTTCATTTGGACTAAATGGCAAGCTACCCAATGTTGCTTTGCCTTATCTATAAGTCTAAGTTCAGGTTCCTGTGTCTTGCATATGTCCATGGCAAAGGGACAACGTGTATGAAATCTACATCCTGGCGGAGGCGATATAGCACTTGGGATTTCACCAACAGATCTGACTTTTCTAGGCTTTATCTTTTCCTCTTCATCTGAAATTACTGGAACTGATGAAAGTAACATCATGGTATACGGATGCTGAGGTCTAAGGAAGAGTTCGTTTACAGGAGCAACTTCAACTATCTTACCTAGGTACATTACTGCTACTCGTGTAGCGAAATTCCTTACAACTGCGAGGTCATGGGTTATGAATATGTAAGTTAGGTTTTGTTTTTGTTGTAACCTTGTTAAGAGTCTTATTATTTTAGTTTGTGTTATCACATCTAGTGCTGATGTTGGTTCGTCGAGTATTATCAACTTGGGATTAGTTGAGAGAGCTCTTGCTATGGCAACAGCCTGTAATTCACCTCCTCCAAGTTCCCTAGGTTTCTTATACATATAGTACTCAGGAGGTAAGTCTACTTCTTCGAGGAGCTCCATCACTTTTTCCTTTAACTCTCCCTCGTCTCTTACTATACCATGCACTCTCATTGGCATACCTACAATATCTTTTATGTACATGGATGGATTAAGAGATGATGCTGGGTCCTGAAATACTATTTGTATCTCACGTCTCAAGAACCTAGGTCTTTTACTTGCAGGAACTGAGATGTCTTGTCCCTTAAAGTAGATCTTACCCGATGTGGGTTCATAGATACCAACAATCATATGCCCAGTAGTACTTTTACCTGATCCAGATTCTCCAACAAGAGCGAATGTTTCTCCATAAATTACATTAAAGCTTATACCATCGACAGCCCTTACAAGACCGTATTTTGTCTCGAAGTATTTCTTGAGGTTTTTGGTGGACAGGATTATATCCATAAAGCTTACACCTTCCGAAGAAGCCAACACCTAGCAAAATGTCCACTAGAAATTTCAATCATTTGAGGCTTTTCAGTTTTGCACCTATCTGTTGCATATGGGCATCTTACACTAAATCTGCAACCTTTTGGTGGATTAATGTAGTTAATTATCCTTTCTGGTAGTTCTTTAGCTCTCCACTCACCTGTTAACCTTGGAGCTGACTCCAGTAAAAACCTCGTATAGGGATGTTGAGGGTTTGAGAATAACTTGTTAGTATTAGCAACTTCAACTATCTGACCAGCATAGATCACGTAGATTCTGTCAACAAATCCCTTGAGCATACCTAATGCATGTGTCACTAATATTACGGCGAGCTTCCTCTTATTTACTAAATCCCTTAAGAGATTCAGTATTTGCTCTTGTATAGTGACATCTAGATTTGTTGTAGGTTCATCTGCTAATAGTAAGTCATTTGCTCTAGTTAGTGCTAGTGCTATACATACCCTCTGACGCATACCACCGCTTAATTGAAACGGGAAGCTGTCTAAGACTCTCTCTGCGTCAGGTAATGCAACCTCTTTCAACATCTTTAGGCTTGTTTCCTTCAGAACTTTCTCGTCGACTTTTTTGTTTTTGTCCAAGAACTTAGAATACCTTAGAGCATCGTAGAGCTGATCACGTACTTTGAAGAATGGGTTTAGTGCGCTCATAGGATCTTGAAAGATTATACCAATTCTACTCCTCCTGATATCATCTAGAACATTCTTTTTAGCCCTAAGAAGATCTACACCATTAAAAACAATTTCACCTCGAAATACTCTAGCATTCGGTGGTAGGATTCTGAGTATTGTATTGAGTAGTGTTGTTTTTCCAGCACCGCTTTCGCCTATGAGACCTACCTTCTCTCCTCTATATACATACATATTTACGTTATCTAGTACTTTCGTTACGCCTTCATGTGTTTTATATCCAACGCTTAAGTTCTTTATCCTAAGAAGAGGCTCCACACTATCACCATCGCTCTTCAACGAAAATGTCTTTAATACCATCGCCCAGTAGGTTGAAACCCAGTATGATTATGGTTATGGTCATTGCTGGGAAGATGCTGACCCACCAATAGTGCGGAAGCAGGTGTGCCCCTTCACTAACCATGGTTCCTAAATCGGGTGTTGGTGGTTGTGCTCCTAATCCAACGAAGCTAAGTGCTGCACCAACTAAGATAACCCAGCCAACATCAAGTGTTGCCTTAGTTAATATGGGTCCTAGGCAGTTAGGCAATATCTCTCTGAATAATATACTGATTCTCCTTTCTCCAATAAGCTCCGCATATATTACATAATACTCGTTTTTCAACGATGAGACTGAGGAGTATGTTAGTCTAGTGTACCAAGGCCACCATGTTAGAGAGACTGCAATCATAGAGTTTATTAAGCTAGGTTTAAGTACGGCTGCTATAGCTAGTGCCATAACTAAAGGAGGTACTGCAACAAATATATCCGCAATTCTCATAATTATATAGTCAACCAATGTATTTTTAAAGTATCCAGCTATTAGACCTAATAGAGTACCTAGTGGAACCACTATTGACAAAACAACACCAACTAATATAAATGAGTATCTCATGCCGAAGAGAACTCTGCTAAATACACATCTCCCATATTGGTCTGTACCGAAGGGATACTTTAGGCTTGGTGGTTGGAGAGCTTCGTCCGTGTTAATGTACCAACCAGCATGTTCAGGATGTGGTGCGATTAATGGTGCTAAGAGTGCTAACATCACACATGTAGTGGAGATTATAAATCCTGCAACTGAGAGAGGACTTCTTGAGAATCTGAACCACCATTTTCTAAGCCTTTCGGACCATAAATCCCATCTACTTATCCTAACACTAGGTCTATCCATGGTTACACCTCATGTTGTATGTGATGCATATCTTGTTCGTGGATCTAAGTAAAGGACGATCAAATCTACTACAAAGTTTGCAATAGCGTAGATTATACCAACTACTAAAACTACTGCGACGATTGCATTCAAGTCCTTATTTAGCATTGCCGTAATGCCGTACCTAGAAAAGCCTGGCCAGTTATACACAACTTCAACTAAGAAGGCATTACTCATATCAGCACCTATACTCATAGCCATAGCTGTAATTGCTGGGATTGCTGCTGGCTTGAATTGATACTTAAATGCCTTAAGTCTAAGAGGTAGGCCTAGTGCTTCACTAAGCAACATGTATTGCTTTCCTTTGATATCGACCATGCCAGAACGTAGTATTCTTGCATTTTGCATCATAGAACCGAATGAAAGTGAGAGAGCTGGAAGTATTGTATGCCAGAGGGCATCGAGAAACACATCGATTCTTCCAGAAATCAGTGAATCTAACATGGTAAAGCCAGTTATCCTAGGCGGTGGTGTTACCCCTGGACTTAACTGTCCACCTGCTGGGAAAATAGGTAGAATTCTAGCAAAAAGAAGCTGTAGTATTATAGCCCATACAAATGCAGGCATCGATATGGCTATATACGCCACAACTCTAACAACGTTATCAGGTAGCTTATATGGGAAAGTACCAGCTATAACTCCTAGAATTATTCCACCTAGTATGGAGAATATCTCCGTTACGATGAGTAGTTCTAAGGTTATAGGTAGATATTGGAGTACATCGTATGTAACACTACGCTTTGTATATATAGAAAATCCAAAATCACCTTTTAATACATTACTTAACCAATATATGTACTGTATATGTAGAGGCTTATCTAGTCCGAGTTTTTTTCTCATCTCTTCAACGACCCAGTCTGGCGCACTCCATCCAGCTGCCATACGTGCTGGGTCTCCTGGGAGCACTCTTGCAAGAACGAATATCAACACCGAGAGCCCTAAGAGAATGAAGACTATGGAACATCCTCTCTTAATTATAAACTTTGCTACGTCGGTTCTTATCATGTCTATAACTCCATTAGAACTCATTTAAAAAAAGAGATTTATAAGTTTTTATTAAGTTATGAGTCAGTTTAACCCTTTCCGAAAAGCTCAGCCTTCTTCTCTGGATAAACCTCTATAAACCTGAAGTCATAGGTGTATTGGACGCCGTAAGGTGGTTTACCCTCGGCACTTGGCCACTTAATGTAGTAACTCCAATATAAGACAGTATAAGCAAAGTCAAAAGCTATGATTTCTGGAACCATCTCATTAAGTATCTTTATAATGTTTCTGTATTTAGAGAACCTAGCAGACTCATCTATGGTGGATAAGGCATCATCTAGTAACTTATCTATAGTCTCATTTAGAAGCCAGGATGCATGTATTAATGACTTACCTGCATATTCTGAGTGGAACTTTAGATGTAGAACGTTACCTGCCTCAGGGAATATCGGGGTTGACATTAAAACCATCATGTGCGGTGTTGATTCTATTCTAGATTCTGCCTCAGCCATGGCAGACCAAGGCTTCTTGACAACTTCTATACGGATTCTTGGATCTAACTCCTTAGCACTCGCTACAAATATCATTACTATTTTCTCCTGATAGGGATCTTCAGCGCACCACCAAAGCTCTATAGTGTATTTATCCAACTCAGCATAATACTTGGATTTCTTCAGTTCCTCTTTAGCTAGGGTTAGTTTTCTCTCATAGTATGTAATGTCCTTAGGAGCTCCAGGTAAATAGCTAGCTACGGGTCCTATAGCTTTCCATGCATATCCTGGGATATAAGCTGCTATTGCCTTGTCATAATCAAAGGCATAAGCTAAGGCTCTTCTGAAGTGTACATCGTCTAATGGGGGTTTCTTGGTATTTAAGACGAATATGAATTGCTGACCATAGAGTAACTTAGCTATACCTATGCCTTCCTTGCCCATATATTCTAGAACGGTTTCAATTGGTAAAGCATAAGTTATGTCGATATCGCCTTTAAGGAAGAGTGTCACTTGCGCAGCTGGTGCTGGTGGTGGTAGTAGTGTTACTTCATCAGGTGCATAAGGACTGACGGGACCCCAATACTCCTCGAATTTCTCTAGGATAAGTTTCTCTCCGAATACATGCTCTTTAACTCTATAAGGTCCAGATCCAGCATCGTGTGTTCTAAGCCACTCTTTACCATAATCGCCATACTCACCATACTCACCAGTAGGCTTGATATGTTTCATTACCTCCTCACTATCTAGTATGTATAGCAAGGTAAGAGCATAGAGGAATGGTCCATAGGGTTTCTTTAGCTTGATTTGTACAGTATAATCGTCAATGGCTTTTACGCTATCTATGTATGGTGCAAATACAAACGCTGGTCCTAGACCCATTGTAAGTAATCTATTAAGCGAGAACACTACATCCTTAGCTGTCAACTCTCTGCCCGAGTGAAACTTTATACCTTTCCTTATGTAGAATGTCCATGTTAATTTATCTTCTGAAACCTCCCACCTATATGCGACGCTTACATTTGGGTCAGGTCTCCCATTTATGCCTAACCTAATGAGACTGTCGTAAATATTGTTAACCGCTCGGAGAGAAGCCCAATCAATAGCTAATGCTGGATCTATCTGGACTGGAAAAGCGAATAGTACAGTTAGTGTACGCTTCAGCGTAGGTATAGGAGTCGTGGGTGATGTACTTGGTGACGGGCTTGTAGGTGATACACCAGCAGTTACTGTCTTAGTTACTGTTTGGGTAACTGTTGTAGTTACTGTTTGAGGAGGTGTTATTGCCGAACCTGCGAAGTAACCAACAACACCAGCAATAATTATTAGAACCACGAGAACGCCAATTAATGCAGATGAAGGCTTAGATGACATTAAGATATCACCCTGACCTGTATATTAAGCTTTTGGGTTTATATAAGTCTTATGTCTATAATTTTAAAGTTTTAGCCTAAAGTTTATGGAAACATTATTTTTGTTGCTTATTGTAGGAAACAGTAGCTGATTTATAGTCTTCGTGATCTTCTCCTTCTCAGTTCCTTTCTCAACTTTTTAGTGGCCTCATAATCTACCGTTAATTTGCTTACATCTATAACAACACCATACTTCTCCCTAGCTATTTCAGGTGTTATTAGACCATTCATATAGTCATGAAGTACTAAATTGGGATCACGTTCTAAGAGATCGCCCCAACCACCTCCACCACCACTTCTAATGCTGACGATGTCACCTTTCTTCAATCTGAAGTTAGATATTCTTCCTCCATCCCAGATAACTTTACCATCCCTTATAATGACTATATGATTACATGTACCACTCTCACCTCCAGCAACTCCCCAAGGGGGGTACTTTATTCTATTAATAGAACATACGAGATTAGCCTCATCAGCGAGTATTCTGTAGTCCTTTCTTATTCCAAAGCCTCCTCTAAATTTACCATGTCCTACGCCCTCCTCAATATTTAGCCTCATGCACTCAACTCTAATCGGGTATTCTCTCTCAAGGACTTCTGCTGGATGACAGTATGTTTCGCCATCAGCTGCTGAAACCAAACACGACTCACCATCCTTATCAATACCAGCTCCCCAACCTCCTGGATTGGGTTCACATAAGATCTTGTACTTCCCATCTCTTGGATCCACCATACTTATTGTCTCACTCACTACTGAGAGGAAATGACCAGCTGTAAGCTTATCTGGGATGTAAGGTGCTAAGGCCTTCCATATCAAATCTACAGCGTAGAACATAGTCTCCCAGTAACAGCTTACCGGGGCTGGGGGTTGTGCATTGAATATCGTACCCTCCGGAGCTATAACTTCGAGAGGCTCTAAGTAACCCTGATTAAACGGTACATGTGGATCGGTTACAGCTACAAAAGCTATTGCTGCTGATGCATATGTCCCTGGGTATGTTGTATTTATCGGTGCCTTCACCTGTGGTGGATTATTACTGAAGTCTGCGACAAATTTATCACCTGTAATCTTGACCCTAACCGTGATTCTTATATCCTCCTCCATTCCTTCATATTTTTCTATCCATTCCTCAGCAGTGAATTCACCCTTTATTAACTCCTTAAGTCTCTTCCTAGCTAAAATTCTTCCATCCCTTAGTCTATCCTCTATAGCTTCCCGAACAGTATCTACACTATACTTTTCGCAAAGCTCATTCACTCTACGATATGCATATCTTAATGAAGCAGCTAAGGCCTCTAAATCACCATAGACGTAATCCGGGATCCTAGTGTTGCTTAATATAAGCCTTATTACTTCTTTATTTGGCTTGCCTGCTTTGTAGAAGTGACATGTAGGTATCATTATACCCTCTTGATATATCTCTGTGGCGTTTGGACCCCAACTACCAGGATTCATTCCTCCAACGTCGTTGACATGTCCTTTTACCGCAGCTATGGCAATAATCTCATTTCTGTGGAATATTGGCATCACCAATGCGATATCATTTAAGTGGGTACCTGTTCTATAAGGGTCGTTTACTATGAATATGTCGCCAGGACTTAGGTCTAGACCTTCTCTCTCTATATCTTCAAGAACAGTCTTTACTATGAATGGGGTTATTCCTATGAAGTTTGGAACACCTGTTCCTATGGCTATTAAATCCCCTCTTTCGTTTGTAAGACCCGGCGAAAAATCATATGTCTCATATATGATGCTGCTTTTTGCTGCTCTTACGGTGGTCCAGAACATTTCTTTAACTATACTTTCTAACGCGTTCTTTATGATTGTAAGAGTTATCGGATCTCTACTCATATGTTATCCCCCAACAATTATTACGTTGCCATACTCATCGTGATATGCTTTAAAGTCTCTAGGAACGATTATGGTCGCTGTATTGCCTTCGATTATACAAGGTCCTTTAATTGATGTTCTCGGAGGGAGTCTCTCCTTCTTATATACTGGTACGGGAACTTCGTTATTTCCATCAAATATCACTCTCTCTCCCATATATGCATCTTTTAGTGTACCACTATAGGTCAGTTTTTCTATTTTTGGATGTTCAACTTTATGCAAACCAATAACGTGGAAATTAACTAGCACTATTTCGCTTTGGAGCAACTTAAAACCATACTCCCTATAATGTGCACCGTGAAACTCCTCCTTTATTTTCGCTAACTCTTCAAAGCCTATCTTGTCATCTGGGCACGGAATCTTCAATGTATGTGCTTGACCTTCGTACCTCAGATCTAAATACCTTGATACTTCAACCGAGGCTGGATCTATACCCTCGTTCTTGAACATCTCCTTAACCATTTTCTCAAGTTCCTCAAATGTAGAGTTCATGAATTTTAGGAAATCTTCACTTTCTCTAATGATAGTAACGCTGGTTTGAACTACTTCATGCCTAATGTCTAAGCCAAGCATTCCCCAAGCATTGAAAACACCGCTTGGAATTGTGGGGACTATTATCTTAGCTATATTGAGTTCTTCAGCAATAAATGGGGCAAACATAGGTCCCGCACCGCCATGTGCTATTAGTGAAAACTCTCTTGGATCATATCCTCTTTTAACTGAGATTTGTCTTATTAAATTTGATGCCTTCTCGTTAGCGAGTCTAATAGCACCGTAAGCGACCTCTTTAATATCGAGACTCAACTGTTTCGCAATTCCTTTGAATGACTGTTCAGCTAAACTCTTATTTATCCTAAGTCTTCCTCCAAGAAGGTATTCTGGGTTTAGGTAGCCGCAAACTACGTATGCATCGGTAAGTGTTGGATTTATCCCTCCCATGCCGTAGCAGGCTGGTCCAGGTCGTGCACCAGCTGCCTTTGGACCTACTTGAAGGTTTCCTGCTTCATCAATCCATACTATACTGGTTCCCCCTATGCCTATTTCGTTGACGTTCATGACCGATACCCTAAGCGGATAGCCAGCGTTCCAATTGTCTTGCTCTATCCAATACTCGGTAATTATCTGAGGTGTTAAGTCTTTAACTAATCCAGCCTTTGTTGTTGTACTTCCACCATCTATTACAATGATATTGCTTTCGCCGAGTTGTTTACTTAAAATGGTACCACCTACTATACCAGATACAGGACCTCCTTCAATAGTAGTAATAGGGTACTTCTTAGCATAATCTGAAGTAATCATCCCTCCGGAGGCTAGAGTTATATAAAATATCCCGCGGAAACCTCTCTCCTTTAAAGCTTTTTCCAGTTTCTCTACATAACGGACAAATATCGGTTGAACATATGCATTTAAGACTGCTGTATTAAAACGCTCATACTCTCTCCACTCTCGACTTAGATCACTTGAAATAGTAACGAAGGGCTTTTCCATACCTTTCTCTCTAAGAACACGTTCGACTATTTCCTTAGCTTTTATCTCGTGTATAGGGTTTATATAGCTATTAATAAACCCAATTGCAAAGGATTCTGCACCTTTCTTTAAGAGAGACTCAACAGCTCCTTCAACCTCTTCTTCATTTAGTGGTTTGTATATTCTTCCATCAGAATCTATACGTTCATTAATCCACTCAGTCATATATCTGGAAACAAAAGGAATAGGCTTTCTATACCTAAAGTTGAAAATATCTCTCCTGTTTGCTCTTTGAATTTCTAAAATATCAAATCCTGCAGTAGTAATAAACCCTACTTTAGCCCCACTTCTAGTTATTATCGTATTTATAACTACCGTTTGTCCGTGCACTATTTGAGTTGCATTCTCAAGGGAAAATCCTCGATTTTCTAACTCCTCAAGACCCTCAATAACTCCTTGTTCAAAATTTGGTGGTGTCGATTCAACTTTGACCCAAGAAACCTTGCCAGATTTTGTATCTATAGCATATAAATCTGTAAAAGCCCCTCCAATATCTATTCCAATTCTCATGTCATCTTAACACCTCCTTCTTGACTAATACTTTTTAACTACTATTTAAATTTAAAATGTTGTATTTTACTGATGCTGATGCGTAGTTAGGGCCTAGATTTAATGGTGCTTTAAGATTATTGGTTTATCTTCTTGATGTTGGTGAAGCTAGTTTTAGTAGGATTAGGAATGATACTAGAATGAAGTATGAGACGGTGGCCAGGGCTGTTGAAATACTCAAGGAGGTTGGTTTTATTGAGGAGAGGGTTGATGATAAACCACCATATCCTAGACTAGTTAAGTTAACTGATAAGGGTAAAAAGGCTGCTGAATTAATCAGAGAGTTCCTTAAGCTTGCTGGTGAACTCTAATAGCTTTGCTCATAAATTCTCTGAATCTTCTCCCTAATCAATGGTAGCTTCTTATCTAGTACCATTCCATATAGTTCTCTTAGCTTCTCAATCACCTTTTCTCCATCCCTCGTTTTCTCCCATACTATTCTTGCTTCCTCAAGAGCTAATAGTAATGCATCTTCAACA
>Ga0180301_10003590_pt1 | contig 12109 bp, 11 predicted proteins | sample GuaBasSediGuay16_FD_121797 | JGI IMG/M metagenome (GOLD analysis project Ga0180301, IMG submission 121797) | Subseafloor sediment microbial communities from Guaymas Basin, Gulf of California, Mexico - Guay16, Core 4569-2, 12-15 cm | ecosystem: Environmental > Aquatic > Marine > Hydrothermal...
AACATTGTAATCTGCGGCATTATAAGGTAATATTTCTTGTGTCATGCTTTCCTCCTTTTGAACTTGTTAAGGATATTTTATATCCTTTGGGGGAAAGCTTGACACTTTATCATATAATTCTATGAACGCAACAAACCTTGTTTCCGCGGAAGCGGGGAGGGGAGCACAACGCGATACTGGCGAGGCTCTGTGCCTCGCACTACTGCCTGCGTTTAGGCGCGCCCCGTTAGAAGTTCCGACAGGGACAGTCCGCCTTAGGCGGACTTACTTCTAACGGGGCGAGCAGCTACAATTTCATCTTTTAGCAGAGTTTCGCTCTGCGGCTACAACTCGTGTATCTCTAACGGGGTCATCCTTTATTTTACCAGTATTCATAAATCGTTTTTACGTTTTCAGCCGCTTCTTTCAAAGCCTTGCGCGGTTCTATGACACCGTAAACTGCGGCGGCCTCAAACTGTCTTGAGATTATATCAAGAATCTGAACAAGATGAGGCGATTCGTCCATAGGCACGATATAACTTGCCTGCGCAGCAGCTTTTTTCAAAATAGGTTTATCCCTGAAAAAATCCCGAAAATACGGGTCTTCCGTTATCTTAACACGCGCAGGAATCTGGTTGGCTATTTCTAAAAGTTTCAAGTCCGCTTCCCTGCTTATGAGAAATTTCACAAATGCCCACGCTTCCTTTGGATGTTTTGTTGTTGAGAATATAACGATATTTTTAGGGTCACCGTAGGTGTAAACCGGACCTTTATAATGGTCAGGAACGGGCAAAGGCGTAAAATCAAATTCAAAATCCGGATTAATCCGCTGATAGTATTTTATAATCCACGGACCGACCAGACTCATCGCCGTTTTGCCTTCCACAAAAATATCGCCGGAAAAACCGGACATTGGAAAATAATGCCTGCGAAATCCCTCTCTAAAAAATTTCATTACCGCCACACCGCTTTCATTGAAAAATATCGGATTATTCTTTTCAAGAAGAGTCTTGCCGCCTGTGGCGGCGGCGAAAAAGGAATAAAAGTCAAAAAGCCGTTGATACCAGACACTCTTTATGCTCACGCTCATCGCCCAATGGTCCAATATTCCGTTCCCGTCCACATCCTGATTGATTGCAGCGGCAACATTCATAAATTCACTGTAAGTTTTTGGAGGAGGAAAATTCAAGGTTCTGAAAAGTTTTTTGTTGTAAGCAAGCATCACAGGATTAACTTTCCACGGCACTTGATACAGATTTCCGTCCCCTGAACGGAATCTGTTTGCAAGTTCCGCGCCAGACCTTGAAATAACCGTTTTTTCCCCGTCGGGGAATTGACTAATATTGACCACTGCGCCGGACTTTGTAAATTTTCCCATTATCGCCGGAAGTATGTTGGAACATACATCCGGAGTGGTTTTGGAAACCATCGCGGAGAGAAGGACTTCCTCGCTTGATTGAGTGGCTGGAATCGGCTGCATTTTTACGCGTATGTCCGGGTGGGATTCATTCCATTTTTTCACCAGAATTTTAGCGAGCTTAATCTCTTCGGTATTCGAAGAGGACCAATAAGAAATTTCTATAGCCGCGCAGCGCGGCACCAGAAAGAAAAACGCAATCAACAAGTGAATAACCACCCGCATAATTCTAAAGAATATTATATAATACACTTATACCACCGACAAAATTACCGGAGAGACATTATGCGGAGAAAAAAAACCTTATCAAAATTTTACCGGGACGAAATACTATTTATCAGGCACAAAAACAATCCTCTTCTTACGGCTGATTTGTGGCCCTATCCTGTCAATACGGTCTTTAATCCGGCAGCCGCCGAAATAAACGGGGAAACGTTACTTCTGGCGCGCGTGGAAAACAAGTTCGGTGTTTCTCATTTAACAACAGCCAAAAGCCGCAACGGTATCAGCGGCTGGAGGATTGATAAATCTCCCTCGATTTTTCCCGAACCTCAGGAACGTCCGGAGGAGGAACTCGGCATAGAAGATCCCCGTATCACATATATTAAAGAACTCAATCTCTGGGCCATAACCTACACGGCCTATTCCCTGGACGGTCCGCTGGTGTCTCTTGCCACCACAAAAGATTTCAAGACATTTAAAAAACGCGGCCCGATACTCCGCCAGATAGATAAAGACGCTGCTTTATTTCCGAAGCGAATTGGCAAAAGATGGGCAATTATACACCGCCCATATCTCAATCCTTCCGCTCCGGCGCACATATGGATTTCTTTTTCGCCTGATTTAAAACATTGGGGGGATTCTCAAATCATCATGCGCGCCAGAAAGGGAAACGCCTGGGACGGGGAAAAAATTGGAATTTGTCCTGAACCGCTGGAAACTCCAGAAGGCTGGCTGATTCTCTACCACGGGGTCCGCAAGACTTGTTCTTCGCACATTTACAGAATAGGCCTGGCGTTGCTTGATTTGGAAAAGCCCTGGAAAGTCGTCCGAAGAAGCAAAGACTGGATAATGACTCCGATAGCGCCGTATGAAATGCTCGGCGATGTGGGAAACGTAATATTCCCCTGCGGCTGGATTCATGACAAAAAAAGCGGCATAGTCCGTCTTTACTACGGCGGTGCTGATACATGCATCGCTCTTGCCACGGCAAAAATGAGCGACATTCTTGACTATGTCAGGAAGTGCCCTTCTCAATAAACTTACAAAGGCGCGGAATCTCCTGCAAAACTTACCTGAAACCCAGACCAAACCCGCATTGTGCGAGAAGCAACTCTCTGTTCAATGCGGGTTTAAACTTTTTCTGACCGCTATGGTATCGCCGGTCTTGAATCCTCAAGACAGAGATTGATAAGTTCCTCAATGCTGGCCGTTCCCGCGCACATAACTGTATCCGCGCCCCCCCAATAAAGTTTCAGGGTGCCATCATTTTCTGCAACTGCTCCGCATGTAAAAACCACATTGGGCACATATCCCGTCCGCTCCCATTCATCCTCCGGCGAAAGTATCCATTTGTCGCTTACACCGATAATTTCCGAAGGCTCGTCAACCCTGTGAAGCATAACGCCCAAGCGGTAAACCGCCCCCGACATTGTTTGAAAAACTCCGTGATAAATGCTGAGCCAGCCCTCTTTGGTGAGAATCGGCGGAGCACCCGCTCCAATTTTCATTTCATCCCAATGGTACGCAAGCGGTTTAAGTATTACTTTGGACTGCCCCCAATGAATCAGGTCCCTGGAGAAACTTATCCATATTGACCATGGACTTATATCGGAATGCGGACGGTCAAGTTTGACATAATACCCGTTCATTTTCCGCGGGAAAATAACGGTATTGCGATAATCTGCCTGAGTAATAAATGCCACGCGTTCAACCGAACTGAAATCAGCTGTCCGCGCCAGCCCTATGCGCACCCCATGCCGGGAGTACGCGCTGTAAGTTATATAATACGCTCCTTCAAGGGGCGTGATTCTGGGATCTTCAATCCCGTATTCTTCATATTCAGCGAAATAACCGTTCTTTGACGGCACCATAAAAGGCTTGGAGTCCACTTTAAACTTAAATCCGTCCAGAGACCGGGCTATTCCGATTATAGACCTGCCGTTATTCAAATGAGAACGGAAAAGCATTATATACTCCAAATTATATTTCACAACCCCGGCATTGTGAACGGTCTCTACGGGGTAAGGCACATCTTTTTTTGTAAGAATCGGATTTCCTTTATATCTTTTTACGAATTCTTTTTTCATTTTTTATCCTACCCAATCCATTCCCGCATAATAAATTTAGCCTTCAGCCAAATTTACGATGCGGGAAAGTGTTATTTCCTTGTTGTTTTACGCGTCCTCCGCGATTAGTTTATTTTTGCGGTCTTTGCGTTTCATTTTTTGCGTTCTTTGCGTTTCTATGTTTTACTCTGCGTTCTCCGCGTTTCATTTTTTGCGTTCTTTGCGTCTTTATTTTGAAAGGAAAAAAACCCCACCGGCAACAAGAATTATGCCTATGAACTTTGAAAGCGTAAAACTTTCCCCGAGGAAGAAAAACGCCAGAAGAAAGGTGATAAGCGGGTATGTGGAACTCAGCGGCACTATTCTGGACGCCTCCGCCCCTGACATGGCTTTAAGATAAAAATAAACTCCCCCCATAGTAACCGCCACGCTTAAAAAAACAAAAAGTACCGTCATTTTACCGGCGGTTTCAATCGCTTTTCTAAACGGCGACATCTTCCACACAATAAGCGGCAGAAACAATATTATTGTCACAATCACCTTTGCCAGAAAAGTATGGAAAGGTTCAAGGCGACGAAGAATTAACTTATCAAAAAATGCTCCCGTTCCCCAACAAATCACCGCCAAAAATACAAAAAACAAAATTGCCAGTTTCATAACAAGCTGCAACCTCCTGTTCCTCCCGTTGGGCCAAGTCTAAGGGGGATTTTTTCACTTACCGCTCGCTGTCTTCTTCTCAAACATCCACAAATGTTTTTAAGTCAAGGCGGAGGCAATTGACAGGGCATATCCCTTTCCGTGAAACCGTCATCTATGAAGTCATCCAGTTTTTCCGAAAAGCCCCATTCATCCTCGTATGAAGAAGCTCTTTTGTAATATTCCAGCGATTTTTGCCTGTCCCCAAGCAAGTCGTATACATTAGCCGTTCTAACAAGCGCCCACACCGCCCATCTTCCCGGCTGTTTGCTTGTTTCAAGAACACTGAAAGCCTTCTGGAAGTATTCAAGCGCCCGGTCAAACTTCTTCTCCGCCATATACGCCGTAGCTACCGCCACATAGGCACGCGGGATGTATTTTTCGTCGTACAAATCAACCTTCTTCCTTATATTCTCCAAATATTTGAACCCTTCCTCTCTTACCCTCGTATACATTCCGGCTTCATAAAAGGAAACTATTTCCACAAAATGCATCATCGGATGTATTGGATATTCTTTTCTAAGCTCCTTAGACCATTTGACGGCAAGTTTAGGATTTGAAAACTTGCTTCTGTGCTGGGTAAATATCTCAATCAAAAGAAGCTTCGCCGCCGTAGCATTGTAGTAACCTTTGTCCTTGCATATTTTAAGGTATTCTATTCCTTTCCCGGCATCTCCGCTTATAAAAAGTAACTTCGAAAGAATTCCAACCACGCCCGGCAAGGTGCCGGCGTAATACTCATACATTCCAAGTCCTAAATAAGCGTCATATAGGTCCGGCTTTATTTTGAGCGCTCTTTTCATCCGTCTTATGGCTTTCCTGCCGTCAAAATAGGCCTTCAGCCACCTGTGAAGGGTAATGGCAAGACGGGCCCTTAGGCCATAGATTCCTCCAAGACACATATATGCGTAGGCGTCATTGGGATGTTCGTCCACCCACTTCTCGCCTATTTCAGCCACTTTGTCAGTTTGTTCAACATATTCCATGTCCAGGGATGGATTGGAGCGTTCGTCCTTATATTCCAATTGCGCCCATTTGAGCATCGCCAGTCCGAAATGCCCAAAAGGATGCAAGGGATATTTTTTCACCGCCTCTTTGAAATACTTTTCTGCCTCATTCAGTCTTATCGCGTAAACCCCGTCAAGCCCTTTCTTGGCAAGTACTTTTAAATCATCCGGGAGAGGATATGGCTTTATTTCAGCAAAAGCGTTTGAAACAAAAAACAACAAAACCGATGGTAAAATCAAGAGGCGCTTTTCCATTCAATATATCTTCTCCACCCCCAAATATTCTTTCAAAACTTCCGGAACTGTAATGGAATTGTCCGAATTTTGGTAATTCTCAAGCACCGCGGCAAGGGTTCTTCCAACTGCCAGACCGCTCCCGTTCAATGTGTGGACATATTCGCTCTTTCCTCCCGAACTTCTTTTAACCTTTGTATTTATTCTCCTTGCCTGAAAATCAAAACAGTTGGAGATTGAAGAAATTTCCCTGAACCTTTCCTCCCCGGGCATCCAGACCTCAAGGTCATAAGTCTTCCCGGAGGCGAACCCCAAATCTGCCGTGCATAATTCGACGACTCTATAAGGCAATTTCAAAAGTTTAAGTATCTTTTCTGCATCCTCTCTTAATTTTTCAAGCGCGTTCATGGAATCCTCAGGCATTGTTATCCATACAAGTTCAACTTTATTGAACTGATGATTCCTTATAAGTCCCCTCGTGTCCTTGCCGTAAGAACCCGCTTCTCTTCTAAAACAGGGGGTGTGAGCGACGTATTTTAAAGGAAGTTCCTTCTCTGCCAAAACGCTTTGAGAATGGAGATTGACCAGCGGCACTTCCGCCGTGGGTATAAGATAAAGAGGATTTTCGCAAGCGGTTTTATACAGGTCCTCCTCAAATTTCGGCAATTGTCCGCTTCCAGTCATGGTCTGCGCATTGTTAAGATATGGTGGGAGCACTTCGGTGTATCCATTTTCCCTCACATGGACATTGAGCATAAACTGGGCGATAGCCCGCTCAAGAGCAGCTCCCATTCCTCTTAACAAAGCGAAACGCGAACCTGATAGCAGCGCTGCTCTTGCAAAATCGATTATCTCAAGCTTCTCACCCAGAGCGTGATGGTCCAGAGGCTTAAAATCGAAATTTTTCTTATTGGACATGTCCTCATAAATTATCTTATTATCTTGTTCCCCCTTTCCTTTCGGCGCGCTATCATGAGGAATATTCGGAACGGAAAAGCAAACCTTTTCCATCTCTTTTTCAAGAACCGCCAATTTCTCCTCCGCGGATTTCAAAGAATTCTTGACCCTGTTGGCTTCCTCCATTAGCTTCTCCGCCTCGTTAATCCTGCCTTTCATTTTATATTCTTTTATCACCCGGCTTATGTCATTTCTGCGTTCCCTGAGTTTTTCCGTTTCACTGAGAACCTTTTTATACTCGGCGTCGATTTTTATCAACGCCTCAACAGCGCTCAACGACCTTGGCCCTCTTGAGCCTATTTCCCGTTTGAATTTTTCCTTATTGCCTCTAAAAGCTCTGATATCTATCATAAATGCACCCTGCCTCACACCCGCCGAACGCTTCAGCGGTTTTTCTTAATGCCGATTTTCACAAGAGACTGATAAATATTCCTTTCAAGGTCATCCCCAAGCTTCGGTTCAACCATTACTTCAATTCCGATGGCGTCCGCCCAAAAGCCGTTGTTTTTAAGCTTCCTCAGTTCCGTGGCGATATTCACATTTTGAAGTTTAACCACATGCGAAGAATTCGCTTTCACCCTGGAAACGCGCACCTCCTCAAGATGAAACGGCAACGCCCATATAGCCGGTCCCGCCTCGGAGGCAAAACGCTTTATTCTAAATCTCAAAGCATATCTCAAAACTATGCCGCGCGCGTCTTGTTTGGAATCGTTTTCAAGAAAAATCAGAATTTTTGTGTTCAAAGACTTGCAGTTTTTGGGATTTACTTCCAGGGTTTTGACCGCGGCATAGACCCGACTCTTCGGAGACTTGATTTGCCATTTGATATTATTAATCAATATCTGCGCCCAAATCTGCGGGGCATTCAGTAAAATTAAAGTCAAGACAAGCGTAAGCCTGAACATTCTTTTAAGCATTTTCAGGTACCCATTTTCCAGCTGGAAAGATATTTTTTCTGTTCGGATGTAAGCTGGTCTATTTTTATTCCCATCGCCGAAAGTTTGAGTTTTGCTATTCTGCCGTCTATCTCCTCAGGCACAGGATAAACCCGGTTTTCAAGCCTTCTGCCTTTTTTGACTATGTACTCGGCGCAAAGCGCCTGATTGGCAAACGACATATCCATAACGCTCGCCGGGTGTCCCTCCGCCGCCGAAAGATTTATGAGCCGCCCCTCAGCCAATACATAGATTCTTCTCCTGCCAAGCATGTATTCCTGAACATACGGTTTTATATTCCTCTTTTTCGTGCATATTCTTTCAAGACCCTCTATATTTATTTCCACATTGAAGTGACCGGAATTGGCGACTACGGCCCTGTCTTTCATTCTCTTGAAATGCTGGACATCTATCACATTTATATTTCCCGTAAGAGTAACGAACAGGTCGCCTATTTTAGCCGCTTCTTTCATTGGCATGACATCAAATCCGTCCATAATCGCTTCAAGTCCTTTGATATTATCAACTTCCGTAACTATCACCCTGGCGCCCATCCCCCGCGCCTTCCACGCCACACCCCTTCCACACCAACCATAGCCGGCCACCACCATTACTTTCCCGGCAAGAAGCATATTGGTGGCCCGCAAGATTCCATCAAGAGTAGATTGTCCGGTGCCGTATCTGTTGTCAAACATGTGTTTTGTAAAGGCGTCGTTAACGGCAATGACTGGATATTTAAGATTTCCGCTTTTTTCCATTGACCTTAGTCTGACGACGCCGGTTGTCGTTTCCTCGGTCCCCCCAAGAATGCTCTTTCTCCCCTTCCATTGCTTGTGAATGGTGGAAATCACGTCCGCACCGTCATCCATCGTAATGTGGGGATTAAAGTTTATTACCCTCTGAATATGCTCGTAGTACCGCTTTTTATTTTCGCCCTTTACCGCGTAAACATTTATCCCAAAATCCCTGACAAGGCAAGCGGCCACGTCATCCTGAGTACTCAAAGGATTTGAAGCACAGAGCGAAATGGAGGCTCCCGCTTTTTTAAGCGTTATCATAAGATTGGCTGTTTCAGTGGTAACATGCAAACACGCGGAAATCCTATGACCATTCAAAGGTTTTTCCTTTGAAAAGTGAAAGGCTATAAGCCCCAGAACCGGCATATCTTTTCCCGCCCATTCTATTCTGGCTTTCCCTTCTCTGGCAAGAGACACATCCTTTATGTCATATTCTTTCTTCATGATCCTTCTCCTATCATTTATTTTGTTAGAGAATGTCGCCGGATTGTTTCAAGACATCCCTATAAGACTGCCTTTCCTTACCCGAAGTCAACGACATCTCACTGTTCTTTCCCGCGTGCCGAAAACCTTTTTCCTGAGAACTTTGGCGGCATCCAATTTCTCCCACTCAAAAGAACTCTCACTCCTGCCGAAATGTCCGTAAGCGGCGGTGCTTCTGTATATGGGCCGGCGCAGCTTCAACTTCCTAATAATGCCCCTGGGAGTAAGGTCAAAACTGTCCATGATCACTTTTGCGAGTTCATCGTCGTCCATTTTCCCCGTTCCATTGGTATCTATATACAGACCTACGGGTTCGGCAATTCCTATGGCATACGCTATTTGAACAGTGCATTCATACGCTATATCCGCCGCAACGATATTTTTGGCTATATACCTCGCCATATAAGTCGCCGACCTGTCAACCTTGGTCGGGTCCTTGCCGGAGAACGCGCCTCCTCCATGAGGAGCAACTCCGCCATAAGTATCAACTATTATTTTTCTTCCGGTCATCCCGGTATCCGATTGGGGACCGCCAACAACAAATTTGCCGGTGGGATTAATCAAAAAACGGGTTTTATTATCCATCATACTCCTATCCACAACCGGGTAAATTACTTTTTCTATTATTTCCTTTTTGGACTTTTCCGTTATGCGCTTTTTTGAAGAATCCAGTATTTCCTCAGTATGTTGCGTGGAAAGGACTATGGCGTCTACTCTTCGCGGCTTGCCATTTATGTATTCAATTGTTACCTGCGATTTTCCGTCAGGTCCGAGATATTTCAAAATTCCTTTTTTTCTCACCTCGGCAAGCCGTTTGACAAGTTTATGCGCCAGAAGTATGGAAAGCGGCATATATTCCTTTGTTTCTTTTGTGGCGTAGCCAACCATAAGCCCCTGGTCCCCGGCGCCGCCAGTATCAACGCCCTGGGATATATCCGGAGACTGCCTGCCTATTATATTCAAAACAGCGCAGGTCTTGTAATTAAATCCATAACTATTATCCGTATAACCTATTTCCCTGATGACCCGTCGGGCAAGTTCGTCCACGTCCACAAATGTCCTTGTGGTAATCTCACCGCCAATTATCACAAGTCCCCTGCTTATAAAAGACTCGCAGGCCACGCGCCCGGCAGGATCTTTTTTCATTATCTCGTCCAGAACAGCGTCGGAGATTTGATCGCACACCTTGTCCGGATGTCCTTCAGTGACCGACTCAGAAGTCACAAACTTGCTGTGTCCCAATATCATATTTTGTCTCCTTTTGTTGAATTAGCGTTTGCAAATTTATCTTACAACACTCAAAGCCGCCTTGCATGCCGTGTCTATAAGTCCCAGAGATGAAACCTTGGAAGGAGCCTCGGCATACACTCTAAGCAAAGGCTCCGTGCCGGAAGGGCGGATTAACAACCAGCTGTCATCCTCCAAAACAACTTTCAAGCCGTCTATGGTTTTGGTTTCTCTTACTTTCTTCGAATTTATAACCTTGGGCATTTTTTTTCTGCATTTCACCGCGAAAGAATGTTTATTGCTTATGCCCTTAGGAAGGTGTTGGTCCTTCCTTATAAAAAAGGATTTTCCATATTTTTTCTCTATGCTGGCGTATATCTCCGAGATTTTCTTCTTGAGATTAGACGCCATCTCGGCCACCAGAAGACCGGTCAGAATCCCGTCCCTTTCAGGTATATTCCCCTTCCAGGAATAGCCGCCGGATTCTTCAACACCGAAAGCTATCTCCTCGGAAACCATCTTTTCCGCTATATACTTAAACCCCACAGGAACGTCTTCCACCATCATAGAATGCTCAGCGGCTATTCTTTTGGTAAGATACCCCATGGAAACCGCCTGCACGAGTTTTCCTTTCACTTTTTTGTTTTGTATTAAATACTCAAAAAGCATCGGCGCCAGCTGGTGAGGAGAAAGATATCTTCCCCTTTCGTCCACTATGGCCATTCTATCCCCGTCCCCGTCAAGCGCCAACCCGAACGCCGCCTTGTTTTCAACAACGGCGCGAGAAAGCCGGGCAAGATTTTTTTCTATAGGTTCCGGCGGGACAAAACCGAAAAGCGGATCGAAACTTGTATGAATCGGAATTATCTTCTTTGAGAAAAACACGTTCTCCGCTAGTTCTGCCGCCGCTCCATACATGTAGTCTACCACCACAGGCTGCTTCAAAGCGGAAAATATTTTCGGAATATTAAACTTCGATTTGACATATGAAATGTAGGCGCGGGTAAAATCTATTTCTCTGATGTTTTTATTTTCTCCGACAACAGAAGCCTTAGAAATGTAATTCTCAATTTCAGCCGTAGTCTGAGGAGTGGCGGATTTTCCCCCTTCTTTTATTTTGATGCCATTATACATATACTTGTTGTGGCTGGCAGTTATCATTACTCCCAATGCGTTTCTTTTGTACGTCAAATGGCTTATAACCGGCGTGGTCAGGGGAGAGTTGGAAATAGCGACTTTCAAACCGTTCGCTTTTGCAACCGCCGCAAAAGTAAGAGCAAAATCCTTTGAGAGGAATCTTCTGTCATAACCGACGACAATATCGGGTTTATCCGCCGTTCTTATATACTTGTGGCTTACGTAATCGCTGAAACCTTGCGCTATAGCCCGAACCGAATCAAAAGTAAAGGTATCGGATATCACCCCTCTGTATCCGTCCGTTCCAAAACTCAGTTTGCCCGCAGGTGTCATTTATCCTCCTTAATTCGCCGAGCGCGTCTCCTTGAGTCTCCCGAACTCCCCGAATGATAAGGAAAAAGATATTGTTTAGAAGACTCAAGAAAATAATATATTATTAAAATATGCGCGGCATATACAAGGAACGCGTTAGATCATCAGAAATGCTCACCCCGCGGCGAATAGATAAGCGTGGACCTGGCGCGCCTAAATGGCACAGGTCACAGGTTATAAGAGCACAGGAGCACAAGAACACAAGAGCACAAGTTACAAGTTGGGAGTCAGGAGTCGAGAGTCAGTACAAGGCTGTAGTGCTCGCCCCGTTAGAAATCCCGACTGTAGGGACAGTCGCTTTCAGCGACTTATTTCTAACGGGGCGAAAATAGCAGCTGGACGGCTAGACCGCTGGACGGCTGGACGGCTGGAAAGAAGGGCAAAAGATGAGAAAGACCGGCAAGTTCGCGGTGATAAAGTAGGGAGGAATTTAGTCTTTGTTTTTTATCTTGTCTGCTGTTCCGCGGCCTGGACTTTATTTTTTTCGTTCCGCTAAATTTTTTGCCTGTTCAACCAATTTTGCGACCAGTTTTTGGAGGGAGGATTTTTGGAGCATCGTTTTGCGGGAGTTTTTTGATAC
>Ga0180301_10003592_pt1 | contig 12107 bp, 6 predicted proteins | sample GuaBasSediGuay16_FD_121797 | JGI IMG/M metagenome (GOLD analysis project Ga0180301, IMG submission 121797) | Subseafloor sediment microbial communities from Guaymas Basin, Gulf of California, Mexico - Guay16, Core 4569-2, 12-15 cm | ecosystem: Environmental > Aquatic > Marine > Hydrothermal...
AAAGCTTCACCCAAAACAGCTTTTAAACCAGCATGCCAAGGCCTCTCAAACGGATAACGCAAAATACTCTCAGCCAAACCTGAAGGTGAATCCCGAGTAACCTCGACAAGAGCACCCTCAACCATCTCCTTAAGAACATCAAAAGCCCCCTCAACATCATAATAAATTATTAATGCCTGCTTCGCAGCCTCCATATCCAAAAGCCGCTCATCCCAAGGAAAACCAAAATGCTCCCTCGATTGATCCTTCACCAACCTTGTGAAAGGAGAACGCTCAACCAAATGTCGATCAACAAGATCCCTAAATTCATCCAGAGTAATAGCGCTTAAAGCCCTTAAAGGATCAACAACCTCAGACCTAACAGCAAAACCATAAGGAGTAACAACATATTTCACTAATAAGCTAGCCTCAGCAATCTTCTCAAAAATAGCCGCAGCTAACGCCCTATTAATTCTCTCACCAAGAAAAGTAATGAAAACAGTCGTTCTAATCCCAGGAATTCTCTCCGCAATAACCTTCCCCTCAGTTAAAGCCTCCAAATACGACTTATCTAACCCCCTCAAATAATCTAATACCGCACGCAAAGCAGTTTCATCAGAGCAGAAACGCTTCAAATCTGCAGGATTTTTAAGTACGTCAAAAATAACCTTCAACGCTTCTCTTGCAACTTCACGACTGCGAGGAGGCCCCTCACCCTTCCAAGCCGGGGTCTCACCAGCCTCCTTTACATGAGTAACTATCACCTCATAGTTTCTTTCGTCGATATCTACAACCTTCCAATTTCTCCCAGCAAGCCTAATAACCATTCCTGTGGAAAGAGACCTATAAACAAAGGAAGAATCAAGCTCACCAATCTTCCTCCTTTTACCAAATCCATACTCCTCGATAACAACAAATACCTCTCTTTTAGGAATCATGCTGAAAAACTCTCTAAATCGCAAACTAGGTCCCTTAATTTTCTCATCCTCCTCAAAACGCCAAACGCTCCAAAATCTCGAGGATGGATAAGGTGCCCCATCTTCAAAACAAATTAAATTACTGTCCACTAAATTGCTAAGGACATCATCAAAAATCTTCCTTGAAAGATTGGAAAATGGAGAACTACCCGAAACTATTCTGAAAAAATCATTAATTGTAACAGGCTGAAAATCACCCTTAAGAATTCTTTTTCCTCTTTGATTATGTAAAGCAACACCAAGAACCTCTTTAGCTAAAACATCAAGAGGATTATTAATAATGAGAGGTCCCTCAAGCCTGCCGATCTGAGCCAACCTCAAAATTGCCATCGCCTCAAGGAAATCCTCTGGGCCGGTTGAAACAATCTTACAAATCGATTTCTTCCCCGGTCTATGTAAGCTCCTACCAGCTCTCTGAAGAAAAGTACTTACCTGTCCCGGAGAACGGTATTGAAGAACTTGCTTAATATCACCAATGTCAATACCCAATTCTAGAGTTTTTGTCGCAATAACAGCCCGCAAAAGTCCTGATCTGAACGTATCCTCCGCTAGCTCTCTTTCTTCCATCCCCAGAGAACCGTGATGAACCATAACTGGAAAATTAAGCCTATCAAACTCCAACTTTAGTCTTTCCGCACTATACCTAGAATTCACGAAAATAAGAGTTTTAATACCGCTTTCTATTTCCCCGCTTATGACCCTAGCTCCAGCAATAAAGGGGTCTTTCATCTCATCTTCTGTAATTGGAACAGCCAGTTTCAATTGAAAATCGTAAGGTCTTTGCTCCTTAGCCATAACAATTTCCAAAGAACCGTCAGATCCCCCAAACATCCAAGCAACTTTTTCTGGCTCTCCAACAGTTGCAGATAAGCAAATTCTCTGGAAGGGCTTCCCAACAAGATGCTTCAATCTCTCAAGAAGCACAAGAAGCTGATAACCTCTTTTAGAAAAAGCTAGCTCATGAACTTCATCAACTATAACAAACTTAACCGTTCTAAAATATTTCCACCATCTAGGAGCCCAATCAAGAATTATTTCCAAGCTTTCAGGAGTAGTTATGATTATTTCAGGAACAGGACGCCTAAAAGCCTTATTTACATCGCTAAAAAGAGGACGAACCTTTAAATCTACAAAATGGGCATAGTTGTTAATTCTCTCACGAACATCCCTAGTCAAAGCTTTCAAAGGATTAACGTAAATCAAATATACCCCTTCCTTTCTTGGCTGATCCTCTAAAATTTTACTCATAACTGGAAAAACCGCCGCTTCAGTCTTTCCAGTTCCCGTTGGACTAATTAGTAAAACATTTTTTCCCTCTAGAATCTTTGGAATCGCCAGCCTCTGGATATTTGTGGGCTTTAACATCTTCCTCTTTTCTATCCAAAACCTCAGACTTTCATGAAGTAACGTGAAGGGATATTGAAGACCCATTTCCCCTCATCTTTATAGTGATGATCTTCCAGTAAATAAAATAATTTTTAAAATAAATCTACACTTATAGAATAATTACTATAGATGAAGTTCGTTTTTGAGAGGTGGTTTCCTCAATGGACTCTAAACATGTAACTGCTTATCACTCTCTTATCGAATCAGAATACGAGAAGTACAAAAACGCTGAAGAAAGAATAGAAGCAGCCGTTTTAACGAAGACCGAAGCAATAGGGAAAATTAGAACAGCGCTCGGAATAAGTGAGGAAGAAGCCATCAAGATTCTAAAGGAGTTAAACAATAACGGTTTTATTGTAAATTTAGGTGGGGAAAAACTTAGAACCTTGCATTTCGACTTAGCTTATAGGATTTCAAATATAAAAATAGAATATGGTACACTTAGATACCCATTAGAAACTAAAATTTATGTTCGGAATGAAGAAATCCCTAGCTTTAAAGATCATAAATTTGAAGAAATAAAGGAATTTATTCCACCCGAAATTTATCCAATCCTAAAACATGCTCTTTATAAAGACCCGAAAAGAATTGAGGGGCTAGGGTCAATCTCAGGTTTTTCAGATTTCCAGTTTTCAGCAATCCGATCAATTCTAACCGAAAACAAAAGAGGATATGTTCTCTCAGCCCCAACTTCAGCTGGAAAAACTTACGCCTTCTTAATACCCTCATTAGTTGAAGTTTTGAAAGAAAAAATGTCCGGAAACGACAAGGGAGTTAAAGTCCTCTTTATATATCCTAGAAAAGCCTTGGAGAGAGATCAACTAAACAAGATGCTAGCAATTTTGCATAGACTGAACTATTACTTCGAAAATTTTGGAGAACAAAAAATCAGGCTTACAATAGGTATCGATGATGGAGATACTCCGTGGAAAGAGAAAGTTGAATCCGGTATGCCATTCAGAGGAGCAGTTTGCCCTATTTGCGGTATTGAAGGAAAAGAAGGCGGTGAGTTGAAATATGCTAGAACACATGACTGGATAGGCATCAGATGCTCAAACTGCGGCGCAACCCTCGATTGGATTTATAGCTATAGGGAACAAGTGTGGAAAGAGAAACCTGACTTTCTTTTAACAAACGTATGGACTCTAGATTGGAGATTGCCCAGCAAAACAGTTCAATATGAACATAAATTCTTCAGAAAATTGAGAATGGTTATAGCCGACGAGGCTCATGTGTATCAATCCTTACTCGGAGGAAACATCAGATATTTACTGAGAAGACTTGAACTTAGCACAGAGAGAAAACCTAAGATAATACTTTCCTCAGCAACTATATCTAAACCTGAAAAATTCGCTAAAGATTTACTAGACATGTTTAAGGACAGAGAATTTATTGTTATTAAATCACCCGAAATTAGAAAAAATAAAAAAGTAATTTATTTGATTATGGCAGTCAATCCCCAAAAATCTTGGGAAACAGTTGTATATGAACTGGCAATACTTTTAGGAACAATTTTCTTCTATAGAGGCTTTCAGGGAGTAATTTTCATCGATAGCATAAGAGAACTTTATCGCATCCTGCATCAAATAAGAGTGGCAATGCTCCACTACTATGAACCAAAAGATCACTTTGATACGAAAAGAGTTCAAGATGCTGAAGATCCATATGCGTACTGGCCTTATTTGAGTAGATCTAAAACATTTGATCAGTATTTGGATCCACCCAAAATATTTAGTAAAATTGCTATTCATCACGCCAAAATCAAAGATAGAGAGAAAATAGAGAAGAGATTTATAGACGGAAAACTTGGAGTTTTAATCTCAACTTCAACCCTTGAATTAGGAGTAGATTATCCTAAGGTTAATTTTGTAGGAATAGTAGGCATACCTTTCATGCTAGAGAGCATTCCTCAACGAGTTGGTCGTGCAGGCCGAAGTTTATCTGCCACACTATACACAACACTTGCGATAATCATTCTCAGAAACACTCCAATGGAACTCTTTTATCTTTACAACCCATTAAAACTTATTGAGGGTTTCAAAGAGAAGGAAATACCCATCGCATGGAAAAATATCGCCGTTAAAAGATATCATATGCTATCGACGATTATGGATGAAATGGCGAGAAATGGAGAAAGTACTTATGTTTTAAAAACTGATGGTAGAGTAGATAATCTTCAGGATTTTGTCGCGAAGATTCTAAAATTCTCTGAGAAAGCATTACCCATCCTAACACGGTTAGATTCAAAAGTGGAGCAAGACGATGCTCCTGCAAAGGAATTGATAAACGAATTACGTCAAGAATTTTCTAAGTTGCCGAGCAGAATGGATGAATGGAGAAAAATGCATGATTTTGCTTTAAGAGCTGAGGAAGCAATAGCAACTGCCCATAAACTTGCAAGAAGAAGCATGCTATTGGCAAAAAATACGAATGATCGAGATTTAGAACAATTATCTAAGGATCTTTTTAGGTTAATTAGGAGGTTGCATCCATGAATAAACAAACCCTAGAGTTAATCGAAAATATTCTTAGAATTTTAAAGGAGATACGAAGAAAAGTAAATGAAAAAATTGAAAAGTTTTACGAAAAAGGTGATGTCTCTAAAGCCAGATGGATAAGCGATGTCCAAACAAACGCCTTTGAAGCCATTAACAACTTTATAAAAGAAAAAGAGAAAATTCTGAAATTTGCAGAATTATCGCAAAAATTTAGAGATTCCCCAGAAGAAATGATCTATTTACTTTCAATTCCAGACATTCCTACTACTACTGGATGCGGTAAAAAAATAGCCGAAGCAATTGCCGGATACAAAGGATTAGGCATAGAAACGATAGACCATAAAATAGATGAAATCCGGTATCAAGGAATAACAACTTACGAAGAAGAAGCTCCATTATCAGAAATTTCCATGACAAGTTTCATGTATAGAGTCCCACCCTTTGAATTAACTCGCGCAATATTTGAAAAATCCCTCGATAAGGAAATCACGGATCTATTAGGTGCCAGATTCATTTGGTTCATCAAACCACTTAATGTCGACCCTAGTTCATGGTCAACTATACTCAGGAAAATACCAGGTACATCCACTAAAACTGAAATAGTAAAGGGTAAGTATGTTTATGAACTGGGCATAATAGTTCCCTCCGAAATCGAATTGATTGACATTTCAAATAAGTCTCTTTATATTGAAATCAGAGGAAAGTATCCTTTCTTCTTGAAATTTGGAAGCGACAAAATTGAAAAAGCCATGCCCACTCTTACAACAAAGGAGAAATTTATTAATTACCTCAAGGAGAAATCAGCCGTTTTATCACGGGACATAGGTCCAATTCTAAGCAATTGGGGACTACGTATGGACTATCTTTACTTCTGTTATAAAGGATTAGGACTTTCTACTGATCCGTATGATGTAAACTGCCCCTTCTCTTCAAAATGTCCTCTCGGTGAAGAAAGGGGCGGACCCTGCAACGGTAGAATTTATTGGAGTGCAAGGTATTTCAAGAGAAAGTTCTATCCCAAAATATATCCCCTAAGGAGACTAAGGCTTTCTGCCAGAGGCGGTTTAAAAATTCTACACGAAGAATTTCCAAATGCTATATTACGAGTAAGAGCCTTTGACAAAAAACGTGTTGAAGTTAGATGGTACGGAATAGAAATCGGAACATGGTTTATTAGAGCCAGGCCAACTATACGCCTATTTTTCAACACAGAGATAGGATATTCAATTCCAACATCTGTACTAGAGCTACGCTTTGACAGAAGCTGGATGGAGAAGTTGATAGAAGATTTGCTGAAAGAAGATCCAGAAACGAGAGCGATAATTGCTACCAAGTTTATCTTACATAGAGCATTAGGTAGAAGATTAGACTATAGAAGATTAGGCTCTGTCGTTAAATCTCTACTCGATAATCAATCAGAAACATATAAAGAATTCCAAAGATACCTTAGTGGAGAAGTTGACGAGGCAATTAAGAATTTCTCGCGTAGAATTTTACTTCATTCACTAAAACATTTGCTAACACAATACATTCTAGAGAAAATAGCAGGTGTGGACATGAACTTTGTTCTCGTTAAATACAACTATAAATATAGTGACTCCATTTTCCTTGCTGAAAACGCAAGAAATGGAAGAATAGGAATAATCGATACAGTCGTTAGACTTATTGAAAAAAATGGACTGGCTTCTTTTATTCTTGATTTTGCCAAATGGCTTTATGATTTTCTAGGTTTACACACAAATGATTTTGAAAAATTAAGTTCCAGAAGAATGTACGAATCTGAAAAAACACTTTTGGCCGCTATCGCCAAGTTAGAAAAGGGCAGTCGATCTGAAAAAGCTCTAGCCGATCAAATAAGGAGGGTTATTGAAAAAGTCAAAGAATTTAAAACAAAGCTTGATCAAAACAAAGTGAAGATAGATATTACGTCCGCAAGAACCGTTCTTCTTGCAGGTGGAATAGTCAGAGAAGAGGAAGTCGAGCAAATTGAAGACTATTTTGATGACATACTTGAAATGGCAGGCTTTCTCTTATGTTTAGACGGATGTAATGGATGCGTAAGACTAGAGAAATATTGTAGCGAGGGAATCCAACAAATACTGACAACAAGCAAGATCCTACTATTCAAATTTGCTGAAAAATTAATTGATTTGATTTCGCGTGGATGGAGCCAGAGGTCTACTGAAGTAGGTAAAATAGTGGAGCCAATAATATTTCATGCGAAAAAACAAGTCAATATAATCAGTCCATATATATCGCCGAAATACGCTTCCAAATTGGTTAAGCTATCGAGTGAGGGTGTTAAAATTCGTGTTATAACATGGTTGCCTACTAAAGGAGAAAAAGAAGAATTCGCCTTCCAAATGGATTCGTTAAAAGTGTTTCAGAAAAATTTAGGAGAAAATCTCTCCGTTAGAATAGTGGACAAACCTGATGTAAAATTACCCCACGATAAAACGTATATAATAGATGATAAACTCATAACAGGATCATTCAACTTAACGGAAAGCGGTTTATATGGAAACTTAGAAAGAATCGAGATAAAAATCCATCCTGCAACTGTAGCTAACGAAAAAGCGCAATTCGAGAAACTGTGGAAAGAGAGTCAAAATCTCGCAGAATACCAATTATGAAAAACTTAATTTCTATGGACTCTAAGGATATAAAGGAATTTTTTTCTACCATGTATTCCTTGGGTTGAAGATGGCACTTTAGGCCACTCACATATCGACTTTATCCCAAATTCATGAAGTTTCTCCTTGATATTTTTAACAGTTCTTTCGAGTATGGTTAGATCTCTATTATGTAAAATCAGGACTAACTTCCCGTGTTTTTTGAGAATCTTAGCATAAGAAAGAACTATCTCACTTATACTGTTATTATAATAATCTAGATCATGACCAACTCTATTGTTAATAGAAATCTCATTTTTCCAATAGCTGAAATCTCTAAATCTTATATCGCTAAATTTTCCCTCAAGCCATTTTTGCCAAAAATAATAAAGCTCATAATAATCAATCTGATCGTAATGAGGCGGATCCAATACTATGAAATCGCATTTCGGAAGAATTTCATGAGCATCTCTAGCATCACTTCTAAATATGTTGATTAACTTTAAGTTTCCTCTTCCACTAGCATTATATAATGAAGATAAACTTTCATAAGACGAGTAAATTTCATAGCCATTAAGTAAAGAATCTACTTTTTCTTTGAATGTTTTAATAATTCTTAATCGTCTAAGGAAAGATTTGCAAAAATTCCTCTCCTCTCTGATATTTGGAATCCAGTATCTAGGAATTTTCCAAGAAGGCCCACTGGATTCAGCGTGAGGAATAATTTTAGTAGCATTCATAAGAGAGGCGATAAAGGCAAGTTTTAAGATATCGCCCTGTTTTGGATCATTTCTCCATATTTTTTCAATTTCATCATAAATTTTAGAAACTACGTATAGATTTCTTTTAGTGAATATCTCTTTTATTTCTAAACGTCGATGAGGACCATTTCTAAACTCTATATCGGAATCGGGATAACTAAAAGTTCCACGAGGATACCAATACCTTAGGCTTAGGTTTTCTTGTTCTTTAATATATTCATGCAAAAATTTCTTGTCTTTAACCTCAACGATTTTACCGTCTTTCTCTAAATATATCTTAAATAGTTTTTCTCTGAACAAAAAGAATCTCGGCGTATTTCTGAAGTTGCACTTATCACACTTTACCTTATTGGATACTTTTCTTACTTCAAAACGATACCCACATTTAGGACACTCTAAAATTGTAACCCAAACTGCATAGCTAACCTTATGATTCCCTATAGTGTAAACTTCATCCTCAAGGTTTTTACAAAAATTAAGAAAATAGGTAAAGATGTCTTCTGAAAGAGTGGCTTTAGAAAGTAAAGTTGATGCTATAAAAATAGAAACAGGATTTATATCGGAAAGATGAATCTGATCTGATTTTCTAATGAGACCCATAAATCCAGTCGTACCCGACCCACAAAATGGATCCGCAATAATACTTACTCTTGTCGGCGACTCCTTTAATATCAAATTGATGGGCTTTCTCGCCCAAAATTTGATTACTCCATGAAGTTTCATCATATTCAAACTTTCCTCATTTTCAATTCTGTAATGCCATATTGCTCCTTTCCACTATACTCCCTCCCTTCCTATTTGTTGATAACTTAATCAGTAAAGCCTTTTTTAATCCATTCATCTAAAACATTTTGGACATGTGTGTGATATGGGGCATATCCCGCATTCAGGCTTTTCTCTACAGTAATAGAAGCCTATGTGCCATATTCCAGCGTCCAGCATCATCGGCGGGATTCTAAAAGTCTTTCTGATGATGTTTTCCGCCTCTTCTATACTTGCATCCTCAGGTATGAGACGGGTTCTTCTCAAAACCCTTAATACAGGGTCTGCTGGAGACAAGCTTACTTTATTTATGTCGAGCTTAATTATGTCAGCTAGCCTGAATTCTCTAACTAGTCCTGGAGCTAGAACTGGACCCAAACCAGGCAGATTTCTTAGCATAAGCTCTAGCTGTTTTACATCAGTAAATTTGTTAAAGGCTTTAACAAGACTTCCTCCATTGTTTTTAGCTATCTTCACAAGCTCTACAAAGAAATTCTTAAATACCTTAAATCCCTGATGAGGGAAAAACTTAGGTATCGATCTAGCTACGCCTACAACTACCTCGCCCACTGCAGTAATCCCTCCTCTTCTCTCCACATCAAGCAGATGCTCAAAAGACACTCTCCTAGCAAACTCCTTCAGAGCGCCTTCCGGAGTTCCTGTAGGCCACTGATAAGTTCTCCAGCAAAGCTGAAAAACCGCCTCCTCCCTACCAAGCTCACCTACCATATTTAAGCGTTGAATTCTTAATTCATCAGTTTTAATCAAGGCAAACTGAGTAAGCTCATCTATCAGAGCTTGATTCATACACCTTCCCATCTAAAAAAATACAAACCTAAAATTTTATTCTCAAGAAGCATATAAAAAGATTTGCAAAAAACCTCAAAGCTTAAATCGTGAGCAAATAGGCTAATAATTAAATAGTGCCTTATACTAGTGATATAATTTGAAAGATAAAAGAAATTTTCAGTTAACTATATGCCCGTAACAAAAGTATTAGACTATCCTGTATCCTATGCAACTACTTTAATAGCGGGTTAATAAGGATATAAATCTAATTTTTCTAAAATTATTTTATTTATTAGTAAAGTAAGATAAAGTGGTGCCTGTAATCACATGTCCTCGCAAGAATTTCGTTAGTGAATCGATTGTTGGGTGAGGGGATTGTGTGAACTTTTTGGGGTTTCGGCTAATGTTCCTATATCTGTAAGGTTTATGTGGAGGGGGATTGTTAGGAGGGGGCTTATCCATAAGGATGGTTGGGGTGTTGCATTCTACCCGGATGGGAGAGCTGCAAGCATAATTAAGGAGCCCAGGCCATCTCCTGAAAGCCCGATGGCAAGCTTTCTTCAACGTCAAGGCTTCGTTAGGAGTAAGATCATAATTAGCCATGTTAGGAGAAGATCCAAGGGAGAGCGTTCCCATCGAAATACGCATCCATTCAGTAGGGAACTGTTCGGTAGGGAGTGGTGCTTCGCCCATAATGGAACAATACTTGGAGACTTGCCTAAACCAAGATTCTATACTCCAATAGGTGAGACAGACTCTGAAAGAGCATTCTGCATAATTATGGATCGCTTAAGAGAGCTTGGGGAGGGAGCAGGACTTGAGGCCGTCTCTAGGGTGATCGAGAGGTCTGCCCAAGAGTTCAGCAGTCTGGGAGGCTTTAACTTTCTCATGAGTGATGGGGAGAGATTGTATGCCTTCTGGTCAGGATATTCTCAACTCCATTATGTTGTTAGGGCTCCACCACATGAAAGGAGAGTATCCCTCATCGACGAAGACTTTGAGGTGGATCTAAGCGAGATTAAAGGACCAAGAGAAGCGGCAACGCTGATAGCTACCAAGCCGCTTACAAATGAGAATTGGATAAGATTCCCTCAGAGAAGGCTCCTCATTTTTGAGGACGGCATTCTAAAACTCGACAAACTATCATGGAAAATAATTAGATTCATAAGGCAGCAGCCAAGAAGGGTTTCAATAAGAAGAATATCCGAAGAATTAGGAGTGGAACCCGAAGAAATAGCAAAAAGAATTGGAAAGCTTAGATGCTTAAACATTGTAAGGCAGGACAGAAGAGATGTAGTAGGACCCGAACATCCAGAAGCAACCTACTTCACAGAGCCTAGAGCAAGAGAAGCAATAGATGCGATGCTAAGATGGCTAAATACGCAGCCTCAACAATCACAAACCCACACTTTAATCTAAGATGAATCTACCAAACCCGAAAAGTCAAATGCTGGACAGAGAACTTTATTCAGTAAAACATAGCGTATTTTGGGCGTTTAGTGGAAACATAAGTGAGATATATGACTTTTAGGTAATCGTGATTTAGGGGAGCTGGTATGGTTAAGTGTCCAGGTTGCGGCTTGGATGTTGAGAAACCATCTAAGAGCTGGAGATATGGAGTCTTCAATGTGAACGCCTACATATGTGAGGGTTGCGGCTTAAGGTTCAGAGAATATTTTAGGGGAGGGAAAATGTGTTTTCATGCTTAAGCTTGAGAAGGGAAGAGGGTTTGTGAAGGCATGAAAAATCTGTGATGGTGACGGTTTATGGGCGGCTATGATAGGTTGGTGAAAGACTTCTTTAGGAAGGTTGACCCCTCAAATCCGTTGCACTACTATGGATATAAGCATATTGTGAAAGAAGAGGAGAGTAAAAGGCGGAAAGACGAGGCGAATTAGAAGCTAATAATGCTTGGGGATCCCTGAGTGTCTGCTTTACTTAAGTTGTTTACACTTGGGTTTTCTTCAAGTAACGTCTTCACTCTATCTGCACTATGCGCAAGTTCCAGTTCTTCGATATAGCATAACCTTTCTCTAAGATGTGCTCTGACTTCATCATACTTGATGTTATCTTTCAAAATGTTCAGTTCGATTACTATGCCGATATCCATCACTTCCCTAAGGCATTCTAGGTATTCGTCTAGCAGATTTGGGAAAACTTTTTTGCGGGCGAAAAGCTCCTTGGGATTGATAAGCAGAATTTTCCCTATGTCAGTTCTGTCAGGTATCACATGGACATCCTTCGATAGCATCTTATATAAGTTCCAAATTGGTTGATAGGGATTTTTTATTGGGTCAAGGATTCTCCAGTACGCGAGTTGCTTTATTATGGTTGGTATAGAGG
>Ga0180301_10003593_pt1 | contig 12106 bp, 2 predicted proteins | sample GuaBasSediGuay16_FD_121797 | JGI IMG/M metagenome (GOLD analysis project Ga0180301, IMG submission 121797) | Subseafloor sediment microbial communities from Guaymas Basin, Gulf of California, Mexico - Guay16, Core 4569-2, 12-15 cm | ecosystem: Environmental > Aquatic > Marine > Hydrothermal...
GCATCTTTTCAACAAATCTGAGAATCTGAATTGAAAACTGAATTAAACGCTTAATAAACTCTTCTTTTTTAAATTTTGCATTTTGAATTGTCATTTTGAGATTTGCATTTTGAGATTTGAGATTTATTTAAATCTGATTCCAACTCCAGAGTTGAAGTCAATTTTGACTTGTTCTGGGGTTCTTTGGTAGTTGTAGGCTTTTATTTCGTCAAGTGTTCCCACAAAGTAAGAGGCGCCGACTTTGCCCAAGGTTAGGGCGGAGGTAGAAATTGAGGCAGAGTTGACAATTTCAATGTGATACCATTGGGCTTGCGAAAGGGTGTTGGTTGAGTAATTGTTTGAATCTAAAGGAATTTGTTTGCCATTAACATATAATTTTGGAGACTGCCAGCCGGTTCCAACCAGATGGATTTTGCCAGAAGATAGTTCAATATAGTTTGTGCCGCCATCTAAATCCAAAATTGGCCGGCTTAAACTTAAAGGATTAACAAAGAAAGACAAGGTTTTGATATTCCCAATGTTTCCGCAAGAAGAGGAGGCTGAACCTGAAAAATACAAACCTGTTCCTAAAATTCCTTTTTTGAAAGAAGTGCCAGACAAAGAGCAGTCATTACCACCAAAAGGCTCTCCTGAATCATAGGCTGTGGTGCCTTCTCCTTCTTCAAACCTCCATTGATGCTCTGGCTTTCCTTTATTGTAAAGATAACGTATCTCCTCCTCACTCAACGCCCTGTTGTAAATGCGGACTTCGTCGATGATAATAGGAAGATAAGGCCCTTGTCCGGAATAGTAAGCTAAAGTCAATGGCTGATCGTTAGAAGATATCGTATCACACGTTTGGCTATCTTTGTATATTCCATCTAAATATCCCTTAACCACCGTTGCCCCAGCCTCCTTTGTGATGGCTACAAAGTGCCAAGTATCTTGTTGCCATCCCATAGCCAGTCTATCTCCATATTCTCCTCCGCTTCCTAAAAAGGTCATTAGCCCATTAGTATTAATTTCTAAGCTCCAACCAGTAGCATCCCACTCCAAATCTCCTTTTTTTGTAACAATCCTATCATATTCTTCCCACCCAGAAAGAATTTTAATCCAGGCTGTAAAAGTGAGAGCATCTGGAGCGAGTTTCTGATCTGAGTCAGACACTTCAACATAATCATCCTCTCCGTCAAATTGCAAAGCAGAACCATATTTTCCCTTTCTCCACTTTGGTCCATTAACCAAGGTGCCATTATTGCCAGTGCCAGAAATATCATGCAAAGTAGTGCCAGCGCCTTCGTCAAAGTTGTAGTAGGCGACCAATCCTCGGGTGATATCAGGAGAAGGCGAGCCTCCCAGTTTTATTCCAAAGCCGGCGTTGGAGTCAATTTTGACTTGGTCGGATGAGCGGGCATAGGGATAAATTCTAAAATCATCTATTTTTCCGCCAAAAAATCCAGCAGTGGAAGAAGCAGAACCAAGATATAAGACAGCGTTAGCAGTAGAGCCAGTGTAATTTGCAGTGCAAACCAAAGCGCCATTGAAATAAACTTTTAAGGTTGAGGTGTCGCCTGTGATTTCTAAATGGTTCCATTTTTGAGATTTGAGATTTGAATTTGAGATTTGACATTTGAGAGATGAGTTAATTTTAATGTTTAGGTTTCCATTATTGTCAATGTAGGCAGAGGGATCATCTGTTCCCTGATTGAAAAGATATTCATTGGTTGAATATTCTCCATCTGAGGATTGAAACCATAAAGAATAAGAAAATTGACTTTGGGAATTTAAAGCAGATTGAGTGGCAAGATAATCATTCGCGCCGTCAAATTTTAAGGCTTTGCCGAATTTGCCAGTTGCAAAAGTAGCACCAGAAATGGTCGCTTTGGCATAATCTGATTTTGAGATTTCATTTCCTACTGTGGCTGTCGGCTCGGAGGAAGTGTATTTGCGGACGCGGAAGAGATCAAAGTGCATTTGAGTATAAGGTTGAACTCCAACATGAAGATTCGAGTATTCAGTATCTGTCGCAGTTACAGAAATAAGAGAGCCTGTATCATCTATCGTTTGAGCGGTAAGGGTTTGCCCGTCTGAATCCCACATAAGAGTAAACTTGTACCAGGTATCGTTTGTAAAATAAGCATTTGTAAGTGCGAGTTCAGACCCCATGGGAATTGCACTCCACTTTTCTAATATGAAATCGGTATTGGAATCGCCATCATGGCATGAGTCGTAGCCCCATCCTATTTTATAACCATTGTCAGCATTGGTAATAAAAGCTCCCGCTCCGCAAAACCAGTTTATCCCTGTACTATCCCTGTAAGCCATTACATCTATTGCCACCCCCCCAGAGGTTGTAATCTCTGGTCTTAGGGCATAATTAAAATAATCCTCTGCATTTCTCATTGAATAATTTCCTTCATAGGCGATTGTATTATCCACGCTCCAGTCACCCTCGGAGTTATAGTTCCACTCACTTATATCTCCGTCCTCAAAGTCGTCAAAAAGTAAAAAAGTTGCTGTTCCATTGCTTTCTGATTGGGCAGAAGGGTTGCCGTAATACATATAAATTGTTGTTCCGCTTGTTGGGATTGAGGAAACTTTTACCCAAATTTTGGTCGAGGTGGTATTACAGCCAGATTCTATCCAATAAGGTAAGGTTTGGTTGTCATCGGCATCAGTAAATCTGATATCTGAACAATTAGATTTCATTTTACCATCAGAGATTAAAGAGGCAGTATCAAGAGTGATTAAAACTTGGTAATCTGTGAGATTTTCTGAAGAGCCAGAGATATTGATGGGTCTTTCGTAGGAATAGCCATCTAAAAAAACAGGATTGTTGTAAACAGTCGTTGCGCTTCCTTCTTCAAAGCGCCAGAGAACTTGAGGAGGGGCAGGTTTTGTTGAGGGGCTTCCCCCAAGTTTGACAGCCAAACCTGCATTGTAATCTAACCTGATTTCATCTATTGAGCGAACATAGTTGTACAATCTAACATCATCTAAAATGCCATCAAAATAATTGCTCCCTACTTTACCTAAATAAACAGCTGAAGCAGAAATGGCAGATTCTGTAGTAATAGCAATATGATGCCAGTTGGTATCTGGAAAAGTTGAAGATTGCCTGCCATCAACATAAATGGTGGGAGAGGTGAAATTGTTGGCTTGAATTGTGCCACTGGATAAGGTTATGGTTTGGGTGCCATTGAGGTCTATTATGCTTTGAGTTAAACTTTTTGGTTTTGCCCAAAAGGAAATGGTCTCGATATCTCCCACATCTCCACAAGACAAATAATCATCAGTTCCATTAAAAATTGCTCCTCCATTGAATTTTCCCTCACTTGTCCAGTGAGAACCAGAACCAGACCAGGTACAATCATTGTTGTTTGGGGTTGAATCATAGGCGGTTGACCCGCTACCTTCCTCAAACCTCCAGTGGGCTACTGGGGTAATGTTTTCTTCTTCATCCCCTACCGTGGCTGTTGGCTCTGGGTCGGCGTATTTGCGGATTAAAACCCAGTCAAGTCTGGCTTCATACGATCCTGCCGCATAAGGATATGAAACAGTAAAAGGAACTGACAAATCACATATTGCCGTAGTATGAGTTGCTTTTAAATCTTCGTCAATATAAAACTTAGCTTCATCTGATTTCCACAGAATATCATAAGTATGATATGAATTAGAATAATCTCCTATTGATGTTGCTTGCATATTACCCCCATCATCTTCTGAAGTCCCTCTAAGAGTAGAATTGGTATATGCTTCAAAAACTTCAGCAGCATCATCGCCCATTTGGGGAATTGTAGATGGAATTTCAGCAAAACCCATTTCCAAAAAATCTGTGTCTGAAGTATACCAAGCTCTAAATCTCGTGGCATTACCAGGACTAAAATTATTAGTGCTTTGAAGATATTCCTCAGAGTAATACAAATTAATTATTAATTCTCCTCCCGTCTCCTCGCATCCTGGCGCTGTCCACTCACTTGTATCTATTACTCCATCCTCAAAATCATCAAAAAACTCAAAAACTGCCTCGCCATCACTCGCAGAACTGGCAGAGGAATTGCCGTAGTACATATAAATAACAGAACTTTTGTTTGCTGAAAGGGAGGGGACCTTGACCCAGATGGTTGAGGTAGCAGTGGTAGTGGCGGTTTCAATCCAGAAATTTAAGAGTTGGGTGTCATCAGCGTCAGTGAAGCGAATGTCATCAAAGTCAGATTGGAGTTTGTTACTTGAAACCAAAGAAGAAGTCAGAGAGGCGGGCAGTTCTATTTTGACTTGATAGTCGGTGAGGTCTTGAGTGTGCCCACTGATTGTGATAGGTCTCCTATACTTCCAATCAGGCAACAAACTTGAAGAAAAACCATTACTACTTTCTCCGAAATAAGAGTTCAAACCCAAAATTGCTCCCCCGCCAATGAAGACGACACCGATTATAATTGTGGTAATTGTCAGTTTGCGCTTTGGCATATGGAAATTAGAAATTGGTTATTAGAAAATGGAAATTGGTAATGGAAGTTGGAAATTGGAAAGTGGTTATTTTCGTTCGTGGAAATTACGCCAACACTTCTTAAGGTTGGTTAATTGCTTACAGGTGCAATCATAAAGATCTATTATCTGATGGCACAATTTTTCATCGATGAATTTTGAGTAGATATCAATACAGACGGAAAGATGATGAATCATTTCATTACATTCTCCGATAGTATCATCAATATACTTCTGCCAATTCTTTTTCTGATATCTTTTGGCAAATCCCTCAGCAATTAAGGCAGGTCCTGCTTTAGACGCCCTTCTCATTTGATCTTTTAGGTCAAACTTTTCTTCTTTAGGAAGTTTAGGAAGGACTTTGGTTAACACTAATACCATTGCCCTATAAAGATTCTGGTAAACTTGTAAATCCTGAAATGTTTTAATTGTTTTATTTTTTCTATTTTCCATTTTCCATTTCTATTTTCCATTTTTCCAATTTCTATTACTATTTTCTAATTTCCCCCAACTATTTTCTTACATTATCGTTTTGCATTTTGAATTAAAAAATGTGCACGTCCCTATTTTTTCCGTCTGTCTTAAAAACCTCCGTTAAGAGGTAGGACAAGTGGAACTGGGTGTTTCACAACCATTACTTAGATCGTCATCACAATCACTATAACCATCTTGGCAAGTGCAAGTTGGGGTGCAAGTGCCACAGCCATCAGCGCCTAAGCAGGGGTTTGGGCACTCCCCTACTAAATGAAGCGTGCCATCAGGGTCACAACTGGTTACCCCGCAATCGCAGTTTTCATCAATATTGCCGTCGCAGTTGTTATCTATGCCATCGCAGATTTCAGTGGCGCTGGGGTTGATGGTAGGATTGGTATCGTCGCAGTCCGTGTTATCAGTCACATAACCAGCAGGTTGCTGGCAAGTTGAGGTAGAAGTATTAGAATCGCCAAAACCATCGCCGTCTGAATCTAAATAGAAGATTTGTTTTTGGCATTCAGTATTACATTTGTCATCATACCAATATCCACCAGCATTAACGCAATCTGTTTCACTGTCGCACAAATCTAAATGTTGATTGTCGCAAGATGTCTCGGTTTGCTCTGTTGAAGTAGTTGAAGTAGTGGTTGAATCTGTGGCTGAATCTGTGGTTGAAGCAGTCGTGCTTGAAGTAGATGTTGCTTCTCCTCCGCTGTTATTGTTGTCGCCAGTGCCACTGCCACCACCGCTACCTCCGTTGTTTCCGCTACAATCTTTTGTGCCAGTAGCATTTTTAGTTTCCTCTGGCTTGCCGTTACCAACTCCGCAGTTGTTTAAATCAGTACAGGTTCGGGTTTGGGTAAAACTCTCGCCCGCGCAAACATTTTCGGGCAAAGGAGACCAATCTGTACACTGCCAATTAGGAGTGCAGGATGCTCCGCCTGCTCCACTGAGATTGCGCTCTTTTAACAACCTATCTAATTCTGCTTTAGTGATACAGGTTGTACTGCCGTTCTCGTCCTCCAAACAAATCTGATTGGTAATAACTTTTTTGGCAAATAATTCTTTTACCTTGGCAACCCCCTCTTCAACAAACAATCCAAGTTTCTGCAAACTGCTTTTTACCGCTAAAGTGAACCTGTCAAGAATTGAGGTTTCTTCGGTAGAAGAAGATGCTGTAGTAGTAGAATCATTTAAAGCCAATAAGCCATCCTCGGTAAGTTGACCAATTGACCAGTGGGGATTGACAAAAACCATCACCTTGCCTATCGGCAAGGAATTTCCAAATTCCAAATTACAAATTCCCGAATTAGAAGAGGTTGAGTTTTGGTCGTTTGAGTTGGAGCATTGGGTAGTAGTGCCATTAAATGGTTCCAATGCTATCCCAATTACCCTTCCCGGCTCTGTGGCTTTCATCGCCGCACCGGGCGTTGAAGAAGCGGAAGTCAACAAATCGCCAGCCTCAATAGGTCCATTTTCAAGAGAAACCTTCACCGGCACCCTTCCAGCCAGCGCCACCAAACGGGAAGAGGTTGCCATATTCCAAGCCCCTATACTAAAGGCAGGATTTTCTGAAATTACTCCAATTAATTTTTCATCATAAGGAATGGAAGATTTTTCCAATAAAGAATTCTCTCCAATTGAAACCACATCTCCTACTTCAGGACAATTATTTTCTTTTTCGCATTGAGAATCAATTGGGTAGGCTTCGGCAATATCAAAACTCTGATTAGCATCAATTGAACCTGTAGCCCTAATTGAACCATAAACCCCTAACCTGTAAGTGGAACTTGCATCCCCACTTTCTCCTACAGTTAAAAGGTGATTTGGCGTTGTTGTCCCGATGCCGACATATCCTGCAGGTGTTAATTCAAAAACATAACCGCTAGAGCCCAAAACCTTAAAACCAATGGTAGAAGAAGCAATATCCATTATGATATCTCCTGTTCCGCCGGTAGTTAAAGTAAGATTTTCATAAGAGTTTGCATCACCGGCCGAGATTTTAAGAGGTCCTTCAGAAGAAATAGTAGAAAGTCCGGCATTGGCAAAATACAAATCATAGTCAATTCCCACATCACCGGCAACATCAACCTCCAATGGTTGGTGTAAAACAACATTGGCAGTGCCAACTGTCAAACCAGGGAGAGCAGAACCTTCAGTGGTTCTGGTTAATTGAATTTCTTTTTGAGCCAAGATATTCAAAGAACCGTCAGAATCAACAAAGAGATCAGAACTCCTTTCAGCAGAGCCATAAAGCCGGATTTGGTCAATGTAGAATTTTGGAGAGCCATAATCATTGTCAATTCTGAAACCAAGCCAAGAAGTAGTACTAGTGGCAAAGGAAGAAATGTCCCATTCTTCATATTGCCACTCCTCCATTTCTTGAATTGTTATATTGTGAGTGTGGGTTCCGCCGGCATCTTCTTCTTGGACTGAAATAATCTGGGTAGTGGTAGCATCAGTAGAAGTGGTGGTGTATTCTGCTTTAATCCAGAAACCCAATCTTTCGTAAGATGACCAGTCAGTTACAGAAGGAGTGGTAGTGGCAGTGTCATTGTTGGAAGCGCCAACTGCAGTTTGAATAACAAAAGCAATATCATTAACCTTGGCCGAAGTGGTCGTAGTCAAGGTGGTGTTAGATGAGTCAGAAGAAATCCAATTAGAAATATCGCCGTCTTCGAAATCGTCCAAAACTTGGTCGTTAAAGCCACCAAAAGTAGCTAAAAGTCCATCTCTTAATCTTAACCTGTCAGCCGAGGTTAAAGTGAAAACTGAGGTCGCCCCGGCTCGTAAATCTATAATATCCCCTGTACCTGATTGGGTGACGGTGAGTTTGGCTGAGGGAGTGGTGGTGCCAATACCGACATTCCCTCTGTTGTAAACAATATTGTCCCCGGATAATTGCCAAGGAACCTCAGGAATTGAAGAGTAACAAGAAGAACCAAGACATATTCCTTGAACTTTGATTTTGCCTGCTACCTCTAATTGGTATTGGGTAGAGGTTACGCCTATTCCTAAACCTCCTTGTTTGAATAATGTCAGAGGAGTAAAGTCAAGGTCGGCTGAACACTGGGTGGCTGTGCTGGGAGTTGGGCTGGTTGCTGTAGGAGAGGTAGAAGAAGCAGATAATGACTGAGAAGAAGCAGTGAGTGCTACTGAGGAAACGCTCGGCGAAGGAGAACTAACTGAAGGGGAAGTAGAACTAACTGAACTACAGCCAGAGATATTTCCAGAAGAATCCAATTTAACAACAAAAACATCAAAACCTCCCGCCCCGTAGCTATCTGTAAACCCAGTTATAACATAACTGCCGTCAGAGGTTTGCTGGATAGAATAGCTACACTCATAATCTGCTCCTCCAATTGTTTTTGCCCAGGAAAAATTGCCAGAAGAGTCCAATTTAACAACGAAAACATCAGAATTTCCCGCGCCGTAGCTATATGTAGACCCAGTTATCACATAACCGCCATCAGAGGCTTGCTGGATAGAACGGCCATAATCACTATTTGTTCCCCCAATTGTCTTTGCCCAGGAAAGATTGCCAGAAGAGTCCAATTTAACAGCGAAAACATCAGCATTTCCCGCGCCGTAGCTACCTGTGTGTCCGGCTATAACATAACCGCCATCAGAGGTTTGCTGGATAGAATTACCATAACCATAACTTGCTCCTCCAATTGTTTTTGCCCAGGAAAGATTGCCAGAAGAGTCCAATTTAACAACGAAAACATCGAAATCTCCCGCGCCGTAGCTATCTGTAGACCCAGTTATAACATAACCGCCGTCAGAGGTTTGCTGGATAGAATAGCCATAATCATCACTTGCTCCTCCAATTGTTTTTGCCCAGGAAAGATTGCCAGAAGAGTCCAATTTAACAACGAAAACATCGGAACCCCCCGCGGCGTAGCTTTTTGTCTCTCCGGTTACAACATAACCGCCACCAGAGGTTTGCTGGATAGAATAGCCATAATCATAATCTGCTCCTCCAATTGTTTTTGCCCAGGAAAGATTGCCAGAAGAGTCCAATTTAACAACGAAAACATCATAATCTCCCGCGTCGTAGTTACCTGTATATCCGGCTATAACATAACCGCCATCAGAGGTTTGCTGGATAGAATAGCCATAATCATAATCTGCTCCTCCAATTGTTTTTGCCCAGGAAAGATTGCCAGAAGAGTCCAATTTAACAACGAAAACATCAGCATTTCCCGCGCCGTAGCTACCTGTAGACCCAGTTATCACATAACCGCCATCAGAGGTTTGCTGGATAGAACGGCCAAAATCATCACTTGCTCCCCCAATTGCTTTCTGAAATAAAGAGCCTCTTTGCTTAACTATCACTGCGGCTTGAGTCTTGGTAAGATTCTGAATTGTCAATTTGCTAGTAACATCAGTTGTACCAACCCCAACATTGCCTGAAGCATCAATAACAAAGGGAGTAGCATCTGATGCTTCATCTTCAACCAAAAGGGTATTTCCTGTGCCAAGATTGGTAAGAGTGAAAGCAGTAGAAGTAGCAGAAGAAGTATTTTTGAGTTCTATTATTGCTCCTGTGCCATTTTGGGTGACAGTTAAAGCAGAAATTGAAGAAGTTTCAAAAATAGAAATTCTCCCTTGAGAGTAAATTCCGCCAGGTCCTACATTAAAGCCATTTCTAACGTAAAGATTATTTCCAATCTCGCCATTTTCTGAAACTTTTAAGTGTGATGTCCACATTGCTCCAATTTTAGCGGTAGGAGTATTAATTCCTGAAATATCAAAAATATGAAAAGAATCAGTGCCATCTTCTACTACATAGGCATATTTACCTGAAACGTAAACTCCATAAGGACCGTTAGCAGTCAAATTATAAGAAGAAACATAAGTAGGAGAAGTAGGATCAGAAACATCTAAAATAGTGAACTTACCATCAACACAAACTGCAATATAAGCATAATCTCCTGAAATAACCACTCTTCGCGGACCTTCTAAGTAATCAGTGCTTTGGTAGGAGCCAACATAAGTGGGATTGGTGGGATCAGAAACATCTAAAATAGTCAAACGATTAGAATTATCTACTGTCACATAGGCATACTTTCCAGAAACATAAACGTGTTGGGGATAATCAAGATAAGTAGAGTTGTTATAAGAGCCAACATAAGTAGGATTGGTGGGGTCGGAGATATCAATAATAGTCAATCTGTCATTAGTTCCGGCAAATCCAGAAGCGGCCACATAAGCATATTTACCTTTAACATATACTCCAATTGGAGCATCAAGATAAGTAGAATTGCTATAAGAACCAACATAAGTGGGATTGGTGGGATCAGAGATATCAATGATAGTTAATTTATCACCAAGATAGCTTGTAACATAGGCATACTTTCCAGAAACATAAACATCTTGCGGCATATCAAGATAAGTAGAACTTATATAAGATCCAACATAGGTAGGAGAGTTAGGATTTGAAACATCAATTATTGTTAGGGCATCTACACCTGGAGCGGTTACATAAGCATATTTACCTACAACTTTAACAGAGAAAGCAAAATCTAAGTAAGTAGAATTACAATAAGAACTCTCATAAACTGGATCTTCTGGATCAGAAACATCAAAAATTGTTAAGCAATCTCCAGCTGAAGCTGTCAAATATGCGTATTTACCTGAAACATATACATCTGCAACTCCATCAAGATAGGTGCTACTACTTGTAGAACTTTTTAGCGTGGGTTGAGGACTAGTTTGCAAAAGATTACCTTTGTCTATGTGAAGTTTTGCTGTTGGTGCTGCCGTCCCAATACCCACATTACCATTAGCGCTCAAAACTAATTGGTTTGAGTTGCCGGTGGTAAAGAAGGTGGTAGTGGCAGAACCCTCAAGGGTGTGAGAGCCAATGGTTATTGTTGAGCCAAAAGTACCAGTAGCAGCATAAATGTTTGCCCATTTATATGTATCAGACCCTAAATCGTAGGTAGTAGTGGTAGCAGGTAGAATATTGCCTGCCACAGTAACATTTCCACCGTCAGCAATTTTGAAAACCGTTGTTCCCGCATCTTTGAATTCAACAATGTTACCTGTTCCATTTTGAGTAACAGTGAGGGCGGTTTGAGAACCAGAGGCCTCAACTTCAAACCAATCTCTTTGTTGAATGGTGGTATTAGTACCAGCATCATTAATAGCGCCCGAAGTATTACCAGAAAGTTCATTAGAAGCAATATAGTTCGCATCTGAAGCTGTATTGCCTACATTTATTCCATACTGACTATTGCCCGTACACCGGTTTCCTACTATGATATTGTAATCTGCGAAGAGGAGATAGATTCCATTATTATTCGAATTGGTCTGGTTTCCTGTTATTGTGTTGTTGTCTGAGCCGTTGTAAAGATAGATTCCATAAACGCTATTCGAATTAGCCTGGTTTCCTGTTATTGTGTTGTTGTCTGAGCCGTTGAGCCAGATTCCCATATCACCGTTCGAATTGGTCTGGTTTCCTGTTATTGTGTTGTTGTCTGAGTAGTAGAGATAGATTCCGTCATCATCATTCGAATTGGTCTGGTTTCCTGTTATTGTGTTGTTGTCTGAGTAGTAGAGGCGTATTCCATCAATTTTGGTGTTGTGCACATAGCAATTAATTACAGCAGATTTCGTTATCTCTGCTCCGCTACCGCCATAGAAGTAAATACCATGAATGCCTGGTATTATCTGATTTGCTTTATTTCCGTCTATCTGCAAATCTCTAATTGTAATACCTGATAAAGCGGTGGCTCCATCTCCAACCCGAATAACATCAGTATCGGCGCTATTAACCAAAAATAACTTTGTTCCCCAGCCAGCTCCCATCAAAATAACATTGGATTTCAGAATATCAATTGAGGAGCCAATATTGTAGGTTCCTTCAAGAAGATAAACAATACCTCCTGTTGAGGGTAAATCATTGATGGCTTGTTCTATTTCATCTTCACAAGATGTGCCAGAACAGACATAGTCTGCTTTCTGATAATTCTGGCTACTGGTAGCTGCCACTATCTTTGTGGCCACAGTTCTATCTGCTTGCCATTTGGAGTTGGCGTAGATATAAAGCTGTTTTGTATCTGTTCTGAAAAACATTTCTCCTTCAGCTGGTGAAGAAGGAAAAGAGGTCCCTCCAGAAATCTTCAAGGTTTTGTCAGTATCAATGATGACATTTCCTGAA
>Ga0180301_10003594_pt1 | contig 12104 bp, 10 predicted proteins | sample GuaBasSediGuay16_FD_121797 | JGI IMG/M metagenome (GOLD analysis project Ga0180301, IMG submission 121797) | Subseafloor sediment microbial communities from Guaymas Basin, Gulf of California, Mexico - Guay16, Core 4569-2, 12-15 cm | ecosystem: Environmental > Aquatic > Marine > Hydrothermal...
ATCCGCCTTCGGCGGGGCTGTTTTATCAGGTTTTCTAAGGCATTGCAAGACTCCGAATTGTTCCAGATCAGAAAACGGGGCAGCAGGTGTATAACCGCCACCCTGTCAAGCGTCTTTTCATTACGATGCTTTTCTCCGAGCTTTACGAGCCTCTCCGGCCGCGGCGAGTTTGGCGTCACGTCCGGCAAGGATCGTTTCGGCTCGGCCCTGGAGCTTGTCCTTGGGCGTAATATAGCCGATTGCACTGTGCAAACGCCTGGTATTGTAACGGTTCACGAAATCCGCCACGATATCTCTGGCGTCTTCAAGCGACAATGGAGTTCGCACCCGGATGCATGTTCCTTTGATCGTCTTGTGATCACCTCGTCACGAATGTCAGGTTCCACCCAGGAACGCCTTAAATCTCGCCATGTCCATTTCCTTTCGTTTAATCAACATACTAACTCAAATCAAGGAAATGTCCAATTCCAAGAGAAGCATTACAGCACTTCTTCAGCAGCCCCCCGCAGTCGGTTTTTTTTTCGGCTGAATTAATGTCAAGGGGACCCCGTATTGTGCCGATAGCTCAGCGGAACATAAAGTTCATTTGAAAATGGGGGTTTTCGACGGCCGGCTTCGATAGTTTCGTCTGTTGCAAAAGACCCGTAGTGTTTTGTAAGCAGCGTCGCCGACGTCGGCCGGGGGATTAACAGACCTACCCGGCGAGTCCGGTTTGCGGGCTCAGGCACATGTGCGTATTAAGAACGATAAGGTCATTTTAACAAGGAGACGTACTATGAATGTAAAAGAAATCATGACATGCAATGCCGAGACAATTGATTCCCAGGCGACACTTGCCGAGGCGGCGCAAAAGATGAAGCAACTGGATGTCGGCGCCCTTCCCGTCTGGGAAAGCGGAGAATTAGCGGGGATGATAACGGACCGTGACATCACCATACGCGGAGTGGCCCAGGGCAAGGACCCGACCAAAATGCGTGTAAACGAGGCCATGACGCCCGAGGTCTTCTACTGTTTCGCCGATGACGACATCCACGAGGCCGCCGAACTCATGGAGGAAAAGTGCATCCACCGGCTGCTGGTTCTCGATGAGAGCAACGAACCGGCGGGCTTCGTGTCGCTTGCCGACTTCGCAGTAAAGAGTCGCGACGAACGTCTGGCCTGGGAGATTCTGGAGAAGATATCGGAACCCGCCTGTCCGCAGCGGTAATCAGTATCTGTTGCGGAAAGAAAAAACGGTCCATGTCATCCCCGCGAAAGCGGGGAGCCAGTACGTATAGTCTGGATTCCCGCTTTCGCGGGAATGACAAATGTTGTTTCCGCAACAGGAACTAATTACACCCGGACCGGAATCTGATTTCGACCGACCGTACGGACGCGGCCGGCAGAAGGCAAGAAAACTCAAAAGAAAGGTGAAAAAATGACAACAGCAATTCAGTGCGAGCACGACCTCTTCTGCGGCGTCAATACGCCCATGGACATTGACAACATGACAGACCTGGAGAAAAAACATCTGCCGGTGATTACCGCGCCGAAGAGCGTCAGAAAAGACGAGCGTTTCGAGGTAATGATCGAAGTGGGCAAACATATGGCCCATCCCAACGAACCGGGACACTTCATTGATTTCATCGAGTTATACGCCGACGACACATATCTTGCAAGGCTGGATCTGACGGCAAAGATGACACAGCCCATAATGCGGATGTGGGTCTGTCTGAGTCACATTCATGACTGCCTTCGCGCCTTCGCCCATTGCAACATTCACGGCACATGGGAGGGCCGCGCCAAGATCGAAGTGTTGTCTTAAATCGAATTTCGATGATTTCAGGAGAAAACCAATGACCAGGGCAGCCACGGGCGCGGCTGCCCTGGTCCTCTTTTTATTAGTGGGATATGTCTTCTTCGGCTCATTAGACGAACACCGCGTCGCATTCAGCGTAGGACGGGATATCGGACTTGGGCAAACGGTATCCGGAACTGTGAATTTTGCGATATATTCGCACGCGGAAGCCGTTTTTAGCGCGATATGGCCGATATCCAGATGAAGGGACTGTGCCAATGGAAACACACGAACTGCTAAACAGGCTCGAGGCCATTGTCGATGAGGCAAAGACGGCGATTATGGCCACCGTGGATTCGGCCGGCTGTGCGCATATGCGGTGGATGACGCCGGCGGTATTGAAGCATCGGCCCGGCGCAATTTTTACATTTTCGGCGCCGGATGCGCCCAAGGTCGAGCAGATACGCACCGCCGGATGCGCCGAGTGGATGTTTCAGACACGCGACCTGCGACAAATCATCAACATCGCCGGCCCGGCAAGGGTCCTCGACAATCCCGCCCTCAAATCCGAACTGATGGAAATCTTAGGCCCTCGACTTATTGTCTTCTGGAAAGCGAATCTCAACGCCGATGAGTTTGTCGTCATAGAAACGGTCATCGAAGAGGCGACCTTCTTTGAGCCGATGAAGGGCACGCGCCAGACCGTACGTTTTGACTGAATTGATCACGAGGCACTTTCGGGGAGCAAAAGGTGGACGGATACGAACCGGAATTTTTGAAGCGACTGCTCGAGCAGATGGTGCTGATTCGGCGGTTTGAAGAAAAGGCCGCCCAGATGTACGGCCTGCGAAAAATCGGCGGTTTTTGTCATATCTACATCGGGCAGGAGGCCGTGGCGACCGGTTCAATCGCCGCCATCGATCTGAAGAAGGATTACGCCCTGACCGCCTATCGCGATCACGGGCATGCAATCTCCGTCGGGATGGACCCGAAGATTATCATGGCCGAGTTATTCGGCAAAATAACCGGCTGCAGCCGCGGCAAGGGAGGCTCGATGCACCTCTTTGACGTTGACCGCCACTTCTACGGCGGCCACGGGATCGTGGGCGCCCATATCCCACTTGCCACGGGAGTCGCGCTGAAAGTCAAATACAACAATGAAGACGCCGTCGTGCTGTGCTTTTTCGGCGACGGCGCGGTTCATCAGGGCGCCTTCCACGAATCGCTCAACATGGCCGGCGTATGGAAACTGCCCGTGGTGTATATCTGTGAGAATAACCAGTATGGAATGGGGACGGATTTTCGGCGGGTATCGGCGGTGCATGATCTCTCGTCGCTTTCGACGTCGTACAACATGCCCGGCAAACAGGTTGACGGGATGGACGCACTGGCCGTGTACGAAAATGTCGCCGAAGCGGTCAAACTGGCCCGAGACGATTCACAGCCGAGCCTCCTTGAGATACGGACCTATCGGTACATGGGCCATTCGATGAGCGACCCGGCGACCTATCGCACCAAGGAAGAGTTGAAGAAACACAAGCAGCAGGACCCGATACTGATACTCAAGGGCAAGATGACCGCCGCAGGCGTCATTACCGACGAGCAATATAAACAGATGGATCAGAAGTGTAAGCAGACGGCGGCTGGGGCCGTGGAATTCGCCGAGGCCAGCCAGGCCCCTGCGATTGAGACGCTTTATGAAGATATCTTCAAATAGACGAGTAGCCTGTCAACGTTGAAACTGTCAGGGACAGAAGATGACAATCCCCGATTGGTGCATATTTAGTCTGAAAGGGTGGCAGCCTTTTGCGAAGCGCAGCGCAGCAAAGGGATGGTTTGCCGGCGGATCAGCCAGGGTTGGGTGGCATCCCTTTCAGCCGCAGGCTGAAGGGATGGAAAGGGCCCGGGCCCAGCCATCCCTTTCGGCTGCGCCGAGAAGGGATGCCACCCCCAGACAATTAATCTTGACAGGGTAAGAGGTATACAATGCCGGTAATCACCTATCGCCAGGCACTGAATCAGGCGATCGACGAGGAGATGGCCCGCGACGAACGCGTGTTTCTCATCGGCGAGGAGGTTGCTCTTTACAACGGCGCCTACAAGGTCAGTCGGGGCCTTTATGACAAGTATGGCGAAAGGCGCATAATTGATACACCGATCAGCGAAGAGGGCTTTACCGGTATCGGTATTGGCGCGGCGATGGCGGGTTTGCGCCCGATTGTCGAATGGATGACGTTCAATTTCTCCATTCAGGCGCTGGACCAGGTCATCAACAACGCCGCCAAGATGCGGTACATGTCCGGCGGCCAGTTCCACCTGCCCATCGTCTTTCGCGGTCCAAACGGCCCGGCCGAGTGGCTAAGCGCTCAGCATTCTCAGGCATTGGCGGCGATTTACGCCCATGTGCCCGGTCTGAAGGTGATAAGTGCCGCAACGCCGTACGACGCCAAGGGGTTGCTCAAAAGCGCTATTCGCGACGACAATCCGGTGGTGATGATGGAGGCCGAACTGCTCTACGGCCTAAAGGGCGACGTGCCCGGCGATGAGTATCTGATACCGATAGGCGCCGCAGACATCAAACGCCAGGGCTGCGATGTAACATTAATTACTTTCGGCAAGGTCGTGCATATGGTGCTCAAGGCGGCAGAAGCGCTCGCCGAAGATGGTATCGCCGCGGAGGTCATCGATCTGCGGAGTTTGCGGCCGCTGGATGCCGATGCCGTCATACAGTCGGTGTCAAAGACGAGCCGATGCGTTGTTATAGATGAATCGTGGCCGGTGGCAAGTGTAGGCTCGTATGTGGCGCACTTAGTGTCGACGAAGTGCTTTGACCTGCTCGATGCACAGGTTGAGCTGGTGGCGGCCGAGGATGTGCCGATGCCTTATAATCATCAACTCGAACTTGCGGCACAGCCGTCGGTCGATAAGATCGTGGCCGCAGTGGAAAAGGTAATGTATGCCAAACCGCAATTTTGCAAAAGTCGTGTGAGGAATGAATCTATGGCCGAAAAGGTTCTCATGTTGGCGCTTTCGCCCACGATGGAAGAAGGCGTGATTGTTAAGTGGATCAAGAGCGAAGGCGACAGCGTAGAACAGGGCGATATCCTGTGCGAGATCGAGACGGACAAGGCGACGATGGAGTACGAATCGCCCGCCGAAGGGATACTGCTCAAGATAATCGCCGGGGAAGGCCAGGCCGTACCGGTGGGCGGAGATATTGCAATCATCGGCCGGCCCGGCGAGGATGTATCCGCACTCATAGAAGAAGCCCCCGCGCCGGCGGAAAAGGCCCCGGTCGAAAAAGCAAGACCTGTGCGCAAAGAGCCGCAGGTAGTCGTCCCGGCCGCAGAAGGCAAGCTCCGATCGAGTCCGTCAGCCAGAAAGCTCGCCAGGGAACGCGGCATCGACCTTTCAACCGTTCATGGCTCCGGACCCCAGGGCAGGATCACACGCAGCGACGTGGAAACAGCCGCATCCGGCGCAGTTTCCCACCCACCGCCCCAGGTCGCCGGTCTAACCGACCAGACAGTACCTGTTACGCAGAAGAGAAAGGTCATCGCCGACACCCTGAGCAGATCGAAGTTCACCGCGCCTCATTATTACCTCAGGGTAACCGCCGCAGTGGATAATCTGATGCAGGCCCGCAGCCGGCTAAACGATAAAATCGGCCGAAAAATTTCGGTCAATGCCTTTTTAATGAAGTTCGTCGCCGAGACCCTCAAGCGACACCCTATGATCAACGCGACATGGCGGGATGACGCCATCGTCATGCACGGCACTGCCGATATCGCGCTGGCCGTCGCCCAGCCCGACGGCCTCATCGCGCCGGTGGTTCGCGATTGCGGCGCCAAGGGTGTCCTCCGGATTGATCGCGAGCTGAAAACTCTGATCGAAAAGACCCGCAAGGGATCGCTCACCCGCGCCGACTATGCCGACTCGACCTTTACCGTCAGCAGCCTCGGAACGTTTGGAATCGAAGAGTTCACCGCGATCATCAATCCGCCGAACTCGGCTATCCTTGCAGTCGGAGAGATCATGAAGATGCCTGTCGCAGGCGACGACGACCGGATTGGCATTGGGCGGTGTATGAAGCTGACCCTTTCCTGCGACCACCGCATCATCGACGGAACGGTCGGCGCCGCCTTCCTCGGCGATCTAAAGGAGATGATCGAATACCCGGTCCATGACTTGTATTAGCCTGACGCAATGGGGGCAGGGGCATGGTGAAGAAACGCTGTGAAATTCGCGTTGGTGCGTCCGGGTGGTATTATTCCCACTGGGCCGGACGCTTCTATCCGGATGGGCTGGCCAAGGACAAGTGGCTGGCACACTATGCACAGCACTTCGATACCGTGGAAATCAACAACACGTTTTACCACTTGCCCAAGGCAAAGACATTTGAGAACTGGCATGACAAGGCCCCGCAGGGTTTTGTCTTCACTCTCAAGGCAAATCGCTACATCACGCATATCCGGCGACTGGCGGCAGCCGAGGACGCTGTCGAGCGTTTTTTTGCCGGCGCCGCTCTGCTGCAAGAAAAGCTGGGCCCCGTCCTCTATCAACTGCCGCCGAATTTTCAAAAGGACCTGGAGTTGTTGGCTGATTTCATGAAGCTGACGCGCAAAAGGGCGCAGGCGTTCTTCGAGTTTCGCCACAAAAGCTGGTATTCGCAGGATACATACGATTTACTGGACAAATACGGTTTCGGGTTCTGCGTACATGATCTGGGCGGTGTGGCGGCGCCGCGAGTGATTACCGCCGAAAAAATCTATGTGCGTCTCCATGGACCCGGCAGCGCTTGCAGCGGCAATTATCCGCAATCCGCCCTCGCCGACTGGGCCGCATGGATCGAGTCGCACGCCAAAAAGGTTACGCATGTCTATGCCTATTTCAACAACGATATCAACGCGTATGCGGTAGAAAATGCAAAGACGCTGCGACAGTTGCTCGGGCGGGAATAATTACTTCCGGTCGCACTTATAAACTTCGTCATAACTGCTTACTTACAATTAATTCGGTTGTGACCCGGCTTATGTTTGAAAAAAACTCCGCGCGCCCGCCGTCAAATCCGCCCGTTTTGAAAGACCCCGCGCCCGGCTTGCAGCGTATATATATTGTGAGATCGCAGGCCGGGGAGAAAAAGGCAGGTGCAGGTTCGAGAAGAGGGTGGCCCGCGGAGTTGTCGAAACAGCGGCGTGGGGGACTGAGTTCGCAAAATAACGCCGATGTAACGACAAAGTTGTCTGTGAGACTCACAACTCCGCGGGGCGCGGTATATGTTGTATAAGTCCGCGCGGGATCGGGCAAATGGTTGATCCCGCTGTTTTTAAAGCCGATAAGGTCCGGGGAGGCCAGGATCGAGTGGAACGAGTTAAAAGACATCTAAGCGGCAGTCGCCCGGTGTTTAAGCCCGCTTATTCGCGGGACGTCAGGCCCTCTGAACGCCGGCGCAGGACACCGTGGGAAGTCATGCACGAACGAAAGCGGATGCATCCGGAAGAATCCAAAAGGCGTCGCCGGCGCGACAGATCGCAGGTATTCTCGAAATTCATCCTGTGATAAACAACTATCCGCCAGACACCGGTTGGCGCAGATTAAGGGATAAGCAGGGTCAACGCAGGATATCGGACGCCCGAATCGCCCAGAGAAAGGGGGAATACTCATGTCCGTCGCCAAAATCATTGAAATCAGTTCCGAGTCGCCCGTCAGTTTCGAAAAAGCAATAAGCAAGGGAATCGAGCGGGCCTCGAAGACCGTCCACAACATCAAGAGCGCATGGGTCAAGAGTCAGTCCGTAGTTGTCCATGAGGGCAAGATCGCCGAGTACCGGGTCGATCTGAAGATTACTTTCGTGCTGGACTGACACAGCCCCGCCGGTATTAATAATCCGGTCGTGGAATGAGCAGGCGCATGCCCGGGCGGAGGAGGTTGATGTTGGGCAGGACGTCCTTGTTCGCCTCGGCGATCAGGGTCCACTTGTTCGCATCGCCGTAATGTCTATGGGCGATATGGGTGAGTGTTTCTCCTTCGGCGACAACGTGAATCCGCGGCCCGGTATCCAACCTGGCCTGCTGATGTTCTTCGATCACCTGTTCGGCGACACGCTGCATTTCTTCCTGGAAGGCGGACCCGCTTTGGTCCGGGCCGCTTTCCGGCGGAGGCGGGATTCGGCTTGTACTCTCGGCGGACGGCGGATTGAGGTTCTTGCCGCCGGCCCGTTTGACCCTCTGGTGAACCGCCTCTCCCGGCCAGATGGAAATAGCAACAACCGCCACTGTCACCAGGCCCAGCCCTATGAGCATTCCTGTTTTGACATCCTTGTTCATCTTCGCTCAGGATACCATGCTCTGTATACTTATTTCTTTAGTTTTGCGCCCTGCTTCTTCGCTCCCAACAGCAGAATCGGCGCTGCAATCGCGATCGATGAATACGTACCCACAATTATACCGACCAGCATCGCAAATGTAAAGCCCCGCAATCCGGTACCGCCCCAAATGTACATCACAAACACGACCGCAAACGTCGTAAAGGACGTCAGCAGCGTTCTCGACAGCGTCTGGTTGATGCTGTTGGTAATAATCTGCGGATTTACTGTCGCCAATTTGCCTCGGTTTTCGCGTATCCGGTCAAAGACAACGATCGTATCGTTAAGCGAATAGCCGATAATCGTCAAAAATGCGGCGATCATCTGCAAATCGATCTTGAAATCGCCCAACAGAAGCGCTTTTCCAATCGGCTTGTCCGCGATATACGTGCAAACGGTTACCGCGCCTAAGGTGATGCAGACATCGTGCACCAGCGCCGCAATCGCGGCAAAACCATAACGGGCCGTGCCGAAACGTATCCAGATATAGGCAATAATCACAATCAGCGACAGGATGATTGCGATGAGCGCCCGCGTCTTGGCCTGGGCCCCGATCGACGGATCGATTTGAGTAATGCGTGCAAGCGTCGTTTGCATCGAGCCTGCCCGCTTGATCCTGGTTGTTTCGTTATCGACAAATCGCCCCCACTGATCCTCATCAAGTTCACGAGACCCCGCCTCAGGATGAACGCTCACATAAACAAAACTCTGCACGACATCGTCGTCATCCAGTTCGGCAAGGTCGGCGCTCAGGATGTCGTAACCATACCACTCGATGTCCCCGGCATCGGCCTTGTACTTAATCTCTTGCAGCCTCTCCTTGATTTCGCCGGCAGTGGTTTCCTGGCCCAGGTCGACAAGTATCTTCACACCGCCCAGATAATCGGCCAGTTCCACCGTGTCGGCGGCAATCTTCTCCGCCGAAACAATGCTCACGCCAAGGTCCTCCCGCTTGCTGAGCAGCCCGTCGAATGCTTTACTGATGGCGTCGCTGACAACCTGGTTGACCACAGGCGCCGAAACCGTCGCCTGATCGACGAACGCAGTGGTCAGGACTTTCGATACCAGCGCCTTGTTCACCTGGCTGGTGGAAACGGCAAACGTCTTGTCATCCTGTTTTGACACCTCGAGATTATAGAGCCTGCCGCCGGCGGCATCCATTGCTTCCTGGATCGCCGCGGTCGCCGATTCGACATCCCACCCCGTCTCATTGAAGGTCACCGTCGCCGTAGTGGTATTGGTTGCAGTGGTTGTGATCTCGTACTCAGGATAGTAAGTTTTGTCCCCGTCTACGATCGGCTCGCCCACCGTATACACCTTGGCGACCCTGAGCGCATCGCTGCCTAACTCGGCGCCCCTGGCCCGAATCATCTCCTCAATAAGGCTCCGGGTATAATTAGCCGCTTGGGTTTCTTTCAGTGTAATCTGGGCGCTGGTGCCGCCTGTGAATTCGATGTCATACTTGCTGTTTTCGGACTCGTCCCGCGTGAAAAATACAAACATCCCCGCGGCGATGAGCAGAAGCGACAGGGTGAAGAAGCCCTTCCGCAGAGCCATCCAGTTGATATTCGGCTTGCGCAGCAGACGCAGCATCACGAGGCGATTGCGAAGGATGCGGGCGCCCAGAAGAAAGTCGAAAATAACGCGTGTTACAAACAACGCCGTAAACATACTCGATGCGATACCCAACATCAGCACGATGGCAAAGCCTTTGATCTCCTCCGAGGCGACCATGCGCAATATCAACGCCACGAAAAACGTTGTGATGTTGGCGTCGAAAATCGTGCGAAACGCCCGTTGATATCCGTTGGCGATCGCCGTACGCAGCGACGAACCGCGATCCTGCTCCTCGCGAATACGCTCAAAAATAAGCACATTGGCGTCCACGCTCATGCCGATAGTCAGGATCAGCCCCGCAATACCCGGCAGGGTGAATGTGGCTCGCAGCATCGCCATCATGCCCAACACAAAGAGGATGTTCATAAACAGCGCCACATCGGCAATCGATCCGGCAAGCAGGTAGTAAAAGATCATAAAGCCCGCCACCGCCGCAACACCATACAGCCCCGCCTTGATGCCCTTATCGCGGTTGTCCGCCCCGATCGTCGAGCCGATGCTCTTTTCCCAGATGGGCACATCCGAAAGCCTCGCCGGGAAGGAGCCGGCATTGAGCTTGTTGATCATATCTTCCTGCTCGGCCTGTGAAAATTCGCCCGAGATGGTGCCGCTGCCTCGAATGGCCTGCTGAATATTCGGCGCAGAAAATGCGGCGCCGTCAAGAAGAATACACAACGGCCTGCCGACGTTGTTTCTCGTAACGCTATGGAACATCGGACTTCCCGCGTCGTCAAGGGCAAAGGAAATCGCGCGGCGGCCTCTCTCGTCCGTGGTAGGCCCCGCCTTCCTCAACTTCCACGGTTTCGTGCGGTCTCGCAGCATACACTCGTTCTTCTGGTTACTCGCCAGGACATAGTACTTGTCGCCGAATTGCTCGATAATCGCCCCTTCCACCCCAAAATCGGCGATGTTTTCGATTTCCGCCCAGACGTACTTCGTATCGGAGGCGAGTTTCGGGCCTTTGCTCTTCAACTCTTCGCGACGCGCTTCAAGTTCGCTCTGGTTGCTCTTGTTGTCCCCTAACGTGGGGAGAATGCGGAATTCGAGGACACCTGCGCCCTTGAGCATTCGCTTCAAATCCTCCGGATCGTCCAGTCGACCTCCCACATCGCGATACACATTGTGCGCCTCGACCGCCGCGGCGATTTGGGCTGTCCGGTCGGGAAACTTCTTCTTGAGTTCGGCAATGAGCGCATCCCGCTTGGCAGCGTCTTCCACTTCCAGCACATCGGTTATCTGCCCCACCTCCAGGTTCAAATCCGCAAGTTTCGCCGCCGCCCGGTTCCATTGCGCGCGGAGACCTGTCTCCGGTTTGGCTAATTCGTTGGCTACCTCGGCCCAATCCTTGTACGCCGCAACATAGTCGGCGATCAGCTTGATCGATTGTGCGTTGTCGTCGGCCGGCGCAACGGCGTTCGGATCGCTCTGGTCCCTGGGCGGTTTGTTTCGCTCGACATGTCGCTTGATCGTATCGGCAAGGGTCTCGGCATCCATCTTCGACCAGCTCGCCGCCATCGCTTCCACGAAATCGCCTCGCAAGTCGGCTTCATCCATGCGAACCTTCAATGCGTCCCTGACGCCGTCCAGCTCATTGCGCCGGTCCCTGGCGGCCTTGAATGCGTCGTAAGCCGTCGCCACTTCGTCAAGAATCTTCCGGCGAGGCGAGTTCGGGTCCGGATCGGACGCATATTCGGCAAATACAGCACGACGCTGCTCCGGATCGAGATCAAGCGCGCGTTTGACCTTCCGGAGGTTTATGTTCATACCCTCCAGCACTTTCAGTGCGTCGTCGTAGTCTCTGCGTTTTTGCTTGGTGTCTTCTCTTGCCGCCGGCTGCTTGATCTCAATGCGTGTATCGCCCTGCGGCGTCATCACGATGTTGGCCACGTTCGTCGGGTCAACTCGTCTCAGCAAAAACGGGATCATCCGCTGGGCAAGGCCCTTCTGCTCGGCCCGCGTCAAATCCGATGTGTCAATATCATATATAAGGCTCCAGCCGCCGCCGATGTCAATGCCCGGCTTTAGCTTTAGATGCGGCGGATAAAGATTCCAGGCGGCCATGACCACCAGCAAGACAATCAGCAAAACCTTCCAGATCAGATTCCTGTTCATTGTTTGTTAGTCCTTAGTTCTTAGTTCTTAGTCTTTAGTTGGCGGGTCCCGGCCGGGCAACTCCGAACCACAAACTACCAACTCTATTTGTCCCTGTCCGACAAGACCGTTGCTATCGAGCCGGTCGTCACCTTGATCTTCGTATTGTTCGATTCGTCCACCTTCAGCGTAACCTCGTCGTCCCTGATGTCAATCACCGTCCCTAAAATCCCGCCGATCGTCCGGACACGATCG
>Ga0180301_10003596_pt1 | contig 12102 bp, 10 predicted proteins | sample GuaBasSediGuay16_FD_121797 | JGI IMG/M metagenome (GOLD analysis project Ga0180301, IMG submission 121797) | Subseafloor sediment microbial communities from Guaymas Basin, Gulf of California, Mexico - Guay16, Core 4569-2, 12-15 cm | ecosystem: Environmental > Aquatic > Marine > Hydrothermal...
CCTTATTATATAAATAATGAAATTGGAAACTGGAAAAACCCACTGTTCCAAAACGGGGAAATTGGAAATTTTAAAAAAATGGCCCTCAAAAAAACAATGGGCCCAGCTTTTTAAAGTACTCGGCAAAAAAGAAAGAATCGTCTTTTTGGTTTTCTTGGGAGTTTTCACGATTTCTTTCCTTTCCTTAATTGTCACTTTGTACGTGAAAAATACAGAAGTGCAGCCGGCGGTCGGAGGAAAATACACAGAGGGAATGGTGGGTTCTCCCAGATTCATCAATCCCATTTACGCTGCCAGCAACGATGTGGACCGCGACCTGGTGGAAATAATTTTTTCCGGATTGACCAAATACGATTCGGAGGGGCAAATAGTGCCCGATCTGGCCAAAGAAATAAAAGTAAAAGACGAGGGAAGAATCTACGAAGTTTATTTAAAAGAAAATGTTCTCTGGCACGATGGAGAAAAACTGACCGCCGACGACGTAATCTTCACTCTAAACACTATTCAAAATCCAGATTACAAAAGCCCCCTCAGGGGAAACTATTTGGGGTTGGAAGCGGAAAAAATCAACGATTACCTGATTTACTTCAAGCTGAAAAATCCCTATGCCGGATTTAAGGAACGCCTGACTTTTAAAATTCTGCCCCAGCATATTTGGCAGGACATTTCTCCTCAGAACTTTCTCCTGACCAACCGCAATTTGAGACCCGTGGGCACCGGACCTTATCGCTTCAAGGACCTGACGCAAGACAGTAAAGGTTTTATTACTTCCCTGAAATTGGTGAGATTTAACAAGTATTTTGAAACGAAATCTCCAAAGCCTTATCTTTCCGAAATCAACTTCATTTTTTTTAAATCGGAGGAAAAACTAGCAAAAGCGGCCCGAAGAGGAGAAGTGGACGGTTTTTCCCTAAGCTCGCCCGAATACTACAGTTTTTTTGAGGAAACCTCATTCAAAGAATATTCTTTTCCCCTGCCCAGGTATTTTGCCGTATTTTTCAACTCCGGCCAATCCAAATATCTGGCTGAAGAAGAAATAAGAAAAGCTCTTAATTACGGGACTAACAAAAAGAAGCTGGTGCAAAAAGTTATCTTGCAAAAAGGCAAAGTCGTTGACTCCCCCATCCTGCCTCGAATTTTTGAATATGCCGATCCTAAGCAAACCTATTCTTTTAACCCCAAAAAAGCGGAGGAACTAATTCAAAAAGCAGGTTTCGAGAAAAAAGACGGCAAGTGGGTGGAAGTAACCAGAGAAATAAATATTACTGAATTCACTCGGGATCTCCGTCAGGGAAGCAAAGGACAAGAGGTAACCGCCCTGCAAACTTGCTTGGCTAAAGATCCGGAAATTTATCCCGAAGGAAAAATTACCGGCTACTTCGGCCCAAAAACAAAAGAGGCCGTAATCAAATTCCAGGAAAAATATTCAAAAGACATTCTGGATCCTTGGGGATTTACGTCGGGCACTGGCATTGTCAGCAAAACTACCCGGGCAAAATTAAATGAAGTTTGTCTGCAGCCTACTAAAAAAACTTATCTGGAATTCACTCTGTTGACTGTAGACGATCCTATTCTGAAAAAAGTGGCAGAAACCCTCAAAGAGCAATGGCAGGAAATAGGCATAGGACTGGAAATTAAAACATATCCCATTTCTCAACTGGAGAAAGACTTCATCAAGCCCAGGAAATACGAAATGCTGCTTTTGGGAGAGGCCTTGGGCACCGTTCCCGACCCCTTCCCTTTCTGGCATTCTTCCCAGATAAAAGATCCGGGGCTAAATCTAGCTAAATACAAAAACAGCAAGGCGGATGAACTCTTGGAAGAAGCCAGAACCACTTTGGACTCCCAAATCAGAACTAAAAATCTCCAAGAATTCCAAGACATTTTGATTGCCGACGCCCCCTGTTTATTCCTTTACACCCCGGATTATCTTTATTGGGTCTCTCCCGAAATCAAAGGATTGCAATCCAAAATCATCCCCGACCCCTCCCAAAGGTTGTCAAATATTGAAGAATGGTACGTAAAAACTCGAAGAGTTTTTAAATAATGTACTAATTTTCACAGAAGGGGTCGGGAGGATTGAATATCCTCCCGTGGTGGAAAAACAAGCTTTCGTCTCAAACCGGGTTTGAGTCGAAAACGTTAAAAACCGAAGGCGTCTAAAGAGCGAAGCGACGGAATGGTATTAAAAACAAAAACTGTATGAAAGCAAACCCAAAAAAGGTTATGGCTAAAAACAAAATAATCATTATGAAAAATAATGAAAATCAAATTTCCAAAGAAATGAATTTGAAATTTCGCCGGCCGGATATCCGGTTTTTAAACCAAATGAGAAACGTCCTCTGTGATCAAAATTGGGCAAAAACCGCTTCCAATTTTGAAGTTTATTATATGTATCGGGGTCTTAAAGAAAAAAATAATCTAAGATACGATATTACCGTTATTCCGCCTCGGACCCTGGGCAAGGAATTTGTCAAAACAAAGGGTCATGAACACCTTGGGAAGTTCGGAGAAATTTATATTGTCTTGGAGGGCAGAGCCATTTATCTAATGCAAAAATATAAAAAGGGGGAAATAAAAGATGTTTACGCCGTCAAAGCGAAAAAGGGAGATGTGGTGGTAATTCATCCCGGCTACGGTCACGTAACAATTAATCCTTCAAAAAAAACCTTAAAAATGGCAAATTGGATATCAAAATTTTGTCAATCTCGCTATGACTTATTTGAAAAAAAACAAGGAGCTTGTTATTATTTCACCAAATCGGGCTGGATAAAAAATATGAAATATAAAGCGGTGCCAAAATTAAGATTTGAAAAAACTTTAAAAAAAATGCCAAAAAATCTTGAATTTCTAAAGGGAGAAACATAAAAAAAACAAATGCGGACGTGGTGGAACGGCAGACACGTAGCGTTCAGGGCGCTATGGGCACAAGCCCGTGAGAGTTCAAATCTCTCCGTCCGCACCTTTAAATAACAACTTGTAAAAATTTATGAAACAACAAAAAAATCTTAGAATCATCCCCCTCGGCGGCTTAGGCGAAGTAGGCCGCAATATGACAATCTTTGAATGGCAAGAGAAAATTTTGATTATCGATTTGGGCTTCCGCATGCCGGAAGAAGACATGCCCGGAGTAGATTACATTATTCCCAACATTTCCTACCTCAAAGGAAAAGAAAAAAACATTTTGGGAGTGCTTTTCACCCACGGCCACTATGACCACATCGGAGCCATACCCTATTTGATAGATAAACTGGGCAATCCTCCGCTTTTCGCTTCAGGGTTAACCAAAGGCATCATCCTCAAACGTCAAGAGGATTTCCCCCAAAAGCCCAGATTGAAAATTACACCAATTAAAGACGGAACCAAAATCAGCCTGGGCCCTTTCAAGGTTGAATTCTTCAAACAAAACCACAACATTTCCGATAACATGGGAATTTTTGTGCAGACTCCCGTAGGAAATATTCTGCACACGTCCGATTTTAAATTCGATGCGGATCCAGTTTACGATACTCCAACCAATTTCCAAAAGCTGAAATCTCTCGGAAACAGAGGCATTCTGCTTTTAATGTCGGACTCTACGGGAGCAGAAGAAGAAAACCACTCGCTTTCAGAAAGAACCATAATGGACAACCTGGAGGAAATATTCAAACAGTCCAAAGGCAGAATAATAGCCGCCACCTTCGGATCCCTTATCAACCGCATCCAGCAACTGATCGCCCTTTCTGAAAAATACGGAAGAAAAGTGGCAGTAGACGGATACTCCATGAAAACCAACGTAGAAATCTGCAAAAGGCTGGGCTACATTAAATCCCAAAAAGGAACCTTGATTAAGGTGGATCAGGTCCAAAATTATCCCGATTCGAAAATAACTTTAATTTGCACCGGAGCCCAAGGAGAGGGTCAGGCGGTCTTGATGAGAATTATCACGGGCCAGCATAAATTTATTCGTCTTAAAAAAACCGACACCGTCATCTTTTCGTCTTCCGTGATTCCGGGCAACGAAAGAACAGTTCAGTTTCTCAAAGACGAGCTTTACCGCCAAAATGTCAGAGTTTTCCATTACAAAATGATGGACATTCATGCCGGAGGCCACGCCCAAAGAGAAGAATTAAAAAAAATGATAAGAATCATGAGGCCCAAGTTTTTTCTGCCAATCCACGGCCAATATTCCATGCTGGTAAACCACGCCGAGCTTGCCAAATCCGAGGGGGTGCCCGATAAAAACGTGGTGGTAGCGGAAAATGGCCAAATAATTAACTTGTCCAGAAACAAGATTTCCGTCGAGAAAAAACCAATTGAATCAAACTACGTTATGGTAGACGGCTTAGGTATAGGAGACGTGGGAGAAGTGGTATTGAGAGACAGACAGACTTTATCAAAAGACGGCATGTTCGTCATCGTGGCCATTGTCGACAGAAACACTGGCAAGGTAAGGAACTCTCCTGATATAATATCAAGAGGGTTCGTTTATCTCCGGGCATCAAAAGGGCTTCTGGCAGAAACTCGGAAAAGGGTGGTGGATATAGTTGACAAAACCGCAGGGTCTGGAGGAGCCGTAAATTGGAGCTATGTCAAAGACAGCATCCGCAATCGCATCGGCGACTTCCTCTATACCAAAACCAAACGAAGACCAATGATATTACCGGTAGTGATAGAAGTCTAAAAATAAAAGCGAAGAAAATGAAATTTTGAAATTAGGGATTAGGGTGTGGCGAGCCACGAACAAAGTGAAGGACGAAGCAGGGAGAATTATTTCAAAAATTTCGTTTTCGAAGCATTAAACCATGAGAATACTAAGCGGCATTCAGCCGACCGGCTCAATTCATATCGGCACCTACATCGGCGCTGTCTCCCAATGGAAAGAACTCCAAGAAATGGGAGAGTGCATTTTTTTCATTGCCGACCTGCACGCTTTAACCATTCCCAGAGATCCTAAAACTTTTTCCAAAGACGTAATGGAAACGGCGGCAGAACTCTTGGCTTCGGGTATAGACCCAGAAAAATGCATACTTTTCGTGCAATCCCAAGTCAAAGAACATACCGAACTCACTTGGATTTTAAACACCCTGACCCCGGTGGGAGAACTTGAAAGAATGACCCAATACAAGGAAAAGTCTCGGCAATTCAAAAAAAACATCAATGCCGGCCTTTTTGACTATCCGGTTTTGCAGGCAGCGGACATTCTCCTGTACCAAACGGACTCGGTGCCCGTAGGCAAGGACCAAGTTCAGCACCTGGAATTAACCAAAACTCTCGCCCGAAAATTCAACAAAAAATACAGCAAAACGTTTAAAGTGCCAGAAGCCATCACTTTAAATGTGGGCGCCAAAATTATGGCTCTGAACAATCCCAAAAAGAAAATGTCAAAATCCTCTCCCCAATCCTGCCTTTATATCTTTGACGAACCCGAAATAATAAAGAAAAAAGTGATGACGGCCGTCACTGACGCCGGAAAAACCGTAAAGTATGACCCGGCCAAGAAACCAGGTATTTCCAACTTGATAACCATATACAGCTTAATGAGCTCTAAATCAATAAAGGAAGTTGAAAAGAAATTCAAGGGCAAGGGCTACGCTGATTTCAAAAAACAGCTGTCGGCGTTGCTGATTCAAAAACTGGAACCATTCCGAAAAAAGAAAAAAGAGCTTCTCCAAAGAGAAGTCTATGTCAAGGAAATCCTAGAAAGAGGCAGAAAAAGAGCCCAAGCCCTCGCTGAATCCACTATGGTTGAAGTCCGCAAAAAAGTGGGGCTGATATAAATTTCTTGATGAATTCTCGATAAATTCTAAAATTAAATAAAACTACCATTATATAGATTAACCATTTAATTAACTCACGATCGTAAGCTATTTGTTGCGTTAAAGTAAGCGGCAGGTTATATGCGCAAGACGAGATATACGCAAAAATGGCTTATTCTAAGAATTCAAGATTTACGTTTATTTTTGAATGCCAATCTATCTCCTTGTAGCCGAGGAGCAGTTTTTTTATATAGCCCTTCAAAAAATCGTACTTTTTTTCTGTTTTGGCCTCGAACTTCACCGTAAGATAAGGAGCGTTTTGTGAATAACGGATGACAAACATGCCGTCGTTCAAATCAATCCGGACCCCGTCCCCCGCCCTCTCGTCATCAATAACCTCAGCTTCGGGGAAATCTTTTTTAAGCCTGGGGCTGATTTTTTGAATCAATTCTACTTTTTTGTCATCGGCGCAATAAATCTTTATTTCTGGACTGGAGATATATTTCGGTAAAGAATCAATGGCGGTAGAAAGAGACTTGCCGCTTCTTGCTAAATAGTTTAACAATCTAAGGGTTGAATAGAGGCCATCGTCATGATTATAAAAATCGGCTGAGAAAAAGAAATGCCCCGATAACTCTCCGATAAAAGCGGCTTTAACTTCCTGATTTTTTTTCTTCAAAAACGAGTGGCCGGTCCGCCACATAAAGGGCTTTCCGCCGTACTTTAAAATTGTTTCCTTAACGATCCTTGAGCAAAGAGTGTTATACATTATTTTAGCACCGGGGTGATCCATCAAAACGTCAATGGCAAAAAGAGCCACCAGCACATCATTCCAAATAATTTGTCCGTTTTCTGCGACCACTCCTATGCGGTCGCCGTCCGCATCATAAGAAAAGCCAATATCTCCTTTTTCCTCCAAAACCTTCTTTTTCAGACGCTGAGCAACGTGAATTTCGGTGGGATCGGGAGTGCCCAAAGGAAAAGACGAATCCAGTTCGCAATTGCTTTCTATAACATTGCATCCTGCCCTCCTGAGAAATTCAGGGGCTATGACGCCAGCGGTTGAATGACTCGGATCGACAACCACCTTAAAACTTTTGCTGATGGGTAATCTTTTCAACAAATCATTGAAATATGCTTTGCGAATATCCTGCTTTTCAACTTTGCCGGCTCTTTCGGCTTTTTTGTAATCCTCCCTTTCAATCATTTCTCTTAATTTTTGTATATCTTCTGACACCAAAGTCTCCGAAAAATCATTGGCAAGCTTAAAACCGTTGTATTCGACCGGATTGTGGGAAGCGGAAACGTAAACTCCGCCCCGGCAATTTAAATAATACTGCGACCAGTAAAAAGTTCCGACCATATTCAAACCGATATTGACCACGTCTATCCCCGCCCAATTCAATCCTTGCGATACGGCTTCACTGTATTGCGGACTTGTTTCTCTCGAATCAAAGCCGACAACGGCCTTATCGATGTTAAGTCTCTTCAAAAAAGTGCCGTAAGCTTTGCCTATGTGTTCGGCAACCTCCGAATTTAAATCCTTATCAACTTCCCCCCGAATATCATAACCTCTAAAAATTTGCGGGTTGATTTTCATATTGTATTATTATATCATAAAACATATGTCTTTTTCAGTGGGTATCGTGGGCTTGCCCAACGTAGGCAAATCCACGCTTTTCAAAGCATTGACCAAAAGACAGGTGGACATTGCCGACTATCCTTTCACTACCATCGATCCCAACGTAGGAGTAATTCAAGTTCCTGACGAAAGATTGAAAAAAATAGCAGAAACGGTAAAACCCGAAAAAGTAACCCCCACCGTCATCGAATTCGTGGACATTGCAGGATTGGTAAAAAACGCCCACCGGGGCGAAGGACTGGGAAACCAATTTCTGGCCCAAATCAGAAATTGCGACGCCATTCTGGAAGTGGTTAAGGTTTTCGGCGAAAATCCCACTCCGGAAGAAGACATCGAAACTATCAAAATCGAGCTGGAAATGAAAGATTTAGAATCGAAATCCACTGTTCGCACACAGGAAGAGAAAAATCTTCTTTCCCAAAAACCGATAATTTATCTCTACAACACTTCCAATGGAGAAATAACGAAGAACGGCATCGTTAATCTTAACCTGAAACTGGAGGAGGAAATTTCCGAATTGTCAGAAAGGGAAAAAAAAGAGCTTGGCGTTCAATCGCAGCTGGACAAACTCATCTTAGCTTGTTACAATATCCTTGATTTAATAACTTTCTATACTATCACCGGCGGAAAAGAAACCAGGGCTTGGACTTTAAAAAAGGGCTCCAAAGCCCCTCAGGCCGGAGGAAAAGTTCACTCTGATTTTGAAGAAAAATTTATCCGGGCGGAAGTTATCCCTTGGAAATCACTGATAGAAGCTGGCTCTTGGCCAAAAGCCAGAGAAAAAGGATGGATAAAAACAGTGGGAAAAGACTATGTGATGCAGGATGGCGACGTGATAGAATTCAAAATATAAAAATTTTATGAAATAAAATTTTAGGTTTCCCCTCGTGTCGGAAAACGGGTCGCCAGAGGCAACCGTTAAAAACCATGGGTTTCTAAAAGAGAAGGGTCGGGGAAAACCTTGCGATTATTATGAGGTATTACGAATTAACCATCATCACTAAAAAAGATCTGCCCTCGCTGCCGATTCAACCCGTTAAAGAGCAAAGAGGTCCCAATTTTATAACCTTGGATTTTTATGCAGAGCCAGGAAAAATATCGGAATTGGAAAAAGCTCTTAAAGCCAATTCTTTAAGATACATGCTTCTGGTTAAAAAGCCAAAAAGGGAGGCAAGTCCCAGAAGAAAGCCGCCAATTGAAAAACCACCCACTTTTGAAAAAAAAGTTAGGGAAAAGGTCGATCTAGATATATTAGACAAAAAATTGAAAGAAATTTTAGAACAATGAACTTAAACAAAGTGATTCTTATCGGCAACTTAACCGCCGACCCGGAATTAAGGAGCACGCCTTCGGGACAATCTGTCTGCAATTTCAGGATGGCCACCAATAGAGTTTGGACCGACAGAAAAAACTCGCGGCAGCAAAAAGAAACTGAATTTCACACCGTGGTTGCGTGGGGAAAATTGGCGGAAATTGCTTCCCAATTCCTTAAAAAGGGGTCTCTGGCCATGATTGAGGGAAGAATTAGAACCAGATCATGGCAGGACCAATCCGGCCAAAAGCGCTTCCGAACGGAAATAGTCGCCCAAAATCTGCAACTGGGCCCGAGGGGGGTTAAAACTTCCTCTCCGGCGGGTCCCCAAGAACAAAAAGAAGAAGATATTCCCATTATTGAAGAAAACGAAGACGAGGGAGATATTGATGTTTCAAAAATACCGTTTTAATTATGGCTGATTGCTTTTTCTGTAAAAAAAATATTCAAGAGATTGATTTCAAAAATACGGCGCTGCTTAAGCGCTACATTTCCGGCTTGGGTAAAATCCGACCCAGAAAAAAAACCGGCCGCTGTGCTAAACATCAACGCCGGTTGTCTAAAGCCATCAAAAGAGCCAGGCACTTAGGTCTTCTCTCCGCCACCAGCAAGTAGGGTCTTTTTTATCTTCTTTGTTATTTCTGGATTTTCCTTCAGGAATTTTCTAGCTCCTTCAAGGCCTTGTCCCAGTTTTGTGTTTTCATACTGGAACCAGCTTCCGGTTTTTTTTATTACTCCCTCTTTCAACCCCAAATTCAAAATATCGGCAAAATGGGAAATGCCTTCGTTGTAGTAAATGTCGAATTCGGTCACCTTAAAGGGAGGAGCTACTTTGTTTTTTACGATTTTTGCCTTAACTCTGGAGCCTATGATGTTTTCTGCCTGTTTAATCTGAGCGATCCTTCTCAAATCAATTCTGACGGAAGTATAAAACTTCAAAGCCATGCCTCCCGGTGTAGTTTCGGGGTTCCCGAACATCACTCCTATTTTCATTCTGGTTTGATTCAGGAACACAACAGAGGTTTTGGTTTGGGCCACGATGCCCGTCAGCTTTCTCAAGGCCTGAGACATCAGTCTCGCCTGAAGCCCTATGAACTGATCTCCCATTTCTCCTGCGATTTCCGATTTAGGAGTCAAAGCCGCCACGGAATCCACCACAATGACGTCCACGTTGCCCGACCTCACCAAGGTTTCCACAATCTGCAAGGCCTGTTCTCCGGAATCCGGCTGGGAAATGAGAAGATCTTCAATCTTTACTCCGATTTTCCTGGCGTAGTCCGGATCCAAGGCGTGTTCGGCATCAATAAAAGCAGCCACCCCTCCCCTTTTTTGGGCTTCTGCGCAAATATGCAAAGCCAAAGTTGACTTGCCCGAAGCTTCAGGACCGTAAATCTCGATTACCCTGCCCCGGGGAATGCCGCCTACCCCCAAGGCCAAATCCAAGCTGACAGAACCCGTAGGAATGACATCAACGTCTACCGCTCTCACTTCCTTTAATTTCATAATGGCGCCTTCTCCAAAACGCTGCTTAATCTCGGCGATGGCTTCTTGGAGATCACCAATGTCCTTCTTTTGTTGTCTCTTTTTAGCCATAGTTTTATTCTGGCAAGAAAATTTTAAATGTCAAATGATAAATTTTAAATAAATTTTAAAATTAAAAATTACTAACTTAAATCTTCTTCCATTCGTTGTTTCCTTCTCCATCCTCCTGGGTGCTGCCAATGAGTATCTCTCTGGGTTTTGCTCCTTCGCCGGGTCCCACCACTCCTTTTTCTTCCAACATATCTATGAGTCGGGCGGCTCTGGCATACCCCACTCGCAATCTTCTCTGCAAAAGGGAAGCGGAAGCTTTTTTGGCTTCGATTACCACTCTTTGAGCTTCTCCCAAAAGAGGATCTTCTCTTTCTCCCCAAAAATCGCTGGACCCAGAATCTTCCAGGGTTTTCTCTATGCTTTCTGAAAGATCGGCGATTAATTCCTCCGGCTGTGTGTGATTTTTTTCGTCGGACTTAATGTACTTCACGACTTTTTTAACTTCCTTGTCGGAAATGTAAACTCCCTGAATTCTTTTTGGCTTGGAAATTTCAGCTGAAATGAAAAGCATATCTCCCAATCCCAATAGCTTTTCGGCTCCCGAAGTGTCCAAAACCGTTCGGGAATCCACCTGGGAAGCGACCTGAAAAGTAATTCTGGAGGTAATGTTGGCTTTGATCAAGCCCGTAATTACTTCCACCGATGGCCTTTGGGTGGCCACAATCAAGTGAATGCCCACGGCTCTTGCCATTTGAGCCAGTCTAACAATACCGGCTTCCATTTCCCTGCCCCTGGCGGCCATCAAATCCGCCAGCTCGTCAATTATCAAAACTATGTAAGGCAGGGGTTCCAGATTTTGAGAAACCATTTTTTCGTTGTAGCTTGCAATGTCTCTCGATCTGTTTTGAGATAAAATATCAAACCTTCTTTCCATTTCCCCGATCAGCCATTTCAAAGCATTTACCGATTTTTGGGCATCATAAATAACCGGCGTCAAAAGATGAGGAATATCGTTGTAAACGGGAAATTCCACTCTTTTGGGGTCAATTAAAATAAATCTCAATATTTCCGGAGAATTCTGATACAAAAGACTCAAAACAATACTGTTGAGACAAACGGTCTTTCCTGTACCCGTGCTTCCCGCTACCAAAAGATGGGGCATTTTGGCCAAATCCGCAAAGACCGCATTCCCTGAAACGTCCCTTCCTAAAGCCAAAATCAAATTGGAAATGGAATTTTGGAAATTCTGGTGCTCTATTAAATTCCTCAGCCTGACAGTAGTTCTGGTTTTGTTGGGAACTTCAATTCCCACCAAGGGTTTTCCCGGAATGGGAGCTTCAATTCTGACGGGATGAGCTGCCAAAGCCAAAGACAAATCGTTGCTCAAAGTGGTAATTTTGGAAAGTTTTACCCCTTCTGCAGGCTTTAAAGTGTACTGAGTCACTGTCGGCCCTATATTCACTTCCGACATCTCCACCTGAATGCCGAAGTTCTGCAAAGTCCTTTTAATAATGGCTCCGTTGGCCCTGATGTCCCCTGCAGTGGGCACTCCCTTGTCAGACTCAAGCAAATTAATCGGGGGCATGTGAAAATCTTTTTTGGCAAGAGACACCGCAGGATTGGTTTCTATAGAAGAGCTTTTGATTTCCGGCGCAGAAGAAGTTTTAATTGCTCCCGAATCGACCTGAAGTTCTATGGACTTAACCTTAAACTTGGGCCCGAAAATTCTTTTAATCAAAGGGGGCTTGCCCATATTTGCCGTCTTTATCTTTATTTCTTGGCCTTTTGGCGAGGGACGGTACAAAAATTGCCACAAAATGACAACTCCCGTTGCCGCCAGGGCGCCAAAAATAATCTGGGTGGCCAGCTGCCCGAAA
>Ga0180301_10003597_pt1 | contig 12102 bp, 10 predicted proteins | sample GuaBasSediGuay16_FD_121797 | JGI IMG/M metagenome (GOLD analysis project Ga0180301, IMG submission 121797) | Subseafloor sediment microbial communities from Guaymas Basin, Gulf of California, Mexico - Guay16, Core 4569-2, 12-15 cm | ecosystem: Environmental > Aquatic > Marine > Hydrothermal...
GTGAGGAATGACTAAGGAGTTAAATTTTACAGGCGATATGTGTAACAGTATATATTACTGTATACTGTATATACAGTATATATTGATGGTTTAGGCCTCCGAGCGGAGTCCCGTGGTACCGATTGGGGGATGACCCACGGGAACCTCCGTGAGGAGGCCTACCTACTTTAGTACCTCTCTCAACTTATTTGGTTTCTTTAAGACTCTTATTGTCCAGTATGCATAATATGCTACTGGTATCCTGCAAGCACTATGATACTAGCCATAAACCATGCAGATATGAGTAACACCCACTCCCGTGCCACGATCGAGTAGATTATGCTCCTAACTACTACGATGACGCTTAGAAAGAGGGCCCACGAACCACCAGACAGCTCTATTTTATAGGGCTCTACAGGCGAAGGCGTAACAAGTATGCTAGTTTTTTCTTAGCTTTTACACTCAAATCACACCACCACAGTCCTCGATTCAGTCAAACGACTAAAATAATAATTTGGAAAACACCGACATCGTGCCCTCCTACGAAACTAGGTGCTATTCCATATGTTGCTATATATACGACGAGTAGGGGGATTAACGATATAGTTTTCTTAATAGCTTCACTCTTGACATATTCATAAGCTTTAACCAGAAAGCCCATAGCTAGAATAGCGTAAGGTACTAAGGTCGGACCACTCATGAAGAGAAAAAAGAAAGGTTAGAAGAGCAAGGAAAAGGATTGCTATTTTTCTATAGCACCTTTCTCGATAGAATGAATAAAGGATCTCATGTCTTAGTATGTGGTAAAAGCTATAGGAACGTTATGGGTGTCCATATATCGGTGTCCTCTAACGAATCCATACCGCTCTATACTAAGTTAGATACTCCTGGTACGAAAAATATATCTCTAGTATGTAAACAACTGTTTGGTGATCGCACCTGTCTGTAGATCTAAGGGTTAGCCTAAGTAATGATGCAGCTTTTATGAGTGGACAGCCTACGACCATATACTTCAAAGTAGAGCTAACAGGCATCGGTAAATATGCTGGAGTTGAAGGTATTGAAACATACCCACCTGCTGTAGTTATGTTACTCGATGTTAGTGGTTCTATGGCCGGCGAGAAGATTGAGAGAGCAAAAGAAGCAGCTAAACTCTTGCTAGACATATTACCGGTTGGTAGCTTCGTATCTCTATACACCTTTGAAAATAGTGTGAGACACGTTGGAAAATGTGAAAGTCTTGATGATAAATGCAAAGACTATCTGAAATCAGAGATCGATAGGGTCGGGGCTTACGGAGGTACCAATATGTATGGTGCTTTAGAGAAAGCTTTGAACGATTTTAAGAGATTGACAAAGCTTGAGAGACCGTTGAGATTGTTCTTAATAACGGATGGCAATCCCACGGTTGGAGTTACCATCGAATCAGAATTCTACAGGATATCGTCAGACATATGCAGGTATGGAGTTGAAGAGGTGTTAATCGGTATTGGTGCTGATTATAATGAAAACCTGTTAGCAGGAATGCTTGAAAGTTGTGGCAGAGGGGTTCTAGAACATGTTGCTAAACCTAAAGATATACCAGAGATAACTAGCAGATACGCTGAAAAAGCCTCTAAAGTAGTTGCAAGATCTGTAAAGCTAAGGATACGTAAACTACCTAGGGATAGGGTTGAGGTAACCACCGATTTGAAGACTAGAGCTAGTAATGAAGAGGTCGTCGTCGATGTTGGCGATCTATCGTTGGATGAAGTCAAGAAGATCTATGGTAAATTCGTGCTGGTTCCAAGAGGTGTTAAGGGCAAGTATAGGATAGGGGCCGTGGAAGCTCTAATAGATGATAAGGTTGTTGCTTCCAAAGAACTATTTATTGAATATACTGACGATATGGAGGTCATTAGATCTAAGTCGAAGCCGGAGATTGCTTGGGAAGCAATGGGGCTCGAAGCATTAAAGAGAGGGGACTATGCAGCCCTTAGAACCACACTCAGACACGTCGGGGATGAAGCGCTAAGAAAAACTCTAAGAAGAGCTGTTGAGGCTGCTGAATCTGGTGATAAGAAAACTTTGAAATCTGTTAGAAGTAAGACACTACGTGGAACGAGTGAAGGGTGAGCATGATGCCTTGGAAATGCCCTAGTTGTGGCTACGACTCAATACCTGACGATGTAGATACCTGTCCTGTATGTGGATTCGTTAAGGGAGCAGAAGCTAAATCTGAAGAAAAAGCGAAACCACAAGCACCACCTGAAGCACCGAAACAACCAGAGGTTACACCGAAACCCACAACTCTACCAACCAAAGCTAAGGTAGTCATAGTACAAACTTCCGTACCTGAACTAAAAGGTAAGGAGTTTGAGTTACCTTTCGACGTATTCCCAGTAATTAATATAGGTAGAAGTCCCGAAAACGTGATATGTATTCCCGACCCTTACGTCTCGAGACTACATGCCAAGATACACTATGAAGGAGGAAAATTCTTGATAGAAGACGTAGGTTCAACCAACGGTACCTACATATACGATAAAAGTAGTGGTCTCTTTAAAAAGATAGGATCCAACACAAAACTCGAGATAGACAACGGTACACTGATAAAGCTAGGTTTAAGCACCATCATCAAATTCGTTCTAGAGTAACACTTATGTAATTATATAAACCTGAAATACTACATCATTTTCCTAACTATTTACAAATTTATGGTACCCTATACCTGGGCCGATAAACTGCTAGGGGCCATAGTACATCGTCTAGCTAAACTCTACGTAGTTTAAGCCAGACGATGAGCATATTGACTGGTCTCTTAAGTGGGTTTGGATTAATACACTCCAGTATTATATCAGCAATACCTTCAGGAACTCCAGTATTTCTAACAGCCTCTCTAAGTCCTTCAACGTCTTTATCGTAGATTGCTTTAAGCCCAGATTTGGGATTTGTCAAAGCTGTTTCAATAGATTCCAAAGCTTTGTTCTGCTCAGCTATAGCACCTACACGTTTATCGAGCTTTAACTTAGGTGGATATACGAGTTTTTCTAACTCGTTAATAATGGTATTAGTGGGTAAACCTAATGCTAATTCATACCTATTTACCGTATCAAGAGCTCTCTTCTGAACTCCAGCACCCTCCGTACGTAGTAATTTATGCTTTGAGATTGCTATGAATCCGTATTGAATTAAGGGTATATCACCAGTCAATACTTCGTAGTAGGTAATGCCGAAGCTATAGACATCAAAGAGGGGTGTTATCGGTCTACCAGGGTATAATAAGTATTCAGGTGGCATGTACCAAGGGGTTCCAACAACCCATCGCTCGTTTCTGTATCCTAGGTATGTAGCTGTGCCAAAGTCTGTAAGTATAGGCTCTATACCGCCACTGACATTTTTAAGCAATATATTCTTTGGTTTAATGTCTCTATGGACACCCCTACCCTCGGTCAGCACAAAGTAGTAGGCTAGAGCACCAGCTACCTTAAGCATGACTTTGTGAAGTATTTTTTTCTTTATCAACTCATTTCTATTTTCAACTTTTCCTAGGTCCCCAAGATCAGCATACTCCATAACGACGAACACGGGGTCTCTTTCGTAACTCTCTATGCTTGTATAGTATGGTTTGCTTTCATCACATGATACCGCCATATATGGTCTTGAATTGAAATCTACGATCTTGATTATGTTCTTTTTATAATTTCTCAGTTCTTTAGTAATGCTTGATGAATCTTTGACCCCCATAGATTTAGCTATGCGTTGAGGTAGAACCTTGTCTAGAAGATTTTCAGTTAGCTCCTTTCTTAGATCATTGATAAACACGTCGATATCTTTATGGAACTCTTTTAGTTCTTTGTTGCTTGGTGGTTTATTGCCTACAGGCATGAGTTTCTTGACAGCATAGATATCACCTTTTTCAACGTCTTCCGCTTCCCACACCTCGCCGTACGCTCCTTCACCTATTTTCTTCTTCAACAAGTATCTGCCAGCTAGTAGTTTATTGGGAGGAACGTTTGGAGGCGTAGGTTTGCTAACCACTGAATGACTTGGTCTTACTTTGCTCACCCCACTACTAGCGGGTTGTTGTGGGATGGGAGTTGCTGGTGTCTGCGGCACGGCTAAAGCTGAGTACGCTGGTCCGAGAGCTGCCAGTATTAGTGTGGAGCCTTCAAGGACTGCAATCACTCCGGGAAATAGGGTAATGCTACCTACTAGGCTGTAGTAGAGGTCTGTTAGTGCGAAGAGTATGAGTGGTAGGCTAGTAGCAAGTTTAGAGATGCTTGCAATACCTATACCCAAGAAGAGTAGTACGGTTCCGCTGATGAAGACTATTGTGGTGGCTGTGAGCGGACTAGCATTTATAACTGATAGAAGAGGCTCAAACAACCCAGTACGTGCAAGGACAAGAATTAGTGGAACAACGGCCACATAGCCGCTAGTAGCAACCGTCAACCTATTTCCCTTAAGTAGCCCGATACTAGCAAGACCGGAAGCAGTAGCATAGTAGAACATCGCGCCAGCCACGCAGTACAGTGTAGAGTTACAGTCAATCCACCAGAAGGGTATGTAGTAACCAGTGAGCATGGTTAAAAATGCTAACCCTGCAAGACCCAGCATTAGCAGGGTGTAGCCAGCTTTAAGTCCCTGCCACGCCACAGGTAAACCCCAACAGTTCTCTATACAATATACAAAATAAATAAATTATAATATAGCTAGCATGTACCTAATGCTACTGCTTTCCCACCAAGATAGTATGGGCGAAACTCGGAGCACTACCTAGACGTAACACATTATTTTTATAACAGATAGGGGTAAAAACTTCTTATAGGTTACCTAGTCTGGACGGGCTGGAAAGCCTTGAAGCGGCTATTAGTGTTCCTCCTCTTGGTCACACTACTTGCAGCAATTGCTCCAGCCTCTAGCGAGAATGAGGGTTACCGTGTACTTGTTGTCCCCTACGAATACGCAAGTATCACCGAAGCTCTAGAAGCAGCAAATCCCGGCGACGTGATCTACCTTACGCCTGGAGAATACTTCATCGATAGTGTAGTGAAAGTCGATAAAACAGTCTACATTATCGGGGCAGGTCCTGACGTAACAAGGATAACGTCGTCTAAATCTAATACAGGCTTTGTATTCACTAGCTATGGCATTATATCTGGTGTCAGCATCGATGGTACTGACATAACATCTGTTGGCGCAATCCTAACTCTCTACAATATTAATGTTGAAGGTTACGTGCATGTAAGAGTAGAAGGTGGTTCACTAATAGTTTCTGGGCTACGCGGTTACGTAAGATCTGAACCCTTTATCTATGCCAGTAATGCATACAGCGTGATTATCCATAATGCTTCTTTAATTAGCGTTGGATGCCCATTCCTAGAGGCTAATAATGTAGGTTATGTAGATATTAATAGTGTCGAAGTGTGGGGCTTAAGTAGCTACGACCCAGCTATTGAGGTTTCTAGGGCTTCTCGCTTAACTATCACTAACAGCCTAATTGCATCAGGAATATTAAGTATTAAAATATCAAACATTAATAATGTAACTATTGCTAGGAGCATCATAGCAAGTAGGGGTTATAAATCGGTTGACTTTATAAACATTAAATCCGCCTATATAACGCAGAGCATCCTATCTAGTGGAGGTTTGTTATTTTATTTATCCTCTTCCAGTGTAAGCATCTACTATACCATAGGGGTAGCTTCAACGGCCTTCGATGTTAGCGAAGATAGCCGAGTTACTGGCGGTGGCAACATATTCTACGTTAGCGAATTCTGCTCTCAGTACTATTACTACTATGATCCTTTAGAGGGTATTCTTGATGAAGCACCTGAACTAGCTAGCTACTACTCCTACATATCCCCAGACCTCCCCGACAACATGAGTGGGCCCGCACAAGATAAGCCTGGGAGTGACGACATAGGTGATAACCCTGTAAACCTATGTGAAAAAGTGGTCTCCCGCTACCCTGCAAAGAAACCCCCAGAGGCAACCGCTAACTCTTGCTCAACTCTGCCAGTAGCTTCTAGAATTGTAGAAGACATCCTACCCTTTGTAGAAATAGAAGGTTGGACACGGCTATTTATCCCATTGCAGGGAGACATAAGTGTTAAGGCAAGCTACACGCTTCTAAGCACTGACGCTAGCGTAGTTGTAGGCTTGTCTTCCGATTGCATATCTGGTTTAGAGAAGCTTCGCATCGAGGCTGGCGCGGAAAGCGGAAGTATTTTTGTGCGTGTGATTAGTGATGGCAAGGTGGTCGCGTTCAACTCAACAAAACCTCCTGAAGAAAGAGTTCTTGGTGGTCATACCCTACAGCTGAACTATAGCCAAGGGGAGATTAGGGTCAGTCTTGATGGAAAGGAGATGGTTTCTCTAGACGTAGATGTATCTGCTAGAGTCTTTTGGCTTTATGGTCGTGGTGTAACATTCGAATCTGTAAGCGCTAGTGGTACATGGGCTGCGGCTGAGCTCCCCATCGAGATTAAGCTACCTAGAGTGAGTGTTAACCTCGAATTTAAAAATAAGACCATTACTGTGCCATACGTCAAGCTCAATATTGTGCCCATCAGCCATACAGTCACTAACACTATTACTGAAACTGTGACGGTTACAAGCACGTTCACTAAAACAATTACTAGATCGTTGAGTACCACGAAAACCGTAACAGTAAGCACGACAAGAACTGTGAAGGTTACTAAAGTGAATACTATCACCGTTACTGGCGTAATTAATAATACTATAACTGTTATTAAGAAGCTTGAAGATGGGGAGGCTAGAACAGCACTTCTACTCACTCTTCTAGGGCTAATAGTCACAATATTTATAGGGAGACTGTTATCTCGTTAACCTTCTCTCAATCTTTTAGTAGCTCTTTCCATTAATTTTCTTGTTATCTCTTCTAACCGCTTTTTATCACCAATCCTTATTGTTCGCTTGGCTCCCAACCTTAATGTTCTAGCACTATCAGCAAGACCAAACTTCTTAGTTTTTGCTGCAATTTCCCCTGCCTCAACCAGCCTCCGGGTTGCGTAGGAAGGATTTCGCTTTACTAAAGTTCTTTGGCCTCCTTATTTGACGGTAGACATCAACAAGCGGTACATCAGTAAGTATGCCATCGCTAAGCAGTATTAAGTAGGCAGATTCATTAGGTGTCGCTAGATTAAGTCAAGTAAGAAGGGCCTAGTAGAGCAGTGTTGCACCCATAATATCTAATTCCCATATTATTTGTATCAGCTTTCCTTTAATATTATCGTTGAGAAACTCTCTTTGAATCAACGCCTTTGCATGGTATTCGTCCGCCTCGAATACACCATACTTAAATAATTTCTGTTAGAGAGAATCTCTACGGGTCTCTCAGTGGCCTCCTTGGCAACATCCATCTTCCTTACTCCACCATACGACATACTCTCGGGGATGTATGCAAGGATCTTTCATAGTAACCTCCTTATGTAGTGTACCCCCCGTATTTCTCGGATCCATCAGTAGGGGATAATTTAATCCTAAAGCCGCCCTTATTTTTAAAATTGAAGCTATAACGATGAGTCTGTCTAAACTCCAACAGAGAGTCTACTCTCTGGCAAGAACTATGGCCTTCACATTTTAAGTTATGATTAAGCATCCTTAAACTTTTCCCGTTTTCTTTGCTTTCTTCTTTATCCGAGGAAGCACTTCAGGGTACCGCAATACTGTGATAGTGTTCTCGTGCGTGTCTAGAAGTAGTGCACCAGCGCCTTGGCCATGGTAACAGCTTGAGAAGACCGTTATTACGCTGTATTTTAAATCCTCTAGGTTTAGTGTCTCGTCATGTCTTAGCTTTGTCGTTAAGCTTCCATCCTGCTTCCATACTTCCACAGCATCAACAGTCTCGTGGGCCCGTATTATGAGCATAAGTCCGTTCTTTTCCATGAACTCCCTCCACGCGCTACGGCCATAGAGGTAGGTGCCCGGTCCACGAGGACTAGGAAGAAACCATTCAATAGCTCCACTGGGGTCATTCCATAGAATTTGCGTTACAAGCTGGTCTGACGGGCCATCAAGCTCTGGGGTGCCCCAGAGCTTCTTAAGAGTGTCCTCTATATCGTTAACCGTAATGGGGTCTTCTGGTTCTTCCTTGCAGAGCCTGCAGGGTATACCTCCATGTACAAGCATGATTCCCTCATCCATGAGCCCTATGAGGGGAAGGTTTCGGTAAAACTCTTCTACTACTTTTAAATACTCTCTACCCCTCTTGTTTACAGCCTCATCCGAAAAACCGTAAGAGCTGTTCATTAGTAGGCTCTCGTGGTTCCCTCGGAGTAATAGGATGCGTTCATCACTCAACATCTTCTCGGCCAGTAACTCGATGTTCTCAACGCCTTTGGGTCCTCGATCGACATAGTCCCCGAGAAATACTATGCGATCAGCTTCAGCCTCGTCAGCGATTTTTAGAGCCCACTCTGAAACATCCGGATACCCGTGAGTGTCCCCCACAAGGAGAACAGTAGTAGCCTCGATTCTCACAATCGGACCTATTGATGCTAGCTTCTTAGTGACCTCTAAAAGCAACTCATGCTTCTCCATCAAATCGGAACCCCTACTTGAAGTCCTGCACCTGATTTTTATAACATTTTATAATTCTGGGGACATGGATATATTACAGTGTGACTACTTAATATCATTCTTTATTAGAAGCTGTGGGGATTTAAGTCATGCCGTGGAAATGCCCTATTTGTGGTCATGAAAACTTCGATGACGAAGATGTATGTAGGTATTGCGGATACGTGTGTGGTAGTGAAGTTCAAAGCTAAACCAGAATCAGCTGAGCCTAGCATGAGTGGAGGGGTAAAGGATTCTGAAGCTATAGCTGAGGGGTTAGGTATGGTTAAAAAGATTACTACGTAACTAACCGATATGAACTACCACTCCCCAAATGTTTTCCCGTACCACTCCATAAACTTCTTTAAGTCCTTAGTCATCTCATCATCGATATACACAGTTCTTTTCTCCTCCTCTTCCCTCTTACGCTTCCTCATTCTATGTGATGCGTACTCCTTAAGGGCCTCAATAAACTCACTGAATGGTGTTCTGAACGTCCTTACTTCTTTACCGTTAATGTCTACGGTCTTGATTATTAGGTATGTATCTTCTAGTGTTAGGAATATGTAGGGTGGCTCCATCCTATCGACGGGTACTGTCTTGAACCTCACACCCATAGCACTCAGTATGTCACCTATCTTCTCTGTTACGTCGTGTGTTAGGTATATCCTTACTGGTAGGTCATTCCTCTTAATAACTAGTGTTGCGTTAACTAGGTACTTAGCTAGTGCTTTAGCGTCTGGCGCACCCCCAAAGCTAGGGTTAAGTATAGACGAGATTAGGGAGGTAGTACCTCCTGCACTCATAGGTAGTGTTGTGACATTCACACTCGCACCCCACATATAGCTAGACTGCTTTTAAAGCTCCCGCATCAGGGGTGAACATAACCTTTAAGAGCAGTTAAGTACGGCCTTCACCTTCAATAGGTATTGAAGAGAGGCCTTAGCAGTCTTTCAGGGATCTTAATCTCATTACCCGTCATGGAGTCTGCCTAACTGTCCAGTTTCCGGACTGTTCTGAAGGTTCTGATTGACTACCCCCTTTTAAACTTGTCCGGTTACTTGACTTAGTCCAGTTTTGTATACTCTCACTACATGAATTGATGTGGCACCATGGAGAGTGAGGTACAGCGTAACCACTAAAGCATCAATAATTGCGAAGTTCTTACAGAATAAGGTGTTAACATACTGCTTAGCAATCATTACCATAGACTTCGTGGCGTTAACGACTATGTGCAACTGAAATCATTATTATGGAAGTATATAGTTAGCTGTTTAGTAAATATAACTTTACACAAGATATCACAACTGTTAAATTAAGAAATGTAGCGTTATTCATAGTTAAGAGCTCCAAAGCTGAAGCTAAAATAAACTTAACTAAATGCAGAAAGATGTTACTTAAGAAAACAAGGACTTCACTTAACATTGAATGTAATTCTTTAAAGTAGTAATTTATTTTCAAGGTCAATACATTCTTCAAAATACTTCTAAGATTCTAGCTCGTTTCCCTTCAAAATACTTAGGGCATTACAACAAGACTTTACTAATACATAATACATGTATGAACTAATGATAAGAACGCTTGGTGTAGGATTTAAATTAACCGAATATTGCCCCATTAACTCTTTCTTTTGAGTTGACCTAGGTAGTAAGTAGGTGGCATAAGTTTTCAATAAGATCCCTACAGTTTGTACTTTTGAATTTTCTTTCTAAATCATGGATATTCCTCTTACCGACGTTATTTAAGCATTTCTGGTCAATAAGGTCGCAACATTTATAAGCTATATAGAAAAGTAGGTCGTACATCTCTTTTTCACATGGTTTATATTTGGGGCAGTTTATGCAGATATTTAAAATATTGTGAGCGTTAGAGCCATAACCAATTATATTGCATATATTTGGAGTCCTATTAGGTGGGGATATTTTGCGGAGACCTTGTATTCTTCTTAATACATGCCTGGGGAGATCAGGATGGCAATTGATACAAACATCTATAATTATGTTTGTACCGCAAGGCAAGTGACTCTCTCTATGGTTAAACGTAATATTACCATGTCTCACCCTTATGCATCCATCAGCAAAAGCACATCTTCCTCTCCTCCTAGAACGAACACACCAGATAGCCAATGTTTTCCACACCCTCAATAAGTTATGATGTGGTAAAATATCTTGTCTCTCTTCAGATACTACCCGATATTATTACGCTTATAGTACCATAACGCGATATTAAGTTCTCATAAAATATAATGCTTAGCTCAATCTAAAACTAAACTCCTTAACTAGTAAGAATTACCGAACATCCTTATCACACGAATATCTCCTTAGTTACGGTCTACTAGTTGATTTTCTTGTCGTCTTAAACATCGATATTCATCCTAAATGATTACTCTTGAGTGAATAGTGCTATTCCTAACAACTTACTACACAGAGAAAAAGGTAAGAATCTCAGGGTTTTAAAGGAACGCCTAGAAGAGCTTCATTCTTATCCTGCTTCCCTAAGAATTATAGCTCATGAATTCTGCTAGCATATGAAGTAAAGTAATTTTTATACTTCACTATGATTTCTGGATATCGCCTTAGTATGTAATGTAGATCTGATAGGAATTCCAAATCAGACCCTAAATGTTCAGAAATCTTACTATATTCTTCACTCCGTAGAATTTAGGGATGTCCTTACTAGAATATTTAACTGGAGTTATACTTACATCCTTAATCTCTCCTTTACTAATTAGTTCTTCGAGAAATTTACATACGTTCTCTATATTTAATCCCTTAAACTTAAAATCATTCAATGGTAATAATACTTGCCTTTCATCTTCAACGTACGCTCTATGCCAGAACTCAAAACATTACTAATACCATATTGAATGTCCTTTAATGTTAGTAATGGTATATCAAAACGGAATATGTTAAATCCAATAATCCATACAGTACTTTCCCTCTTAAGTATGTTCCTTAAAAGCTCATAGAATTTAACTACTATACTCCTCTCACCTTCGCTTTCACGCCATGCTTCAAAGATTTTAGGTTTAGATTCATGATGCATAAGAATGCCTATAGCAATTACCTTATTGCTCTTAGTAATTTCTGTACCTATGGTTTCTATACCTAGATACATAATAACCATAAATATTACCTCCGTCATTATTTCTTGGTTATTGATTCACATAACTTCCTAATTTTACGCTTTTCACACTTCCATGACTTTGGAGGCATAAGTCTTTTACTCTTATAATTCCTGAAAATCTTGATAATTTCGTCCTCAACCTGTTTTTCAACGAAAGATACTTCCTTTCTACATATGATCTCCTTTGTTTCCTGATGTATGAATTCTAGTTCTAATTTCTCTACTGGTAAGTAGTTTGATAAAATCCATCCATATATCCTTACTTGAAATTCGGCTGGTGCTAATATATATGTCCCAATTTTAGTTTTTCTAGTAGTTTTCATCTCCTTAATTATATATCCGTGATCTCCGAGTCTAATCTCATCTACAGCACCTTGAACTTGGAAATTACCTATGTCAATATCTAGGTTTCTGGGAATTACACTGCCACCTGCA
>Ga0180301_10003598_pt1 | contig 12102 bp, 17 predicted proteins | sample GuaBasSediGuay16_FD_121797 | JGI IMG/M metagenome (GOLD analysis project Ga0180301, IMG submission 121797) | Subseafloor sediment microbial communities from Guaymas Basin, Gulf of California, Mexico - Guay16, Core 4569-2, 12-15 cm | ecosystem: Environmental > Aquatic > Marine > Hydrothermal...
GCTCCTGATGACGTTACTATATTCAAGAATGTCGGTAACATACTAATTAAGACGACCAAACAAAAGGCCCTTGAAGAGCTACAAGAAGCAAAGGAAACCGTAGAGCTCCACATAAAGACTTTACAGCGTCAAGAAAGTTTATTAAGAAAGCAATTTGATGACCTAAGAAAGAAGGTACAGAAGGAACTTAGTGAAGCAGGAGGTGGTGAAGGTGCATAGAATTATAACATTTCAAGTCAAGTAAGAAAATTCCTAATAGCATACTCTCTAAGGTATTGGAGAGGTTAGCAAATTTAATATTCAGCAATATATGCGAAAAAATAGGTCTTGAAAATATATACTTCATATCTGTTAGTCTGAGTGGAGATTGCATAGAGAACACGGCATACGGTATAGACGTTAACATAACGTTAGAGATAAAACCCTTTATAAATCAAGATGTAACCGAACTTGTTTATCAAGTCTTAGAGGAGGGGGTTAAATTTGCTAAAAAAGAACTTAAAAAATACAACATTCAATCTAGACTTTGGAGAATTTCTTAATGAGATATCTAAATTTCGTAAGGTAGGCCTTATCTGTCATCATAATGCTGATCCAGATTCCTTACTTAGCGCTTATGTTCTAAGGAATATGCTTAAAACAAAAAACATAGCGTCTAAGGTATATGCGCCCTCTGATATATCTGAAATAGCTAAGCGCGCTACAATCGAAATATATGGTAAACTAGATGTAGTCTTCGGTATTACGGGCATAGAGGATAATGATGCTTTATGCTTAGTAGACGTATCAACACTAGACCAAACATCAAAAGAATTAAAAAAGATAATACGTTCAAAATATGAAAGAAAATTATTCATAATTGATCATCATATTCCTCATCCTGAGATAATAAAGATTACTAGATACTCATTAATTGCTCCCAATGCATGCTCTACAGGAGAACTCATCTACTTATTAGCGAAAGCCACTAGTATATCGCTTACTAAAGAGGATTTGAAGGCAATTGCTGTAGCAATTCTATATGATACTAGACGGTTTATAATAACCGATAAAGAGGTCTTCAAAATAATGAGCGAAATCTACGATAAAGTCGATTATAGCTCACTTCTAAATCTATTTCAAAAAGAGATCAAAATTGATGAGAGGATAGCTAAGTTAAAAGCTGCTGCTCGACTAAAGCTCTATAAAGTAGAGCTAAAAGAGCCTTTATTAGTAGTAATTTCGCACGTAAGCTCATATGAGGCATCTGCAGCAAGAGCTCTCATAGAGTTAGGAGCCGATCTAGCAATAGTAGCTGGAGGTAAAAAGGGTTTGGTAAGGGTATGTGCTCGTTGTACTAAAAAATTCCTTGAAATTACAGGTCTCCATTTAGGTAAGGATATAATGATGGATCTTGGTAGGGAGATATCTGGAAGTGGCGGTGGTCATGCTTCCGCTGCAAGTGCTAATGGAATTGGAACTCCTGAAGAAGCCTTAATTAAGGCTATTAATATATTAAAAATGAAAATAAGCGGTAATTTAAAAGAGATAAGGTGTGAACGATGAGTTACATGAGCTGGGATGAATTTAAAAGGAAATTTCCTCATCTTGCAAAGGAGATAGAAGATGGTGTTATGACCTATAGAATCGGTGGTGTTAGATGGGGTAAGAATAGCGAAGAATATGATGAACTACGTAATCCTGATGTTATTTCTTTCATACGCCGATGTAATACAGTTGAGGAAGCTGAGGAAGTTATAAGCTATATGGAGCGACGCGGTGAAATAACTAAGAGTTATGCCGATCTGTTGAGAAAACAACTACGAGAGAGAGGTCTGAAAAGTTTTGGAGAACATAAAGAACCGGGATATTATTTTAGGAAATATTACCGAAGGAGTAAACTATCAAGATAATTCACTTATGGATAGCTCGTATAGCCTCTTTAAGGCATATTTAGGAATTCCAGTATTTACGATATCCCATGGTAGTTTTTCGTCTAGTGATATCCGTCTATACGCATATCTCTCAAGTCCCATACTTCTTATCACACTCTTCCAGGCTCTCATATCCCCGCCTAATTCTTCTACTTTTAGGAGCGCTTTACTTAAATCCTTATCTCCTTTACTAATTATTGCCTGAATTAACGCGTCATATATATTATAAATAGATAGCCTAATCCTAGAATCGTTACCTAATAATCCTCTTAGTAGCTTTATCTTCTTCTCGATAGACCTTATATCATTCATAGGTAACCATTGAAATGGTGTATGCGGCTTAGGTATGAGTGGAGTTATAGTAACTCTTACTGCTTCTCTCATCGAGAAGCCAACTTCTACTATCCTCTTAATAAGCTCGACTATGGCTTGTATATCCTCCTCCTCTTCGCCTGGAAAGCCAATAATAAAGTAAAGCTTTACATTACTAAAGCCTGCTTTCCTACATATCTTGGCTACTTCGATGATATCATCAAAGGTTATGCCTTTCCCTATTATGTTCATTATTCTCTTTGACCCTGTTTCAGGGGCAAATGTTATCGTTCTCTGTCCTCCTAAGCGGATCAGTTCTGCCATCTCATATGTAATCCTATCAATGCGCATTGATGGCATTGATATTCTTAATTTCTGATCCTTGACAAGCCAGAGAAGTAATTCTCTAAGTTTTGGATAGTTTCCTATTGCCGAGGATATGAGTACGACCTTTTCTATTCCATTGGGTCTAATCATCGACATGCCTTGTGATAATATATCCACTACCCTTTTCAAGCTTCTTATCCTATACGGCTTACACAAATACCCTAAAAGACAGAACCTACACCAATAAGGGCATCCCCTCGTTATCTCCATTAAGTAGGCCTTTCCGTATATCGGCGTTAATTCGCTTGGTCCTTCTATAAACATTACCTGTCTTACAGGATATGGCGTGGAATCTAGATTTAATGCTAAGGCTCTCCTTACTTCCTTATAATGCTCAGCATACTTAGGTATATAAACTCCTTCTATCTCTATAAGATCCTCTAATGCTTTCTTTTTATCGATATTACTAATTAGTACCTCTACCATCTTAGGTAAGATAGCCTCCGCGTCCCCAATGAATAATATGTCCATGAATTCCTCTAACACTCCCGGATTTTCCATTACTACAACACCGCCCGCGCCAATTATAGGATATTTTTTACCTTCACGCGCGCTCCTCAATGGAGGTATCCCTGCGCTCTTTAACATTGTTATGACATTAATAATGTCTTTTTCGTATGAAATACTGAAAAGAACAATATCAAACTCACGAAGGCTTCTATTCCCCTCTATGGTGCGCGACTCTATTCCCCTTCCTGTAAAGAAGCATCTCTCGCAGAGGACATCCTTATACGAGTTTAACAATGTGTATATTATATGTATTGCAAGAGAGGACATCCCCACTCTGTAGACATTTGGATAGCATAAAGCTACTCTAAGACTAGCCTTTCTAAAGCTCTTCCTAATTACGTTTAGCTCTATTAACTTAACTTTACGATAGAATTGCTCCTCATATCTCATGTTGCGGGCGTCTCTGTCTCTGCTAATGTCTTCTTAACTATTTCCGCTAGATCAACTGGTGGCGACTGCAAGACCTTGACTTTCTCTACTTCCGCTCTTCTTAAGGGATATATCTTTCTGGCCCTGTTAAATATCTCTGATGCTATTTTACCTAATACCGCCTCTCTTATAAATTCGTCGAAGTTTAGTTGGCTTGCCCTTGATACCACAACTTCTCCCATCATCTTACGTATTGCTTTCTCTTGGGAGGTCTTACATCTCTTCATAGTTAAGGCTAACGTTGCGACTCTTAATCGAGCTCCATCTTTAGTTTCAACGTTAAAGAATCCCTCTATTTTCGTACTTCCTCTTCGCACAATGCTACGTATATAATCTCTGGCCAGCTCAAACCCTTTAAATTGTGTAAAGGCTTTATCACCTTCTACATACTTTATCTGAAACTTAAGTTTTATGTGTAGTTGAGATATATCCCCGACGAGATCATAAAGCGTAACCTCTACGGTTCTATTGATTAATTGTTTTGCATCAAATGCAGGTATAGTAGCTACCTCTTTCAATCCAAAAGCTGGTGGTGCATATACTGTAAACCACCTTTTCCTTGTCCATTTATCTCTAGCTGATATACGTCTGTGTGACATCGTATCATACCTTCTCTAGTAGTACATTATAAATCCTTTAAATTCTTTTCTTTCCTTCTATAATACCTAGAAGCTATCTCTAATATAATGTCTAGGATGTCGAGGATTTTTTCAACATTCTTTAAGCTTGAAATTTCGAAGCGTAATATGGCCTGTTTTTTGACTTTATTTACGCTTATTTGCACCCCTAATATTTTGTTTATTCTGAACGGTGCGAATAGCATACTAACATCCATATCATTGCTTAAAGTTATCTCTATTTCAATTGCCTTATCTATCATTACATGATCTCCTCTGATAGACGATCTCTAAGCATCTTCACGAACTCATTTAGCTTCTCAATTGGTATGTTTGCACCACCAGCAACTTTATGCCCCCCACCACTACCCCCTACTATCTTCGAGGTCTCGCTTAATATATGGCCTACATCTATCTTCTTCCCTATTTCCCTAGGAATTCTCATAGAAACCTTAACGTATCCTTCCTTCTCTGATAATGCAAATACTAAAATCGGTTTAGCATCCTTCAATATGGTTGTAGTAATGGACGCTATAGCTCCTGATATACGCTCTTCAAGGCCGACTATATCGCCTCTTACGATGTAGAGCTCCTTATATTCTTCTACTATATCCCCTTTAGCCACTAACTGTAAGTAGTGAGCGAGTTTTGCTCTATATTCTTCCCATATTCTAATAGCTTCCTTTAATGCTTCGTTTCTATCGCCTAGACATAATGCGAGCCCTGTGCTTACTTTCCCCATACGTCCGCAGGCATTGAGTAAGGCACTGTACTCTCTAGCGTCATATAATGACGTTTGAGGATCCTCTCTTAGCAATAAGTATACATATCCCACTATCTTCTCTGCTTCATGGCTTGAGAGCCCTGCCTCAAGCATGTACTTGACTAGATTAGTTACTAATAACCTAACTTCATCCCTAGACAGCGTGGAAAACATTCTTAAAACACCATTATCCTCGGGCTCAATTCCTATATTTTTTAAGAACTTATAGCATGCCATTCTATTACCACTTAGACCTGGTATATATGGATCGAATGTTTTAGCAAGACATTCAACTAGAGGGCGAGATCTTAAACCAAATATCCTAAGGTTTATCTCCTCCCTGATAAACCCATGTTCTATACCTTCTCTCGCTATCTGCAAGTTAAGACCTAAAAGTCTTCCTTTATCACCCTTATCCTGTAAATCTCCTAATGCTCCAACTATAGCTAATGGCGCTAATCTTACGTTGTTGGAATCTAGTTGTCTTGCAAGTAGATATGTAAGCCCTGAGCTTGAGATCTCCTTATCTCCATCTATACCAAACCTCCTTGGATTAACTTCGATTATTTCCTCATTAGTGACTTTGCTCTTACTTGATTTATGATGATCTATAATTAGTACGGTTCTCCCTTTGGCGTAATTCCTTATTACCGGTAACTCTGAACTACCCATATCTAAGAATACAATAAAATGATAATTATGATAGTTCTTCAATATGATCGAGACTCTATCCTCATCTAACTGAGTTAGTATCTTTACGTGAAAAGGAATTCCCAATTGCTTGAGGATATTCATTAATATGGCTGCCGCCGTCAAACCATCAGCATCGTAGTGTGATACTATCAAAGCTGGCTTTCTGCTCTTAGAATAATCTATTAGAGATACTAGCGCGCTTTCTATACGCTCTTGTAAACTCCTTGGAATCTCCATGTTTCCTTAGCCTAAAATGGATATTTTCCCGGGCTTATACTCCCAATCTGGTGGTAACTTGCCTACTCTCTTATAGTATTTAACCAACCTATGGATTTTTGATTCTATAAGCATTAGCCCTCTCTTTGAATGATAGTCCTTTGGATGTTCTTCGAGATGTCTTCTAACGCGTATTGCCCTCCTAATGAGGTTTGCTAAATCCTCAGGTATCTCCGGAGCTAAACCATGCTCTTCTAGTATTTGGCATATCTTTTTACCTGTTATCTGCTTTACTAATGGTATTCCATGTTGGTCTCTAAGTATTATTCCTATCATTGATGGTGGATAACCCTTTCTTGCGAGATCTATTACTAACTGCTCAACTTCCTCAGGAGTATATTTAACCCATGGAGGTGGCCCTTCTCGCGCTGGTCTTGTTGAATGTGATTTCCCCTTCTTCTTCCTCTTCCTCATGGAATCACCTTATGTCCAGTTAACCATTTAGCAAGAGACCTAAAAGCTTTACCTCTATGCGAAATCCTATTCTTTTCATCTAGACTCATCTCAGCAAATGTCCTGCCATCCCCTTCATATGGTATGAATATCGGATCAAAACCGAAGCCCATGCTACCTCTAGGCTCTATACTTATTAGGCCTTCAGTAACCCCTACAAACGTCCTCACATATCCCTCGGGCTCTGCAAATACCACTACACTTATGAACCTAGCACGCCTATCAGTAATGCCTTTCATCAATTTAATTATCCCATCATTGCCTATTGTTTTGAAAACATAACTTGAATAAGGCCCTGGAAATCCTCTTAATGCTTCAATGAATAGCCCAGCGTCTTCAACTACTACTGGGACTCCTGTCTCTTTTGTTGCATTTATTGCTGCATACTCTGCTATTGCTCTCAGTTCATCTGCCTGTATCTCCATTTTCTTAACTTTAATCATCTTTACCTTTATTCCATAGGGTCGTAAAATGCTCTCAACTTCTTTAAGCTTATGAATGTTTCCTGTGACAAAGTTTATTTCATTTACGTAATTCCGGCGGTACATATCTCCCCCTCGCCCTTATCTCGTATACTTTGTTTACAGCTTTTTTCATCTTATCCTCTCCCACAACCTCTTTATATCCTTTTAAAAATTGGCGAAAGCATATGCTTGCGACATGTGTGTGTGTGCTCTCCAACGCTCTCAAAAATACATGAAGATCTACTCCTATATCCTCTAGATCATCTGAGTGCATACCAAGACCGAAATCTATCAGAAATATGTTACCGCTTTTAGATATGATCATGTTCGATGTCGTTAGATCACCGTGTATTATACCATTATTGTGTAATGTGCCTATAAGTACGCCTATCTTTCTCATTATTTTCGCAACTTCCTCTACTCTCATACTGTTTAGTTTATCTCTCAATCTAATCCCCTTGATATATTCCATAATTATTGTTGTATTTTCTATGCTCACATCAATTATAGCAGGAACTGAAACTCCTAATCTTCTGGCATCGTAGAGAAGGCGCGCCTCATTTACTGTTCTTTTCGTCCTTAATATTCTATCAAGGCGCGGATCTCTATACCTCTTAGGTATTCTAACTTTTCTAATAACTATAAAGCCGTACCAAACCTCCTTATATATTATCGCCTCAGCTCCCTTAGCTAAAACTTCACATCTTATTGCATCCAAGGAACATCTACCTCATCAATTCGCCACCTCTGTCTAATTACACTCTCCTCTGGTTGCATCGTTATTTCACTTTTTAAACAAAGCACACCCGTCCAAGCTATCATTGCTCCATTATCGCCTGCATACTCATCAGGGACTACTTTAAATATAGCATCATGTTCTTCAGCAACGCACTGCATTATCTCTTGAAGACGTTTACTTCTAGCTACTCCTCCTGCTAGTACTAATTCGCGTTTCTGTGTATGCGCTAAAGCCCTTTCTACTACTTCTGCTAACATGGCATATGCATACTCCATAGCGCTAAGACATAGATCCTCTAAACATACATTCTCTTTAAACTTACGAAGAATTGCTGTTAGGAGGCCAGAATAGGAGACATCTTGTCCTTTTACTATGTACGGTAAGTCTATTATGTTCTTCCCCTTCATCGCTAGCTTCTCTATCTGAGGTGTACCTGGTTGAGGTAAGCCCAGCTCTCTAGCTAGCGTATCGAAGAAGTTGCCGATAGGGATGTCTAGTGTCTCTCCAAATACTCTATATCTTCCTTGTGAATATGCCACTATTTGTGTATTTCCTCCTGATACGTATACAAATAAAGGATCCTTAGCACCTACTGTGAGTCTAGCTATCTCTACATGGGCAACCGCATGGTTTACTGGTATGAGCGGCTTATTATAGGATGAAGTTAGTACTCTAGCAATAAAGGCGCCTACTCTTAGGCAAGGCCCAAGTCCCGGTCCTAATGCTACAGCAATTCCATCTATCTCCTCTAGACGTATATCTGCTTCCTTTAATGCCCTTAAAACTACCTCGTGCGCAACGTTTGTATGGTGTCTTGCCGCTTCACGTGGTAGTATGCCTCCATGTATTGGAATGTACGTTGAGTTTACATTAGCAAGTATTTTACCATCTTCCCTAGCTATTCCAACGCCAAATGTATGCGCTGTTGACTCTATACCTAATACTACAAGTGGCATTACTTTCTCTTCTCCTCCTTCTCGCTAATAAACTCAGTGTAGTGACAATAACCACAATACCACCGCGGAACTGGTACCTTATGGTATGCCATTATGCGTCCACACCTTGGGCAAACCTTATTCTTAAGCACTATTTTCCCTGTCTTATAGTCATACTCATATCTACGATACGCCATGGACTTTCCCATTCACTACTCACCCCCTCTTCCTGGATTCAAGCACTTTCTTTCTCTCTTCTGGTGGCAAGTTCCTTATCCGAATGTATTCAGGTTCGAATTCTAATGCTCTTTTCTGATCTTTATAGATATGCACTTCTGCGGAACTTTCCCCTTTGCCATACTCCGTCCTAAGACTTCTAACGTATATGAGTTCTAGTGGGACGCTAAGCATCTTAGATAGTCTTTCTCGTATTTCATATCTTGAAGGCGTTCCAAGTCCGATATGTTTTATATTCACTACAAGCTCTTTCCTTCCTATTAACCTATTTTCCTTCTCCTGTACTATTTCTAATGACCAACTACCCTCGCTCATTTAAGCGCCTCCGTTCCATCAATCTCACGATATTCAATATTTTATTCTTTTCTTCTTTAGATACCGTAACTATTACAGCTCCTTCATCTGGCTGACCGTATATAATTAAGGAACCATATGGTGCAAGAATTATAGCAGGAATGCCCAGTAAGTCTTCCTCCCCCTTAACTTTTATCAAGACCTTCTCCTCCTTTAATGATTCTTCTATACTCTTACATGACTCCCATGTTATGGTTCCAGGGGGGTTTCTAACTTGAATTTTCTTACTAAAGAACTCATCTAGGTTTATGCTGTACTGTTTCCTCTTAGTCTTACCGTTTATTACAGCTATGTCTGGTATTATACCATGTCTTATACAGTTATATGTCACATAATCTCCTATAGTCACTATCTTTATTGGCCTCATCCTGCTTATTATCTCTCTAACCCTTTTTGCGACATAATCTGGATCCCCTCGAACTAGCATCCCTAATGGCCTCTTGAGAACCCTCCGCGCACTATCTGTTAATATAAACGCTTCATTAGGAGACAGCACGTTATCTCACCTTTAATGCATATCTGCCCGGTTTGGATACTCCAAGTATCTTCGCAATAGCTGAATTTAGATCAAGTATTATCACAAGACCGCTCCAATCATTAGATATATCCCTAGATCCACATACTGGGCATTTCTTCTCCTTATCTGGTGTGAGCGCAAATATTGCTTTACATGACCGACATGCATAATATGACATTAAAGGCCCTCGTCTAGGCATATGAGTCACCTCGCGCTCTTAGCCTTCGCCTTCTTTAATTTCTCAAGTTCTTTCTTAATCCATTCAATCTTTCCTAGAAATGGCTGACGCATAGTCATGCCTATCCTTATTCCACGTATTCCTCCGCTTGGACTGATACTTATCGTAACTATTCTCGCTCGCACTACATCCCTTACTCTTAACTCATAGTGCGCTTCACGACTTATTAATGCGCCTTGTCGTGGATCATATGAGAAGTAATCGTCGTATAACTGCGACAAATGGATAAACCCATCTACAGGTCCTAACCTTACGAAGACTCCAAAATCCGTCACTTCGACTACTTCCCCTTCTACAACTTCATGCATCTTAGGAACGAATGTAATTAAATCAAACGTTGCTTTATGGTACGTCGCGCCATCACCAGGTATTATGAAGCCTACCGGCGATACATCCACGTCAAGAACGGCTATTATAATGCCAAGCTCTGGGTCTACTTTACCCTCGTATTCATCCCTTAATATATCCAATGCGGCTTCTTTTAGAGGCTTATTGAACTTATCTGGAGGTATCCTAACAACGCCGGAAACCTTGACTAGCTGATACATTATTAGCACCTATAAGGCGTTTTACACATTATGAAAATAAGTCACAAATATAAACTTTAAGTTTAAGGTCTTCTTAAATTACTCTGTTAGATGGAAATATGATAAGGACGAAGAAGCGAGGTAGGTACCTAATACTAGCTGATACTAGCTTCCTTTTAGCTCCTTACGACTTTAAATTGAATATAATAGAGGAACTAGAAAGAGTAATAGACGGTAATTTTACCTTACTAGTTCCCAGCTTCTGTGTAGACGAGATAAACCGTCTTATTAGGAAAGGCTTTATTATGAGGCAAAAGGGTCGCCTTGCTTTAGAGTTGATAAAAAAGCATGCTACCGTACTTAAAGCATGTACCAAAGAAGGAGAGAGCGTGGATGATGCAATAATACGTATAGCTAAAGAGATAGGCGCAATCGTAGCTACAGGGGATAGGGAGATTAGGAAAAAACTCCGTAAGGAAGGAATCCCGGTGATATTCGTTAGAGCAAGGAAGAAATTAGAATTGGATGGCGAGCTCTACTAATTAGCACTACTTAACTATGCCCCAACCTATGAGTCGCCATCTTCCTCTGATCTTCCTACTTATTGCAACTCTCGCACCAACGTTTGTAGCTACAGGCATTTTAAGCTTTATACTTATCTCATCACCTCTTACTGATGTGACAGAACCTAATGTAGTAGCTGTTCCCACATTTATTAATAGATCCTCATGTGTTTTTATCCTCTCTACTTTTTCCATTTCCTCTGTGCCGACCACTCTCTCTAGTAAATGTACCTCCAGCTTAAGTTCACTCCAAATTGGAGGCAATGTCCCTGGCTTTCCAGCTAGGCTTCCTATTAAGGAATCAGCTTTAGTTAAATAGGGATCAAGAGTAGTACCAACTCCAATAAGCCCACCGGGATATGCCTCATCAACTTCTATGTTGCCTGCCCTTAAGCTCACTACTTCCGTATATAGCGGTTGATACACTATCTTTCCCTTCCTTATCATCCTCAATCCAGGCCGTATTTCTATTTCATCGCCTACTTTCAACTTTCCCTGAACTAGAGTGCCACCAATAACCCCGCCGACTAACTTCTCAGGTGGCGTACCTGGTTTGTTGACGTCAAAACTTCTTGCGATGAGCATTAACGGTGGCTTAGAATAATCTCTTATAGGCGTAGGTATATACTTCTCTATAGCATAGATTAATACATCTACATTCACCTTATGAAGCGCTGATACTGGTATTATGGGCGCGCCTTCTGCCCATGTACCTTCAAGGAATTCACGTACTTTCTTATAATTCTCTACGGCTCTTTCTTTGGATACTATATCTATTTTATTTTGTACGACAATTAGATTTTTTACACCAACTATTTCAAGTGCTTTAAAATGCTCTCTCGTTTGAGGAAGTGGTTCATCTCTTGATGCATCTACGACTAGTATTGCTCCATCCATTATCATAGCTCCTGACAGCATTACTGCCATTAACATTTCATGTCCTGGCACATCAACAAATGATACTTTTCGTATTACTTCTAGTGGTGATCCGCACTTTTTACAAACACCTTCTGGAGATAAAGCATCAGTAGTATATGCTTCAGGGCCTTCACAATTTGGGCATTTAAGTATAGTGCAATCTGCATATCCTAACTTCAATGTTATACCTCTCTTCAGTTCTTCTGAGTGATATGCAGTCCACTTTCCTGTTAAGGCTTGTACTAATGTACTTTTAC
>Ga0180301_10003599_pt1 | contig 12100 bp, 12 predicted proteins | sample GuaBasSediGuay16_FD_121797 | JGI IMG/M metagenome (GOLD analysis project Ga0180301, IMG submission 121797) | Subseafloor sediment microbial communities from Guaymas Basin, Gulf of California, Mexico - Guay16, Core 4569-2, 12-15 cm | ecosystem: Environmental > Aquatic > Marine > Hydrothermal...
TAAAGCAGGAATACTAGCAGTAAGAAGAGTAAAGAAAAGCGACATGGAAAAACTAGCAAAAGCAACAGGAGGAAAAATAGTCACAAGCATAGAAGACCTAACACCACAACACCTAGGAGAAGCGGAACTCGTGGAAGAAAGAAAGGTAGCAGACGACAAAATGGTGTTCGTTGAAGGCTGCAAGAATCCAAAAGCAGTAAGCATACTAATCCGCGGTGGAACAGAACACATAGTTGATGAAGCAGAAAGAGCACTACACGACGCACTATGCGTAGTAAGAAACATCGTACATGAACCAAAAGTTGTGCCCGGTGGAGGAGCACCAGAAATAGAAATCGCAAGAAGACTTAGAGAATACGCAGAAACATTAAGTGGAAGGGAACAACTAGCAGTAAAAGCCTTCGCCGATGCAATAGAAGTTGTCCCAAGAACGCTGGCAGAAAATGCTGGTCTCGACCCGATTGACATCCTGGTAGAACTAAGAGCTAAGCACGAAAAGGGAGAATGGTGGGCAGGTATAAATCTAGTAAGCGGTAAAGTAGATGACATGCGCAAGCTAGACGTATGGGAACCAGCTAGCGTAAAGAAGCAAGCAATTAAGTCAGCAAGTGAAGCCGCCCAAATGATCCTAAGAATTGACGATGTCATCGCAGCATCTGAGCTAGAGAAAGAAAAAGAGAAAGGAAAGGAAGAAGAGAAAGAAGAAGAAAGTAGCAGCGAATTTTAAACAACATATTTATTCTCCATGATACAACACCTCTTTAATTTTTATTTTTCGCTTGGTTACGTTTTTCTAAAAGTTTACCAAAATGCCTATTAACCGATTAATTTTTATAACCTAACAGTTGAAATAGTAGCCCTACCAGTAGTTTAGTTTCTCCCCGCTGGCGGGGGTGGCAAAGTTAAGTAGTTCTATAAGTAGTTTTAGTAAAATTGCAACAAAACCTTCTGAAATCCGTATAGGGCCTAAAAGGCTCACAAGATTCGAAAAAGCTAGAATAATAGGTGCACGAGCCCTCCAAATATCCATGGGCGCTCCAGTCCTCATAGAAATACCAAAAGACGTGATTGACCCAATCAAAATAGCAGAACTTGAACTTAAAACAGGCATATTGCCCATAATTATAAGAAGAAAAACTGTTTCTGGTGAATACCAAGACATCCTTTTAAAAACATTATTAGAGGCAGAAAAAGAAGAATTTGGAGCAACATAGCTTTCATATTTTCCCCACAGGCTAAATGCTTCACACCAAAAAAGAACTTGTCAATCATTTATTTACCCTTAATCTATTTTTAGACTAACCTTATTCCTCTGCAGTATTTCCATGAAAATACCCCTTTCTACCTTTTTATTATACTTTCTAACCAACTGTAGGTACAGTTAAATAGATGTTTCACCAAAATCTAAAATAATCAACCACACCCAAATTCACTAATAGGTGAGATACTCAAAATGCAAGCCTACAAAATAAGTGAAGAAGGAGAACTCGTAAGCGTACCGCTTAAAGATGTTGAACTAAGAATCGACGAGGTCTTCATCTTTGTTGAAGATAATAAAAAGAACATTTTCATATGGAAAGGAATAGATGCACCTGTAAGAAAAAAATTCATTAGCGCAAGATCCGCATGGAAACTAAGAGGAGAACTAGGCCCACTATATAAGGTAATAAGTATAGATCAAGGAGAAGAACCTGAAGACTTTCTCAACCTAATCAAAGACCTAAAAATATCGGTAAAAGCAGCAGCACCACCTACCTCCCCAGAGGAAAAGCCAAAGGTAGTTAAGCCACCTGCGCCAAAACCCCCTCCACCTAAACCGGCAAGAAAACCAGTAGTTACAACAGTTCCTAAAATCGAAAAACCGCCAGAAGTTAGAAAACCAGTAAAATTAGGTGTTAAAGAAGTGGCGGAAATCAAGGTAGAGAAACCGCCAGAAGCTAAACCACTACCACCACCCATCGAAGTTGATGCGAAAAGTATTTTGAGCATGCTTGAAAAACTTGACACCCCACCAGAATATTCAAGAGAGCTCTTAATTGTAGGAACACGAATTTATGCCTTAGGAGAAGTTAGGACAAAACTTTTTGGAAAAGAAAAAGTTAAATTAAGCGTTGAGATACTCGACTCTCTACCCGAGGGCCCATACCTAGCTGAAGGATACATTCCACGAGTAATAATTAAAAACGATCAAGTTTTAGCTATCGAACTTTTAAAGAAAACTAGAGCAACCGTTGAAGAAATTAAAAAGGAAATTAGAAAAGGCCTCGAAACATATACCTCCTTAATCAAGAGGCTGGAAAAGGAGGAATAATAATGCCTAATGAAGAAGAACTTAAACAAATAATTAGTAAAATACCCGAATACGCCGAATTCGAAGCTCTAGCAGTAGTAACAAAAGAAGGAGCAAGACAAGCCTTCTGGTCGAAAAGCGAAGTAGATCCTGACCTACTCTCGGCAATGGCTGCAACCATACTACAAACAAGCAACAAAGCAGCCAAGAAAATGGGCTTCGGCTCTTTATTCGAAGTTATTGTAAGAGGAGAAAACGGGTATATGGTCCTCTCAGATGCTGGCCCCTTTGTACTAATTGGCGCAGGAAGAGAGGTAACAAGTTTAGGGCTCTCCATAAGAGTTTTAAGAGAGTTTGCAAGAAAAATTTCAGAGAAATTCTCTGAGTAACCTAACATCGTTGTTTTTGAACGAATCTAACTTTGTAAAAACGACTGGAACCACGAGTTCGTTTAAGAGCAGTGATCCATGGCTTCCGTTAAACTCTATCTCCAAAACTGTTTCTTCCTTTTCCTTCTCAACAAGGGAATCAGCACCTTCACCGCAAACTACCAGCAAATTACCAATTCTTTCCTCAACCAAGGCAATATTATTTGTTTCAGGAAAAAGTTCATTGGCGACTTTTCTAAACTCCAAAACTACACCATTTCTTCCAATTTTTTCCTCTAACCATCTCCTTAATTCATCCATATACTCCTCCAGTGGGTAAAAATGAATTACTCTCCCACTCTTACCAGGTTTAATTCTTAACCACTCTCTAACTGTTGCAATGTCCTCTTCGCTAAATTTAATCATATTCTCCTTATTTAATGCAACTTGACCGTGATCGGAACATATCAAAACCACGGTTTCTTTCCTTAATCTCTCATCTAATCCATTAACAAAACGTTCCAATAACTTCTCAAAAAATTTAAGCCCTAAGATATATTCTTCACTATCTGGTCCATATTTATGTGCTAAATCATCCAATAGACCAACATATACGTCCATAAAGATTTTCTCATTCTTATATTTCTCTAAAGCTCTTTTAGCCAGTGAAAAAAGATCTATTAAATTCCCGTACCCAACAGCTACCTTGCGATCTTCTGTAATCAGCCGGGAAAGACCACTATAAGCTATATCCTTATCTCGAAGAGAAATGTGGACAAAATCTCCTCGTACCGTGTCAAAAACATTTTTTGACCATAAGAATCCCTTAACATCAACTCCAACCTTACAAAGAGCATCTCTCTCACGAAAATCCACAGTACTCATTCCTAACATATCAACAATGTTCCCTATCTCACGCACAAATATTTTATGACCCAAAATGCCGTGCTTTTCCGGCGGCAATCCAGTATAGATAGACGTTATAACAGTCGAGGTGATTGTAGGGAAAACCGAAGACAAAAGAAACCCCATTCCATTGTTTAAAAGCTTAGAGATCAAGTTAGAATGTTTAACTTGTTCAAAACCAATAGAATCCACAAGAAATAAAATTACCTTACTTACATCAAAACAACCATTTTGTTCAAAAAGTTTCTTAAACTTAGAATATTTATTCAAGGAAACCGCTTCATTAGCTTTCAACTCTAAAAACTCTAAAAGTGTTGGCACTATTTTAAACACATTATACCTGTAATTGGGTCTAAAAAGATTATCAGCAAATGAAGCTCTTTCAACTAAGCCCTTTACATTTTCCATCATCCACGTCTCCTCCACATGCTTTGAACCACACCTTCCTAACTTAATAAATATGATTATAGCACAAATACATGTATCCTATAAAAGTATAGGAGGCTAAATTAATTGTGGCCTAAAGAAAAAATATCAGCTTTAATATTAACCTTCGATTTTGATGCAGAAAGCGCAGAGTACCGCAAATGTCCAAACAAACCTGTAAAACTGAGCAAAGGGATTTATGGAGCGAAAAAAGGCCTGCCAAGAATACTTAACCTTCTAGACAAACATCAAATAAAAGCAACCTTCTTTGTGTGTGGCTGGGTCGCAGAAAAATATCCAGAAATCACAAGGGAAATTGTAAAGAGAGGACACGAAGTGGCTGCACATGGATATTTGCATGAAAACCTAAGTGAATTAAGCTACCATGAAGAGGAAGAAGTTTTTCGCAAAACGATCAAAGCAATAGAATCAGTTTGCAAAGTAAAACCAAAAGGTTTTAGAGCACCTTACTGGGAGTTCAGCGAGAATACTCTCAGCTTTCTAGGAAAATACGAGTTTCTATATGATAGCAGTTTCATGGACGACGACATACCCTACATAATAGAGTTAGAAGAAAATAGGAAAATAGTAGAACTACCGGTGGAATGGGTTTTAGATGACTGGCAGCTTTTTGAAGTTCATCGTAAAACACCGGCACAAGTATACGAAACATGGATAAGCGAAATAGATGCAGCATACGAAGAAAGAACCCTAACAGTCTTAACCATGCATCCACAATGCATAGGAAGACCAAGCAGAATAAGGCTTCTAGACGATCTAATAGTCTACGCAAAAAGATACAAAAAACTCTGGATAACTAAAGCAATAGATGTTGCAAAATGGGCGTTTTCAAACATTTCCAAAACATAAGAAAGTTTATTCAATATATGAAGTTCTTAAATATGATACATGTAAGGGGGAAAACCTTTGCCTTACTGTCAATATTGTGGAAAGGAAACCTACCTCCCATTTAGATGTAAATATTGCGGTGGAATCTTCTGTTTAGAACATAGACTTCCAGAAAAACATGAATGTCCAGGATTAAAAAAAGGCATACCACTTACTCATCGCCTACCTGAAGAAGAACCACCAGAATACGTGGAAACCAAAGAAGAATACGAAATACCAGTAAAAACAGAAAGAACCCTAAAACCTTGGAGACCTGCATTCGAAATACCGAAAAAACCAAGATACATATTTAGTAGAACCGAAATAACCCACCTCACTATAGGAACAACACTCGTAGTCTTAGTAGGGCTTTCAGCCTTTTTCAGCAAACCAAGCATATTCATAACGCATCCCTTATTAACTTTAATGTTTTCAGCAATTTTCGTCCTAATATTTCTGCCACACGAATTAGCCCATAAATTTACTGCCCAACATTACGGGCTCTGGGCCGAATTCCGGCTATTAGAATGGGGAGCGATAGTAACCCTAATATCAATATTTTCACCAGCAAAAATCATAGCCCCAGGTTCAGTAATAGTGCAGGAGGTTTATGAAAGAGAAACGGTGGGGAAAATAGCGTTAGCTGGACCTTTAACCAACCTATTTATCGCAGTAATATTTGTACTTACATATTTCCTATTTCCCGTGACAGGAATCCTCAAAGCATTCCTATCCGTAGGTTTTTGGCTAAACGTTATTTTAGGCATATTCAATATGTTACCAATGCCCCCATTAGATGGCAGCAAAATCATAAGGTGGAATATATACCTCTGGGGATTAGTATTTTCAATATACATCGTTTTCTTGATAATCCATCTAATGTTTCTATAACCTTAAATCAATAGTGCTAAAAACTGAGAATTAACATTCAAAAGTTACCACCATCGCGTTGTATAAAAAGAAAAAGAAGTTAAGCGTACAGTGAATCTACAAAATCCTTAGAAATTTTTGCTCTAGTTTTCTTTAAAACTTTAACAAGTTTATCGTATAATTCTGCGTCTTCACTAGATATACTCGGCGATATAATTTCAAGAGCCTTCTCAAAGTGTCTCATATGCACTTTTTTAGCCTCTGGATCCTCCCTAAGCGCATTAAGAGCAGCTTCCCTGCAAACCGCCTCTATATCAGCGCCAGTATATCCTTCAGTCGTCTCAGCAAGTTTCTCTAAATCCACGTCTTCAGCTAGCGGCATGTTCTTGGTGTGAACTTTAAAGATTTCCAATCTACCTTTCCTGTCAGGAGGAGGAACATAAACAATTCTATCAAATCTTCCAGGTCTCAGCAAAGCTGGATCTAAAATGTCTGGTCGATTAGTAGCGGCAATAATAACAACGTTCTTCAATTTTTCTATTCCATCCATTTCAGCAAGCAGTTGATTAACCAATCTCTCTGTAACGCCTGATTCACCGCCATACATACCACGTCGCGGAGCAATAGAATCTATTTCATCAAAGAAAACTATACAGGGAGATGCCTGCCTAGCTTTCTGGAAAACCTTTCTAATAGCTTTCTCAGATTCACCCACCCATTTACTCAAAATTTCCGGGCCCCGAACCGCGATAAAGTTTGCTTCGCTTTCTGTTGCAACCGCCTTGGCAAGTAACGTCTTGCCGCAACCTGGAGGCCCGAAAAGAAGAATTCCCTTGGGAGGTTCTATACCCATTCTTGAAAACATTTCTGGATGTTTTAACGGCCATTCAACCATTTCCTTCAACTGCTGCTTTACTTGATCTAAATCACCAATATCATCCCAATGTACATTAGGTACCTGAACCATTACTTCTCGCAACGCGGTTGGTGTAATGGATTTAAAAGCGTCCATAAAATCTGCCCTAGTTACCTTAAGTTTTTCAAAAACTTCAGGAGGAATTTCACCCTTTTCTAAATCTAATTCAGGTAGAACCCTTCTTAAAGCCCTCATGGCAGCCTCCTTGCATAAAGCTGCAAGATCTGCTCCCACATAACCATATGTGATGTCAGCAAGTTCATCTAAATCTACATCTTCAGCTAGCGGCATATTTCTAGTGTGTACTTGAAGTATCTCCTTTCTACCATCTCTATCAGGTATTCCTATTTCTATCTCTCTATCAAATCTTCCAGGCCTTCTAAGCGCCGGGTCTATGGCTTCCGGCCGATTGGTTGCACCAATAACTATAACCTGACCTCTAGACTTTAAACCATCCATTAATGTAAGCAATTGAGCTACAACTCTACGTTCAACTTCACCAGCAACTTCTTCACGTTTTGGCGCTATAGCATCTAACTCGTCGATAAAAATTATACTGGGCGCGTTCTTTTCAGCTTCCTCAAAAGCCTCTCTAAGCCTTCTTTCCGATTCACCATAAAACTTACTCATAATCTCAGGGCCATTGATAGCAATAAAATGAGCACCAGCCTCATTAGCAACAGCCTTCGCAATCAAGGTTTTTCCAGTCCCTGGAGGACCATAGAGAAGCACACCTTTTGGCGGCTCTATACCTAAGTGTCTAAATAACTCTGGGTACCTTAGAGGTAATTCAATCATCTCCCTAACTTTCTGCAACTCTTCCTTTAAATCACCAATATCATCATAGGTTACTTCTGGCACTGCAAGTTCAATTTCCTTTGCTGGTTCAGGTCTAACAACAATTTCCGTACCTCTATCAACCACAACAATCCCTGTTGGGCTCAAAGAAGTCGCGACCAAAGTTATAGCTTCATAAACCGTAGGAATCTGAACGATATCCCCCCTAGAAATAGGACGGCCCAAAAGAACATTTTTAATATATTCTTCAGGAAGTAAATATCTTATATATTCGGTTGGAGCGAATACAATTCTTTTCGCTTTTTTAACGGTTGCACGTCTAACGGTAACGTAGTCGCCTATCCCGACACCCGCATTTTTCCTAGTGATAGCATCTATTCTTATAAGACCTTTTCTCTCGTCTTGGGGATAGGCTGGCCAAACAGTGGCAGCAGTCATTCTCTTACCAATAATTTCAATAATGTCACCGGTTGTGACATTTATCTTACGCATAGTTCCAGTATCAAGTCTAGCAATGCTTCTTCCAACATCTCTCGCAGGTGCTTCGGCAACTCTAAGCTTTACTTCGGTAACCATACGGTTTCCCCCACTATTCTTCTAATAATTTTTTAACTAATTCTTCTTCAAATTTTTCTTGGTTGAAGCTAATTGGATTATTTAACTTTAAGGCTTTTCCCTCTAAAATTATTTTTGCTATATCCCTAACAACAGACAATAATTCCTCCTTATCCTTCAAAACGGAACGGTTTATATCCCCGAAGTAAACAACCTTATCTCCACTACTTATAGTTAAAGTTGTCCAATCATTTTTCCTAGTGATCTGAACTTTCAACCCATTTATCTCAGTTTTCGACATACAAGCCACCTTACCCATAATTTATACCTGTTAAACAAACTTTTAATATGATTAAAAGGGAGTTCCCATTCCAAAATAATATGCACAACTTTATCAATCTTTAGTGTTCTCTATGTTTTCGTGTCTTTTGAACGCTGTGTAAACCAATTACTTTTTCAAGAGGTATCTTATGTTCCTCCTTAAATGTTTCTAGTACGGTCATAACAAATATGTCATCAACTCCATTCATTGAACGAATAATGTTTAAAATTCTGCTTAAATCTTCCATGGAGACTGCCTTTATCTTAACCATCAAATCAAATTCCCCTGTAACACCATAAACTTCAATTACTTCATCTATTCGAGAAAGTTCATTAGCCACTCTACCATAGTTTTCTGATCTAGTTTCAACACCAACAAGAGCAGTTATATTAATCCCAAGCTTCTTATCGTCTAAAATAACAGTAAAACCCTTAATTACACCACTATCCTTTAACCTAGTAAATCTATCGTAAACAGTTGAATCGGGCACTCCAATTCTTCTAGAAATCTCTGCAAAACTAACCCTTCCATCTCTTTGAAGCTCTTTAAGAATCTTAAAATCAACCTCATCCATCCTATTCATCTCGGAAAGCCTCCGAATAACAAGATAATAAACGGAAGTTTTATAAAAATTCTGCCAATATATCGGATATCTTCGAAAAATTTAAAAGGTTCGAATATCCAACAAACCACCAGACAGTTAACAGAAAAACGCTATATGGCAATATAAAATTTTTATATGTTTGATGAGCCAGTCGGTGAATGTTGGAATGAACCTGAACCTAATAGAGGATATATTAGCAAAGGGTGAGCGCATTGCTAACACAAGGTACCATAGGAAAATGTATCACAACAGAGGTTATTTCAACTACACAAAGTTCAACAATAAAAATGTCGCAGAGAAAAATTCTAAGTTGTTTAAAGCAACCATGTATAACATTAATTACAACGCTACTAATATTAAGAAAAAACGCGAATTTTCCCCAATTGCTAAAAAAGAAGTTTATACACCTCTTTAACCTTTATAAAACCGAATTAGCATTTAATCAAAATTCTAACAAACACTTTACGTATAAAAACTGTCTAAACATTTTCACAAAAATAATATTCAAAAGTTCATGCACGGATCAGAAAATAGAAGGCGGGGAAAGCTATGAACAATGAGGGGGGTCGCAATATAACATTATTTAGCGGTGCTTTTTCACAGACACTTTTTGCGCTTTCTTTCAGTACACTAGATTTAGCAGCAGGCTTCATAGCTTCACTAGTAGCTTCATATGTTGTTAAAATGCCTTGGATTCTAATAATATATCCTCCCTTACTTACAGTACGTGGAAACATAAGTGGCATGTTTTCAGGAAGACTAACCACAGGACTCCATGTAGGCCTGATAAAACCCACTATTGGAAAGAACACAGAATACTTTTACAGTCTTCGTGCAAGTATTTTCTTCATGAGTTTCATCAACGCCTTCGTAGTTGGTTTCCTAACATACGCTGTCTTCCTGGTATTTGAACCCCTTTATAATGTTTCACTACTAATTTTAATTTCCATAGCAATGATGTCCATGATGATCCCAACAGTTATCTCCATATTCTTTTTAGCTCCCCTCATCGCTATTGCATCATATAAAAGGGGCATAGATCCTGATGTAATTGCTTATCCCATTTTATCGACAGCAAATGACATTATAGTATCTGCAATCTATGTAGTAACCGTATGGTTGTTCATTTTCTGGGAAAATGTATTCATAGCTGTATCCTTTATTCTAATAACATTATTTTCATTTATTTTCATTTACTTATCTAAATATTGGACCGATAAAAACTTTAGAAAAACAGTTTCTGAAGGAATATTTATCATAATGATTCTAATGGTAATTAGCAATCTTACTGGAGGAGTACTTTCCAAACTCAGGTACTACATAGAACGTTACCCACATATTCTTACCATCTATCCGTGTCTCCTTACAATGATAGGAGACGAAGGATCCATTATCGCATCCACAACAACCACAAAATTAGGCCTTGGAAACATCAAACCATCCTTAAAATCCATCATTCACCGTGAAAATATTATACCTATTCTTGGGGTTCTACTTGCTGGTCTAATCATGTCAACAGTCTTTGCAACAATAGGTTCCTTCCTATACGCTTTCTCGCTACTTAAACTTGTGCAAACTATTCTAATTTCATTTATAACAGCTTTTCTCCTCGCTACACCGATAATTTTCATATCTTTTGGGTCAGCGATAGTCGCTTTTAAACGTGGATTAAACCCCGATAACTTCACAATACCCACAATAACATCTCTATCAGATTTTCTAACCACAATAAGCCTTTTCACAGTTATTAAGCTAATTATAGGGATTTAAATACCGTTCTGATTCTCGCTAACTTTTGGAACATTTGATAGTAGTTGTTAGTGAGAGTCTTCCCCTCTCTGGTTTCATTGAGGGGCTTTTGCGGGGAACGGGGCTCCGCACATCTATCTTTTCTAATCCTCTCAACCTAATGTTATATGCCCCTATAACGTCTCTATCTGCGATTAATCCGCATTTCTTACATTTCATGATTCTATGCCCATTCGGGCTTAGCTTTCCCCCACATATCGGGCATGTGCGAGAAGTACCTTTAGCATTAACATAAATTATGGGAATTCCATTCAACTTAGCTTTATATTCAATTATCTTTTGGAGTTTGCGAAAACTCCATCTATGTAGCCTTCCATTTATCTCCCTAGAAAACTTAATTTTCTTCCTAATATTTTTGAGATTTTCCAAAGCTATTGCAGAACTTGTTTTCAATGCTTTTTTAACAACCCAGTTCGCAACCTTATGATAAGCATTTAAAACTCTATTTCTTTCCCTCTCACCATACTTAGATAAAAGTTTTCTCTTAGTTTTTCCAGTCTTAATTTTTGACTGTATCTTTCTACGCTTAAGAAAGTAAGCAATCCTAATGTTCTTTTCCCTTGTAGTCTTTTTCTTAAAACCATCAAACAAGGCTATAGTGATATTATTTTCATTAACATCTACACCAATAACATCCCTACAATAATCTATTTCAATGTTTTTTGAAAATACCACGTTAAGAAAGACTTCGCTACCTTTCTTAACTAACCATGCTTGCCCGATTTTCCAATTTTTAAACTTTTCATGATATTTTCCATGCAGAAGCTTAAGTTTAACTCTACCGCACGGTGCAGATATGTTAGCAATCCACTCATTCAAATTAAGCTTAAACAAGTGGTCATCAAGCATTATTACGTCTTTCCTAAACAAAGGCTTGTCATTCTTAACTTTTCCTTTCCTCTTAATTTTTCTAAAAGACTTGTAGATTGAACAAGCCATTTGACAAGCTGTGTATATGTAATGAGAAGGTAGTTTAGGATATTTCTTCCTTAACTCGTAATATTTCTCCGATTTCAACTTCTTGAAAGATGTTATTCCTTTAGAGTGAGCATAATCTAACAACTCTTTAACAATTCTCCTATATATTTCAAACAGACTCTCATCTACTTTTCCATCAAGCTTAAACCTTGCTGTGAGCTTAACAGTCTCTAATTGCTTTTTTGACACTTTCAACAACCCTCTTCTTCTTATGGCTTCTCGCTCCATAAAGTCTACCAGCAAAAGATGTTACAATCGCTATTAGATCCTCAACAAGTTCCTGCTGCATATCTTTTGGCTCTTCTCCAAAAATTACCTCAACCTTAACTCTATGAGACTTGAAAAATTCTTCAAGATAGCTGAACCCGAA
>Ga0180301_10003600_pt1 | contig 12096 bp, 11 predicted proteins | sample GuaBasSediGuay16_FD_121797 | JGI IMG/M metagenome (GOLD analysis project Ga0180301, IMG submission 121797) | Subseafloor sediment microbial communities from Guaymas Basin, Gulf of California, Mexico - Guay16, Core 4569-2, 12-15 cm | ecosystem: Environmental > Aquatic > Marine > Hydrothermal...
CTACAAAAGAAATACCTGCCAGTACAAAAACAGGATGAATCAGAGCCATCACGCCTGAGATGAATAGAATAAATAACCTGAAATCTCTTCCCCTTCCCGCTGTAATCCATCTGCCTTTGTAGCGATAGCCAAAATCTGTAACCGATTTTGCCGATGTGTAGCTGACCATCAGATTTCCCACTACAGCAAGAATAGAGAATGCCCATATCAGGGGCGCGGATAAGGACTTTAGGGAAGTCAGTGAAAAATATAACATACCGAAAAGCAAAAATGTGTCTGCATACCTGTCAAATATGGAGTCCAGAAAACCCCCAAATGAAGTCCCCGTTTTTTTAAGCCTTGCAATCTCCCCATCGCATCCATCCAGTATGCTTGCTATTTGGAGAATAATTGCACCCGGCAGCGGCCGCAGAAGAAAGAAAGCCGTGCCTGCCAGTATGGCGGTTAAGAAGCTTATAATAGATGCGATATTGGGAGTGATATCGGGAAATAGATTGAGCAGTAGAGGAGAAAATATTCTGGTCGAAACTTTTCTATTGATTTTCCGGGAAACCCATCCGTCAAGAGGCTTTCCTGATCTAAAAAAAATGTGCCTCTCAGCCCTTTTTAGATCCTTCACAGTATCGATATCTTTCCAGTAGCGACTATCAATATCGAACACTTTCGCCTTACCCCTGTCTGCAAGAACCTGGACTCCTCCGGAAAGTGAACTATTTCCCTTAGCCGTACTTTCCTCTATTCCGCTGAAAATAGAGTGGGTACAGAGAAACATTCCTGTATCGAAGGCATTGTATTCAGGTAGTTCCTTTCCTATATTAACGATAAACCCGTTCTCCACCTTAACTCTTGTAACATCTTCTATGTCTACATTTGTGTTTCCCTTAATTCTGGAATCTGTAGCGAGTATTATTTCGCCTTCTCCGATTGGCTGCTTGATAAGATCGGAGAGTGTTGAGGGCTCAAAGAGATGATCAGCCATAAGAAGCACAAAGGTATTTTTTAAGTAAGGAGAGGCTGTTAGAACAGATACTCCGTTGCCTTCAGATTCCCACTTCTGGTTGTAGATACATGTTATATTTAACTTTCTTCGCAAAGACAGCTCAGACAGGTAGTACTCTATCCTGTCTCTCTGATAACCTGTAACTACATAGAAGTTCTTAAGCCCCGCTTCTTCTGCGGTAAGGATAACCCTCTCAATTAGCGGGAGCCCGGCAACTCTGAGAAGAGGTTTTACCAGTTTTTTCTCCGATAATCTGCTGCCTCTTCCCGCTGCAATAATCAGACAGTCCGCAAGAGGGTGTTGTAGTGTGCTTTGCCTTTTCAACTGGTAACTCACTAAAATAGTAGTAGAAAAAAAGTAATCTTGTTAATAACGGCTTGTTATTTATGTAGATGCCTGCAGGAATCTACCCGCCAGCCTACCCAATATATTTTTCCGCTCAGAATGATAGTTTGTTATGCTTAGTGTGTCAAGCAGAAAATTGACTCTCTGTTGCTTTCCTCGCATTCATTCAGCGCTTACTAGTTTCAAGTCCAGGTCATTCAACAGTTAGCTGGCTATATTTCAGGAAGCTTATCTGATGATATGTTCTCCCCTGGAATTACTGCCTCCTATGAAAATAGAATAGACAAACAAATACTCCCATTATTTATCCAAACATGTTATAATGCTTTCATGCCTACAGTATTGATGATGCTTGGAATGAACGAGATGAACCGCCTCATATCCATTGCCGGAAGGGCGATTGTGAATGTAAGTTCTGGTTTCACATCGAGAAGTATGAAATTTCAGAAGCCTATACCTATAACCTTTCCCCGAGAGACACAAGGGAGATTAAGAAAATTATTTATCAACACTTTGATTATCTTGTATCAGAATGGGGAAGATTTCAGGAGGGAAAAAATGGGTAAGTATCATAAAGAATTCCACCAATATACTGCGAAAATTGACCACTTGTTGTAAAACCGGCTTTCACGCGCTCAAATATCAAGTTTTGAAATCAGCAGATTGCGTAAGTGGTTAAAATACTGTGGATCAATTAAATGCCGGTTCTTTTCGAGCCGTCTCCGCCTTCAAATCGGCATCCTGTCATTTTGCGCTACTATCATCGCACTTGTTCAGCACGCTTCATCTCATGTCCGGAGTAAAGGGCTTGGGCGATGCTGGACTTGAACCAGCGACTTCTACCGTGTGAAGGTAGCACTCTCCCGCTGAGTTAATCGCCCCTGTTTGTATAAATATAATAACAAACACTAATAATATTTGCAATAATATTTTTTTTAAATCACAGAACAATAGCGAAATGTGAAAGAAATCGTATAATAATTCATAACATCTAAGAATTTCAAGAAAAATCATTAACTGAGGTGAAATTAAATATCTATTATAAAAAGAATTATAAAATGAAAGTAATTTCTTCAGGTTGGTATTGATTTTGCTAGATATATTTCATCGAGATAAGCTAAATTACACAAGAACAACGGTAATTATAACTATGTTAGAAACATTGTCAACTACAGTTCGCACAAGAATTGAAACAGCAGAATCATTTCCTTATGAGCTTCAAACAGAAATAATAAGAAAGAGCATACATCTTTTAATAGCATTTGTACCTTTCTTCGCTTCTGTTGACATAGTCTTTACAATGACACTACTGGGCGGAGGGATAATCTTTTATTCTATCTCAGAGATGCTTCGCTACGAAGGGAAACAAGTCCTGATAATCTCATATTTAACGGCAATTGCCGCCCGTAAAAGAGACAGAGGAAAGTTTATACTCGGCCCTGTAACCCTCGGACTGGGTGCCATGCTTGCACTGTTATTCTATCCCGAACCTGCAGCCTCCCTTGCCATATATGCTCTGGCTTTCGGTGATGGGTTTTCAAGCGTTTTCGGTAAGATGTGGGGAAAGAGAGTTATTCCTCTTACAGGAGGAAAAACCTATGTAGGCAGTATCACCTGCTTTCTTACCGTATTTATAGTCTCTTTTCGGATAATTCAAAATATCCCCATCGCCTTTTCTCTTGCCCTAATCACCATGCTGCTCGAGGCAGTTCCTACGGGAGATATGGATAACATTCTCATTCCTGCAGGCACAGGATTTTTAGCTTATCGGCTTCTCCTGTAGCCTCTATAAAAAATTATATCCATAAATACATTACACGGTTTCTTCTGGCAAAGATGATAGTTCCACAAAGAAGTAAAATAAATCCCGTTACCACCAGATAGATAGAGAAAAAGAAAAACAGGAGCTCGTGTCCGGCAATCGTTATAAACAGGCTTCCTCCCATAAACAGGTATTCCCTGTTGCCCTTTAGATATAAAGCTAAAAGGTAGTTAAGAACCACTATCCCCTCTATAATCCAGAAAGCTATATGGATCTCCCTTCCATTTCCTATCTTATAGAGAAGGCTCTTGCCAAAAACGGTAGCATCCACTGGAATTGAATAGGCGAGGTAAAAAGAAATAAGAAAGCTAAAACCGAGAAATATGCTGAATTTCTGATATTTTATCCCTGTCGAGAACAGACCGGAAGAGAGAAGCGAGAAAATGCCGAAAAATCGTCCGAAATAGACAACACGTGTAAGAAACATCCCGTAATAAAAAGACATGTTATTCATTTGGATAAAAAGTATAGTGGTTCTGAATGCAGAAAAAGAGAGAGAAAGGATAAATATAGTAAAGAAAAACATCTCTGCCGATGTGGTCTTCTTGAAGTATTTCCTAAGGAGGATTCCTGCGGCGATTGAAAAAATGAAAAGTGAGAGAGAGCAAACAGTATAAGCATGCAAGGGGAAGAGGTTTTTATCCAGGGATTCTACGTCGATTTGAAAATTTATCCATGTGTTCTCAATAAAAACCGCAGAAAAACCGAAAAGAAAGAGAAGGAATAGTACAATAGAAGTGACAATCCCTATAATAAGAATGGTATCTCTGAATGCTATCGTCATAGGAACATTTAAGAATACTTTTAAAAAAAGGTCAAAGCCTGTTTGGAAGAGAAGAAATCTCTACAGTAATATTTTAAATGATCGATATTTATAATTAAGAGAGGAGAGGAGATGATAAAAAGGTGTTTAATAGCAGGTATTTTTTTTCTCTTTATAGGGCGGATTTTTGCTGGAGATATCGCCAGTTTTGTTAACCTGGGCTTTTCTGATGATTCCAGATATTTCATGTTCGCACAGTACGGAGTGGAAGAGGAAAACTCCTATCCATACGTTGATACCTTTATAGTGGATGTGTGGTCTAATCAATTTGTTTCAGGCGGAGTCTTAAATCGAGTCTATAAGGTATCTGTTCAACCCGGTTATCAAGGTATGGGCGCACTTTTTACAACCCTTAGAGAATCTTACCCCCTTATTAGTAGATACGGTATCAACCATTTGAAAACCGGGCGTATGGTCTATATCCTCCTGGACGGTGATGAGCCAAAGGCCGTGTTAAACTTCAGAGATTTCATTACCGGTAAAAATTATACGGTTACCCTAGTACAGTCAAAATTTGGCTCCGGCACCGATGTAAGTGCAGCCTTTCACATTGTGCTATCGGTTGTCGATTCCATGGGGAACAGCCTGAGAACATACAACATAGGGCTTCCAAATTACAGGCGGGATGGTGTAAAGAGCTATCGAATAAAGAAAATCATTGTCTCTCCGGATGAAAAATCGATGGTTTTTGTAGTAGAAAAAGAGATGGTCGACAAAAAAGGAATTAATATCCGTTATATGGTAGAGACGGTAAAGCTTAAATTAAATCCTCTTTAAACCTCCTATAAACACACACCTTGCCGTCTCTGCATGATAAGTTAACCAATCACTCAAATAATTAATCTCCTTTTCAATTAAGCTTTTTTGTATTAAACTTTAAAAACAAGTGCCGTAAAGGAGGAATGATGAAAGATACAGAAAAAGAACTGGAGGAGAAAAGACGAAAACTGCAGGAACTGATAAATTCCAGACCGCTGGCAAATTGTGCGGAAACCCATTCATCCGAAATAGATGTCAGGAGAGAGATAGAAATCGAAGAATTGGAAGAGGATATAAAGAAACTGGAGAGCCGTAAATAACAGAAGGATAATTCTCTTGATCGACAAGACCAAACAAAGATTGGGATACCTGGAAGGTGTTCTTTCTTCCATTGTTAATGTGGTTCTTTTCGCATTTAAACTCTGGGCCGGTCTCTTAACAGGGTCGGTTGCCATGATTGCAGACGCCTGGCATACTATCTTGGATACCTTAAGCTCCTTTGTAGTGCTTTTAGGATTTTACATATCGGGCAAACCGTATGACAAAGAACATCCTTTCGGACACGGACGAGCTGAAGTTATTGCATCAATAGTAATTGGCATCCTCCTCACCATTGTAGGATTTAATTTTATAAAGGATTCTTTCCTTCAACTGCATGAAAAAAAAGTTATTGCATATACGCCTCTCAGCATCATGGTTTTTGGTGTTTCCGCCTTTGTTAAAGAAGGTCTCGCCTGGTTTTCAATAAGAGTCGGTAAAAAAGTTGATTCCAAGAGCCTTGTAGCCGATGGCTGGCATCATCGAAGTGATGCTATCGCCTCTGCAATAGTAGTGGTGGGAGCCTTACTGGGGGGTCTCTTCTGGTGGATCGACAGCGTTCTCGGATTCATCGTTTCGGCTTTTATTCTGCTTGCTGCCTACGACGTTACCAGAGAAGGTGCGAATATCCTCCTCGGAGAGCGTATTGATACGGAACTCAAGAAACAAATCCAGAAGATAATCGAGGAGGAAGCCCCGGATGTTACCGGTTCGCACCATTTTCATGTTCACAGGTACGGTGATCATCTTGAGATAACCTTACACCTGGAAATGCCGGGAGATTATACACTTAACAATGCCCATGAGATAGCAACCAGGATTGAAAACGCTCTGCGTATTAATCTCAACGTTGAACCAACCATACATTTTGAACCGCAATCGGATAATCCGGACATCCATGCCTATCCGTAGTTAAATGAGAAATCAAGCTTCAAAGCGAAAAGGGCATTCTGCCCTTGAGAGAACGGGTAAGAGTCAATCTGTCGGCATACTCAAGATCGCCTCCCACAGGAAGCCCTGAGGCAAGACGGGTTATCTTTACACCCGTCGGCTCCAGTTGTTTTACAAGATAAAGCGCAGTGGTATCACCCTCTACCGTTGGATTGGTTGCTATTATTACCTCTTTTACGTTCCCTTCTTCAACTCTCTTTAGAAGTTTATCTATGAGAAGATCTTTCGGACCTATTCCATCAATAGGAGATAAAGCCCCCATTAAAACATGATAGAGTCCGCTGTACTCATTTGTGGATTCTATAATATAGACATCCTCCGATCTTTCCACAACACAGATAACAGTCCTGTCTCTTGCAGGATCTGTACATATTTCACAGGGATTGGTCTCTGTATAGTTACCGCAAATCGAGCACACCTTAATTCGCTCTTTCAATTGTTTTATCAGGCGGGATAGATTTTCAGAGAACTCCCTATCCTGCTTTAATAAATAATAGGCTATTCTTGATGCGCTCTTTCTGCCGATTCCTGGAAGTTTAGAAAGGTTCTTTATCAGAAGATCGAGCGTGTTCAATCTATCCTCCTAAAAGACCGGGAGGAATATCCAGGCCTCCCGTTATGGAGGACATCTCCTTTCTCATCTCCTCTTTTACCTTTGAAGAGGCATCGGTGAAGGCTGCAAGTATCAAATCCTGAAGCATCTCTACTTCTTCAGAGTTTACCACTTCGGGAGAAATAGTAACTCTGGTTACATCCATCTGTCCGTTCATTTCAATAATAACCATATCTCCACCGGCGGTTCCCCTTACAACGATGTTTTTCATCTTCTCCTGCAGTTCATTCACCCTTGACTGCATATTTTGAAAGTTCTTCAGAATATCCATTGGATTAATATTCATGCTGTTCCCCCTGTATTACCTGGCCCTTGAAAATTTTTTTAACCATCTCTACCTGTTCGTTGGTCCTTTCTGCATTTTGATCTTCTACATTTCTATTGTGCACCCGGACAGAGACTTTTAGTTTTTCTCCTGCAATCTCTTCCACCCTCTGTGTGATTAAAGAAAGCTCCTCCCGAACAAGATTTGCAGAATATGCATTTTGAAAAAATATGAGAAGATCTTTCTCATTCATCTTCCATTCCGAAGCCTTCTCCAATGCTGAAGCCAGAGAAGGTTTCTCCTTCTCAACCGAGGATATAATCTCCCGAGCTATAGAAATAGCCCTTTTTTTTAAGCCCTCACGGTCTGCCGTCCTATTTGCCTTTTCCAAATTCTCTTCCTGAGAATTGAGCTCATATCCGGGCTGTGGAAATTTATTTATCATCAATTCATTTCTCAATAGCTCTATTTTCTCTATTAGCTCTTTTTGAGATATATACCTGTGAAGGGAGGAAAGCCTGCTTATCAGCAGTTCCAGTTCGTAGCGCTGATTTAAAGAGAAGCGGATGTTCCTGTAGAGTGACAACAGAAGCTCAAGTGAATGCTCCAACTGTTCAGTAGAGAAGGTCTCCACGGCCTTTTCCAGAAATCTCTCTGCAGCATATCCCAGGATGGATTCTCTCCTGATACCGTGCTTAATAAACAGTAAGTTTCTGAAATACTCTGTTAAATCCACAATAAACTGTTCCACCGAAACGCCTGTGGAAAGAATCTCATCTAAAGACTCCAGTGCTTCCCTTTCTTTTCCGTTAATCATAAGTTCAACCAGAGAGTTCATTCGATCAAGACCAACCAGCCCCAGCTTTTCCCTGATTTTATCCAGGGTGATGGCCTCATCACCGGAAAAGGATACTATCTGGTCAAAAAGGGTGTAAGCATCCCGCAATGAGCCGGTTGCCTCTTTGGCGATCCAGAAGAGGGCATCATCATCCGCCTTGAGTCCGCTCTCTCTGGCCACAAGAGCTAAAGATTCCTTTATATCGGGAGTACTGATTAGACGAAAATAGAACTGCTGACAGCGGGATTTAATAGTTGCAGGCACTTTGTGTATTTCTGTTGTGGCAAAGATAAACACAATATATGGCGGTGGCTCCTCGATGGTCTTTAACAGAGCATTAAAGGCGCTGTTGGAAAGCATATGGACTTCGTCGATAATATATATCTTAAAGCGAGAATTATTGGGAGAAAAAAGAACCTCGTCCTTTATCTCTCTGACATCATTTACGCTTGTATTGGAAGCACCGTCTATTTCTATGACATCGAGAGAGTTACCCTGACTTATTTCTATACAATTGGAGCATTTATTACAGGGAATCTCTGTCGGGCCCTTTTCACAATTAAGGGATTTTGCCAGTATCCTTGCCGCAGAGGTTTTACCAACACCTCGTGGTCCTGAGAAAAGATATGCGTGAGCTATCCGTTTCAAACCAAGAGAGCTTTTAAGTGTTGTTACTACAAAATCCTGTCCGATTAGCTCTTCAAAACATTTCGGCCTTTTTTTTGTTGCAGTTCCTTCAAAGGGCATAGTCACCTATCAAATAAAATAGGATAGTTCTTAAATAAAGGCCAAGCCGTTTGCGTCTCATCGGTCAGTCACTTACCGCTGCTACCTTCCGGTCCTGACGGGCTTGGGTGACCTCCGATAGCGCAAGGCCTGGCCTCCTGTCTTCTGACTATTGTAGTGCCTTAACCGGGTTAGCTCTTTCTTAAACAACGTTAAGAGGTAAAGCAACCTGACAGTTAAGTATATAACGGAGAGAGAGGGATTCGAACCCTCGGTACTCCGTTAGGAGTACATACGCTTTCCAAGCGTACACCTTCGGCCTCTCGGTCATCTCTCCATATACCCTGATTGACTATTTAGCGGAGAGAGAGGGATTCGAACCCTCGGAACCGCAAAGCGGTTCAACGGCTTTCGAGGCCGCCCGATTCAACCACTCTCGCATCTCTCCATAACCCATTGTGCCCAAGAGGATTCGAACCTCCGACCTTTAGATCCGCAATCTAATGCTCTATCCTACTGAGCTATGGGCACTTCTACAACGAGAATAAAGCCACCGTCTTTGCCGGTGGTGGATACGGGCTATGCCCCTATCCTTCTTACATCGAGTAGCAAAAGAACCTTGCTTTGCAGGTGATCTTTTACTACAAAAAAAGTCCACCACCTATGGTGGTGGTCCGCCGGTCGAAAGATCGGTGGAAAGACGGGCTTAAGCCCGTCTGCCTTCTTTCGGAGAGGGTGGGATTCGAACCCACGGTACTGTTACCAGTACAACTCCTTAGCAGGGAGCCCGATTCGACCGCTCTCGCACCTCTCCAAAAAACTTTAATACGGAGAAGGTGGGATTCGAACCCACGGAGCCTTTCGGCTCAACGGTTTTCAAGACCGCCTCCTTAAACCACTCGGACACCTCTCCGTATCTTTCTCACTTAAAAAACAATATACTTAGTTAAAAAGCTCTTTGTCAACAACTGCTGTAACTCGGAATATGCTTTTGCTGATCTGTACAATCAATCTTTCCCACATATAATATTGTATATACGCTCCAGATCATCCATAGAAAAGTACAATATTTCTACCTTCCCCCGCTTTATATCACCCTTTATAGTAACCTTCGTACCGAGAGAATGGATAAGCTTCTGCTCAATCGTTTTAATCTCGGGTTCTTGTTCATGGTTTTTCTCCTTGAAACTATCTCTCGCTGGCGGGGAAGCACTTCTGTTTTTCTTCCCATTAAGCTCTTCTGCCTTTCTCTCCGCTTCCCGAACAGAAAGTCCCCTGGATACAATCTCCAAGAAGAGCACCCTTTGTCCTGCAGAATCGGTAACGGACATGATGGCTCTCGCATGTCCCGGTGAAATCTTGCCTTCAGAAACAGCTCCTTGCATATCATCCGGTAATTTTAACAGGCGAAGGCTGTTTGCAATTGTAGAGCGTTTCTTGCCTACTTTAGCCGCTATTTGCTCCTGGCTCAAACCGGTTTCTCTCATTAGATTAAGATAGGCTTTTGCCTCTTCAATAGGGGTAAGATCTTCACGCTGAATATTTTCGATCAGGGCTATTTCGAGCTTCTCATCATCTGAGAAAGTCTTTACAATAACAGGAACTTCTTCCAGTTGCGCTATTTCGGCAGCTCTGAACCTTCTCTCACCCGCTACAATTGTATACTCTCCTCTCCGTTCTTCTACCAGTATCGGTTGAATTATTCCCTGATTACGTATCGATTCGGCCAGCTCTTTCAGACTCTCTTCGTTGAAGGTCTCTCTGGGCTGACGGGGATTGTGCTTTATTTTCTTTAACGGAACGGTAATTACTCCCATACCAATTTTAGTATCACTACTTTTATCGAAAGAACCGGAGGAGAAAAGAGCATCAATTCCTTTTCCTAACACTTTTTTAGACACGTTCAACCACCTCAAAGGCGAATTTTTTATAACTTTTAGCTCCAAGACATTCACTTTCATAAAGATTTATGGGAAGTGAATGAGAAGGAGCTTCTGAAAGGCGAACATTTCTGGGAATAATGGTTCTAAATACTCTATCCTTGAAATAACTTGTAACTTCGTGTACCACTTCATTGGAAAGTTTAGTCCTGGAGTCGAACATTGTAAATAGTATTCCGGCAATTTTTAAACCGTTATTCAGGCGTTCCTGCACCCTCTTAATAGTTTTAAATAGAAGGCTCAGTCCTTCCAGTGCAAAATATTCACACTGAAGAGGGATAATTACATATTCAGATGCCACAAGACCGTTTATTGTAAGTATTCCCAGAGAAGGAGGACAATCTATTAAAATGTAATCCCAGGCTCTTCTACTGTTTTTTATTGCTTTACTCAATACAAACTCCCGGTATTCCATATCGACCAGTTCAACACTCGCCCCTGTAAGATTGATATTGGAGGGAACGATATTAAGGTTATCCAGCATAGTATTTTTTACGGCGTCATCCAGATTAACTTTGCCTGTTATGACCTCATAAATACCGGAATCTTCTGCCTTTATTCCCAAACTGCTTGAGAGATTAGATTGAGGATCAAAGTCTATAAGAAGCACATTCTTTTGCATTTCAGCCAGATAGGCACCCAGATTAACTGCCGTGGTGGTTTTCCCTACTCCGCCTTTCTGATTTGCAAGAACTATAATTTTTCCCATACCTTGCCCTGTTAAGGTTAATATTTGAACGCTGCCATGAAGATTGGTCTGCCAAAAAAAAGAAAACCATGCTTTCATAGAGGAAGCCTTTATTCTGTGGAATTCCCTACTCTTCGAGCCGTTCGCCGATCTGCACCCCCCTGTGGCTTCAGGAACACCAGCTTCCTATCAAAGTCTATCCTCAATCAGAAACATAATCTTCATGGCACTATTTAAGGGACTTATTATAAATAAAAAATAGAAAACTGTAAGTAGTCTTTTTAACCACCTTCTCTGTATGTTTCACGTGAAACATTTATATAAGCCATTTAACCCGGTAGACATTCTGGTTCAAGCTCAGGGTATAATAGCATATCGCACTCTTCGATCGCAACCGAAAGGATGGTTGCGATGTGTTATTGCTTAAGGTAGATTTTGCTTTTTTGCATTTAAAAATTTTGGTAAAAAAATAAAATCTCGACTGTAAATAGCCCAGCGCGGCATAGCCGCAACCAAATATAAAATTTTGGTAAAATAAAGCAACCTGGCGTCGTAATAGCATATCGCATCGTAGCCGCAACCACTGCTATTATGTCCTCTGGTCTCCCCCCCCACTGGTTGCGGCTGCGTTATCATAAAAAAAATTTGTTGAAATAACAACACCTGAGGCGATAATAGCATAAAGAAAAGGATTAAGTTTTAATCCTCTTTAACTACCCTTGCCACGCCTACCAGAAAGTCGGGTTTCTGAATATTAACTATTCTTACCCCCTGCGCCATCTTACCCATCACAGGAATGTCCTTTACTTTTAGTTTGATGATGTTCCCCTGTGAGCTTATGCATACAACCTCATCTGATTTCTGAACCGATAGGCCGCCTGCAATTTCACCATTTTTCTCGGTAACCCTATACCCGATCTGCCCTTTTGTAGCTCTACCGTGATGAGTAAAGTTTTCATATCCCATCCTCTTTCCGTAACCGTACTCCGTAACCAGGAGCATTTGCTC
>Ga0180301_10003601_pt1 | contig 12096 bp, 9 predicted proteins | sample GuaBasSediGuay16_FD_121797 | JGI IMG/M metagenome (GOLD analysis project Ga0180301, IMG submission 121797) | Subseafloor sediment microbial communities from Guaymas Basin, Gulf of California, Mexico - Guay16, Core 4569-2, 12-15 cm | ecosystem: Environmental > Aquatic > Marine > Hydrothermal...
AAAACTGTTTTGTGCAACGTCCATAACTTCTCCTTTTCCTACAATCGCCGCCATTGGAAAACCATTACTCATTGCCTTACCATAAACTACAATATCAGGATAGACATTATAAAGTTCATGAATCCCCCCAACGGTCATTCTCCATCCAGATGTAATTTCATCAAATATTAAAACAGCACCGATTTCATCTGCTGTTTCCTCTACATTCTTTAAGAAATCTTTCTCTGGTTCGTAATGTCTTATCGGTTCCATTACAATTGCTCCGATATCCTTATTTCCTATGATTTCTTCAAGTTCTTCTATTCTATTATAATTGAAAGGAATTGTAGTTCCCTTTAAGCACCTTGGGACTCCTAATGGTTCAAGTCCGGGAAGTAAGTGTCCATCCAAATTTCTATCATCTGCTAAATTTGCTGAGAGATACCAATCGTGCCATCCATGATAACCACAGAATGCGATTTTATCTTTTCCGGTATAAGCACGAGCAATTCTTACCGCTATTGCCATTGCTTCACCGCCTGTTCTTGCATATCTCACCATATCTGCCCATGGGTGTATTTTTAACAATAATTCTGCCAGTTCAACTTCTTCAGGGCAATTTAGTGTAGACATTGACCCCCTATCTATTGCTTTTTTAACCGCTTCGTCTATATCATCGTCAGCGTATCCCAGGATACATGTTCCAACGCCCATAATTGACATGTCAATATACTTATTACCATCCAAATCCCAGATCTCTACTCCTTTTGCTTTTTTATAATATGATGGCCATTGCTCGGGCAAAAACATTTCTGAACGCTTTGATAAGAGCTGAGAACCCCCGGGTATGATTTTTTTCGCTTTATTCCACAGTTCAATGCCTTTGTTTATTTCGGGTCTCATCTTTCTCCTTTGCTCTTCGTAATTATATGAACGCCCCTTTCAGAACTTTTTTCCGCAGCGTATAGAATATTTAGTATCTTCTTATCTTCTTCAAGCGTATATGGGTATCTTATTTCTCCTCTAATTGCTCTAATAAAATGATTCATCTCTTCAATATATGGTTCCTCTTTGATTTTTTCGGAATATCCTTCTACCGTTGTTCCGCTTTCTTCGGGATATTCCTTCCAACTTTTATCTTTCGCAGTATAAACTTTAACGCCTTCACCCCAATCCCAAATAATTAGCCCTTCCTCGCTTATCAGTTTGCACACACGGTATGGTACTCTCGAAATTACATCAACCAATATATGTCCGAGAACACCGCTCTTAAATTTCATTATAATTTGATATGCATCGTCTATTTCAATGTCCAATTTTGTCAGTTTACCTTTGAAGCAAGAAATCGTATCTATACCTCCAAGCACCCATGTTAGCCATGTTAGTTCAAAAGGAACGATTTCTCGACACGCGCCAGTTTCTTTCCTTGCAACGTAAAAGGAACGATAATCCTCCCAGGGATGCCAGTCTGGAAGATACTGCCCGGAATGATAGGTAAAAGCGAGGATTTTACCAATGACTTTATTATCAACCAGTTCTTTTATTTTTTTTACCGCAGGATGGAAGCGCATGGTGCATGACGGAGCGGCAACTATATTCTTGTTCTTACATAAAGCGATAAGTTTGTCCATACCATCTGCCAGAACACTTGCCTCAGTAAAAAAATGTTTATTGTTTTCCGCCGCTATCAGTGCGTATTCAATATGCTTATCAGGGGGTGTTGAGATTATAAAAGCGTTAGGGTCTTCTGACATGGCATCGTCGAACTTCTTAAATGTCTTGATTCTATATCTCTCTTCTACTTCTTTACATCTATTTTCCTGTAAATCGAAGCCTATAATCTCTCCTGCTTTAAGATACTGCAAGTTGCGAATACGCCTTTTGCCCATCGAACCCAAGCCAACAACTAAGAATTTCATGTTTCCTCCAACTTATGTTTTAGAATCGCCTCCACACATATAAAATCATATATATCATCAATTTCATAATTTTGCCACCTCTCAATAAAATAAGGTATGGTTCTTTCTTGATAAAATGTTTTGTATTTCTTCAGCGCATCAACTTTTGATAGGTATATTACCCCATAAGGAAAATAAACTTTGGGTAATTGCTGTCTTTGATAAATGTTCTCATCAATTTCAATGAATGGTTTGATATAGCCATTTTCAATCCTTTTCATAATATACGGATTTTCTAAATGGACTTCTCCAACACTTACTAATGAATCGGCTTTATCAAAGTTTTCAATAAACAGTTTGATTGCATTATCTAAATCATCCTCCTTTCTAAGTGGAGAAGTAGGTTCTAACAGCACAATTATATCAAAATACTCTCCCCTTTCTTCAAACCAATTAATCGCGTGCATAATTGCGTCTATTGTTGGAGAATCATCCCTTGCCAATTCCTTAGGTCTTAAAAAGGGAACTTCAGCACCATGCTTTTTAGAGATTTCTACAATTTCTCTATCTTCGGTACTTACAACTACTTTATCTATATACCTGCTTTGTGTGGCTTGCTCTATGGTCCACGCTACTAATGGCTTACCCAACAAATGCTTTATATTTTTCCTTGGTAAGCCTTTAGAACCACCACGAGTGGGTATAATTGCAATAATTTTATTTTTCATGTGAGTCCTTCTTCGATTTTTTTTATTTTTAGATACTTCCGATACTTGTACTTGTCCATTCATTTAAATTTATGTTCATCTTTACACTTTCACTCATGATAAGACCTCAAGAATTCTTTGTTATATAGTATGCCGTCGCATATCTTGTCTAAATTTTCATCAGAACCCGGTAAAAGGTCATGCCAATCATTTAATTTCAATTTAGGTGACGAGAAGTTTTCCCCACCAAATTCAATAAATTTGAATGGAATCTCTCTATCACAAAAGTGTAAATATCCATATTTATTTGCTAAATCCATCATTTTTGGAGTCATCTCCAATTTTTCAGCATTCTTAAGCATATCAAAGTATCCTTTCTTGTCAGCAGCATCAAAAGTAAATCCCTTTTCTCTATAGTGAGTCTGCGCAGTTGTAATTACTGGCTTTCCTCTGATAGCCATCTCCAACCCTGCCGTTGATGTGTACACTATCCCATAATCCGCGATATCAAAAAGACCGTATGTGCTTATTTCCGTTTTTGGCGGCAGTATTATTATATTTTCTGGCAATTCTGGAAACTTTGCGCATATGTAAGATAAGAAGCTGAGACGTGTTCCATGAATTTCCTCGGCGGGGTGTACTTTTACGATTAACAATTTTTCGTTTCTATTGGCGAACCAGCTTATAGTTTCATAAAGCCATTCAAAAGGATTTTTAAATACTACATCCACGCCTACCAACGAGGCATCCCATGGTAAATTCGTAAAAAGTATTCCTATATTCTTCTTGGTGTCAATATCTAACAACTTTATAATTTCTTCTTTTGATTTAATCCGTGCAAATTTACCATGGTCTATCTGCATTCCAATACCACTGGCTCGTGAAGATAATATGTCTTCGAGTTCTTTTTTTTGCGCATCCAATAATGTTCGTGCGCTGTATTTTTTCCATGTTTTTGAGGATACCTGATATAATTCTTTTCGCTCTTTATCTAAATGATTTAAATTTATGGCACCGTTCAATGTTCCAAAGTCACACACGATACATTTGACCCCATTTTTGTTAAAATACTCTACAAATACTCCAGGGAGATATGCGATATTATTAGTGATGAGATGAGTGGGTTTTATCTTAGTTAAAATTCGTTCTGATAGTTCAACATGGATGACTGCACTGACTAAATATTTACTAAAAATACTTTTATGAAATTCCCTATCCCCGATCACACCCGTTAATAGAAACCTTTTGGTAGCAGCTTCTGCATACTGACCAATGTTAATACCTTTGTAATTCAAGCCATAATACTCATCAAAATTCAATGACGACACGAGTTTATTGGCATCAGTTATATCCTTATCTTTTATAAAGTCCCCAATCCAGTTAATAGGTATATTTAAATTTGAGGCAAATTTTTTCCCCATATGGTAGCAATAGTGGCAGTTTCCTATGCTATTAATAGTTTGTTGTAAGCATATCGGCATTTTACGATCACAAAGAATGAACTTACTTCTAACTCCACGCAAATTTAAAGCATGTGATAACAATGCCTGTAGAACCATCTCTGTGTATCTGCCACCGTATAGCAATGGAAATAAAACCAGATCGTTAGTAGTATAATCGGCGACTGGATATTTTAGATTTTTAGGGTTAGTTAACAAACTTTTACCAGGGCTAAACAGCTTAACATAAAGACGAATCAACTCTTCATCTAAATGAAGTTTTTTAGATATTTCCATTATTTTCTGTTTTAAGCTCTTCATTCCAATAACCCCGTCTTGATTTTTTCCCTTCAGCAATCAACGTATACCCCATCATTTCATTTCCAAATAATCTTTCTGATACTAAACATAAAGGATACGCAATAAAAGAAATAATCATCCACAGAATTCCAGGTAATTTATTTTTGATAACAAGATGATTAAAGAAAAAACTTGTTATCCGAGAGTTTAGAAGATACTTGCTCCGGATCATCTCAAACCCCACAATTTCAAACCGCTCTTTCAATGTTTCTTGTGTATAATAATTTACAACACAATGAATCTTCATATGCCTTTTCTTGAGTTCTTCACTGATCGGATATGTAAAACTATCAGTTGTCAAAACAATACGCCCATTTGTCTTTAAAACTCTATGCATCTCCTTTAATGCTTTGATGTCATCTTTAAAATGCTCTAATGAACTGCTGCACACAACCTTGTCAAAGTATCTATCTGAGTACGGCAGATACTCTGCATTTCCAACTTTAAATTCGCATGGTAGCTTTTCTCTTTCTGCATGATGCTTCGCCCTCTTTATTGCATCCTCTGATATATCAATACCGCAGACCTCACATCCTCTTTCAGCAATTTTAAGGCTCAACACACCCCCCCCACATGCAACGTCTAAAATCCTTTCGCCCTCCTTTGGATCGAGATATTTAAGCATGTTTTGCCACTCGATTCGTCTGACGAAACTCGATGTACCCATTATTTTGTATATCAAATGACTTATATAGCGTTTCACATCAGCTCTTAACATATATATTACATCCTCCATTTGAGTATACTTTGCAATTTTCTTTGAGAAGCCTCTCTATTTCAGTTGTATTGTATATTAAGCTTACTTTGCCTTTTTCAAATGTTCTTTGATGGCATAGATTATATATAACATTTACGTAGCTCATAAAGATATATGACCCGGTTTCTATTTCGGTTGTGGTAATTAATAACTGATGCCTATACTTGCGTGGAAGCATGCCATAACTCTGTAAAACACTGCCATATGTACTATAATCGGCGTATATTTTCGTTGCATCACCCCTATTTTTCGACAACCATCTCGCACCAAAAACATCCTGTTCCGGAATATAACAATTATAAAAGCTTGCTTTCGCTTTTGCATCTCCATGCTTCTTAATCCACTCCTGGCTCAGCGAAATCGACTCCGGATGATCCTTTACTACCTCATAAATAAATCCAGAATTAAACAATAAAAATATCGCGAAAAACACGGATAACACCTTTAGCGAACTTCTCACATGTTGTTCCGTCCAAGATGCCCTAACAACACGGTTCGCCATCCTGAAAACCGTTATTCCGCCGATCACAGAGAACGGCGCTAAAAAGATTAGAGTTATTTGGTACAACCTTGTTGTATTAAGCGAACTTGCGAAATAAGGAACTCCTATAGCAGCAAAACATATCACAAAATTTATCAGCGAAAATGCCTCATATTCTCTCCCAAACTTCATCTCTTTACGTTTCAACACCAATGTAATCAGACCCACAAAAATAAAAAATTGCGAAATTAAATGAAGATATTTAGTTACACTATGTAGTGGTGATACTGTTTCTCCTGTTACAAGAGCCAATCCCTGTGCAGCCTCTGGATTTAGAAAGCCTGTGAAGATACTGCTTGCAATGTGATCGCCTATGTGCACAATTGTATTGAATGGAGAAGAGTTTGAAACGTACATATACCATGTGAGCGTAAATGTTATAAATAAGAGGACAAAAGTTGAGCTGATTATTCTATCTTCTATATTTAAAGAATTTGGATTATCGGCAAGTTTCTCACTCTTCCTACTAAATTTAGAATGAAAGTTATTCATCAGTCGTTGCATCGCAGGATATTCACCTAAAACCAGTATTAGCCATGCAGAAATAAGACAGAACATGTAGATATAAGAGAGCCCATAGTGGGATACTGCCAGTGAAACGCCAAAGACGATAAACAAAAATGACCTCTTCATTTTATCCATATTCTTATCTATCATCACCAAAATCAATAAAACGAGAAATAATTCGGCGATCTCCTGCCTCGCTAGGGTCAGCATTTCGCCGTAAAAAGTAAATAGTGATACAAAAAAGAAGCATGATAAAAATGCAATCTTATCATCTGTCTGCTTTTGAAGTACTCTATACAAGCCAAGAGGCACTAACGAGAACAACAAAGGATAGATTATTTTGAATACCCACGTGAGACTCATGCCGCATATACCGGAGAAAATAGGCGCAAGCATCACGATGCTTAGCATTGCATTGGTGTTAGCTGGAATTGTTGGATCCCAGATTGAATTCCTCATCGCTAAATTGGAGAGGTAATATTCATGATGAATATCCCAGCCCCATAAATACATCGAGATCAGCGACCTGTGGTATAAAAGCGAGATAGCAATTATAAAAACAGCTAAAGGATACAGATTCTTCGGAATAAACTTATCAAATACGATTGAAAGAGCTATTATCGCAAGTATAACGATTAAAAACATCAGGAGAATATTATTATAATGAAAATTCACCAGATACGTTCCAAATATTGCTAAAAAAGGAATTAGGCATAAAGACAATGCCGGTGGAGATAATATTTCTTTGACATCAATAAAACTTGACTTTGAAAAGTCTTTATCCCTTGTGTAGCTTAGAATACATAGCACTAACACAACAGCGATTATCGTGATTATTAAAGGTGTAATCGAAATCGGTCCGGAAATGCCGAAAAAAGGGTAGATTGTATTCATAAACAATCCCGTAAACATCAAAGTTGCAATGCTCAATCCAACTGTGTATAAAAGCGTCTGGATATTGCCGAGTTTGTGCAGTTTGAGAATTCTGAGAACGAGTATGCCTGGTACAAAGGCAAGATAAATGAAGCCGATGAGCTGCCTTATGATCGGGATTTGTAAGCCTATTACATCTGAGCTTATAACACCCCAAGTTGCAAGCTGGATAGCCAATATGACCTTGAGGAACTTTTTGATTCCCCAGTCATTCATCTGGAGAGGGCTATTTATTTGCACCCTTACTTCCTCCTACACGCAATATAATATCCGCTTACGAATGAGGGGGGCAGTCTATCCGCCAATTTACAGTCATAGTAACAGAATCTGTTCGACTTAACGAATACCGGCAGAAATGATATAAAATCGGAATGTTGCACTTTTAAAACTTCAAACCCTGCCTTCTTTACCAAATTGAGTATTCTAGACAATGTAAATGCTTGGACATGATCCGAATATCCAACTTTAGGAAATATTTTTGAGGCGATCTTATTCCTGAAATGGTCGAAAAGCAACGAATATGGGCCATAACCGTTTGGAACAGTTACGATCAGAAGGCCATTTTCTTCTAATATTGCATTAATTGAACTTAATGCTCTTTCAGGATGATTTAAGTGCTCTAAAACCTCTGTGCAAACCACGAAATCAAAATTTTTTTCTTTGAATGAGAGTTTTTCAGCATTGCCAACAAGAAAAACAGGATTTTCTTTTGTAATCCGCTTGGCTTTTGCTGCTTTAATGTTATCAAGGGATATATCGATCCCGATCATGTTATAACCAAGAGACGCTAACGGAACTGTAATGTTCCCTTTACCACAACCTAAATCTAAGCCTCTCAAATCGGTTCTGTTGAAGTAGTTTCTTATGGTGTTGACAATAAAATTGAGTCGTTTGAAATCGACATATCTTGTGTATTCTGTATATTTGTAGTAATTTTTGGTCATTTGTTTCTCCTTTTACTTTTATGTTCGTTGATTGCCTCTTTATAAACCTTAATCGTCTTCTCCGCGATTTTGTCCCAAGACAGTTCTTCTTTCATCTTCCTGTAAGCATTCTCGCCCATTTCTTTTCTTAAATTATCATCTTTAAGCAACTTTATTATTGCATCTGCTAATGCCTCTGGATTCTTCGGTGGAACTAAAAGCCCTGTTTTTCCATCTTCCACAACTTCTGGAATGGCTCCAACAGTGGTAGCAACGACAGGTTTTTTGAATGCGCAAGAAATATGGAGAGGACCACTTTGTGTAGCCTCAATGTACGGCAATACTAAGAGATCAGCACGTTGAAATAGCTCGGAAACCATGCCATTGGAAATGAATTTATTATGTATTTCAAATCTCGACTTATCAGTTATGAGCTTTAAATATCTTGAAAAATCTCCATCACCAGCGATTATAATTTTTAGATCTGGTATTTCTTCGGATATAAGCGGCACAGCTTTGATTAGATATTCAAGTCCCTTGTATTTTCTTATATGGCCAAAAAATAAAATTGTATCTTTTTCTGTTTCAACAGAATTTTTTTTAATATAATTCGTGAAAAAAGAATAACCCCCATGTGGTATGATTACTATTTTTTCCGCCAGAAAACCTCTTTTAATTAATATATCCTTGTGTTTTGCAGCATGTACTATTATTTTGTTAGGCTTAATTAAAACCTTATTTAGTAAATCAGCCGCAAATTCTGATAAATACATGCCTACGTGCGGTTTTGGATCATGGATAGTAAAAAGTATTGGATATTCTTGGTGTAGTTTAGAGAGATAAACAAAAAGTAATGTGATGGGATGAGGCATTGTTAGATGGATTACATCTGGTTTTATTTTATTTATTATTTTAATATTCCTAAAAGAAAACACCCTTAGCATATTTTTTTTGATCGGGCAATCTAAGATGTTTATTATTTGTACATTATTAGAAAAGTAATGCTTGGGGGATTTTTTGGGACCTACAATTGTTACTTCAGCATGTTTGGAGACAGCATTTGCCAATTGAGACGTGTAGTGAAGTAAACCACCCCTATCTTGCGTCACTATGTACGTTACTTTCATTTTCTTTGCTTCATATCAAATAATCAAATAAACTACGTCCATCGAAATTAAAATTCCCTTTTATATCCAAAAGATCGAGTACTGTTGGTGCAATATCCACAGATGTCATATTATTTCTAACTATTTTCTCCTGATCCACTCCTTTAATTATAAATGTAGCATGCCTTTTATGCCCTCCTGAAATAATTTTATGAGCGTAACAATCTGTAACAAGAGGAGTATATACATCCCAATTTACTCCATACTCATTCTTTAGCTCGAACACTATATCGGGAAATTTTGAGATATATTTACCCGAATATAGTTCCTCTCGTCTACAAATCCATTCTACAATTTTCTTACCACTATTTGGATCTTTAAGCTCATAAATCTCTTTTATTATTTCTGTTCTTAACTGCTCGTACTCAGCTTCTCTCTTCAAGTTAATTTCTATCCCTCCATTGGGATTCATGCCATGCAAGTCGGATAAATAAGCCAGGCTGTTTTCAAAATCTATGCTAAATGAGGATTTTTGAACGTTTTTGCTTATCCTTGGGGCTATTCTCGTTATTTTTAAAGCTATGTCATCTAAATTATGTTTATATATAAAATCCAACAATCTAAGCTTTATTATGCTCATCAAATAGGAAAATGAATTTTTTGTATTCGATTTTAGATATCCGGCTTTTCTCAATGCTTCGTTTATATTAGCGAGTTTTATATTGCGCATGCCGTGTCCATGGTCGCTGAGGACTATAAGGAAATCATAATCTATCAGTTTAGTATATTCACCAACGATTTCATCATACAGTTGATAAAAGTTCTTTACAGCGTCTTCATACGGGTTATTTCCAGGAAACGTAGAATCATTTTCATCAAAGTATCTCCAGAAAAAATGTTCAATGCCATCTAAAGTAATAAAACATATGAATCCAAGGTCCCAATTATAATCTTTCAAAATCTTAAGTCCGAAATCGGCTTCATTTAGAGTTATTTTTCTCATCCTTTCATAAAATGCTCTTAATTCATTTTTTACCGGATACCTTTCTAAAACACCACCCATGTGAGGAATGGTGTACTTTTCCAAAATTGAATCAGGGTATGCACTTGCCCCACTTTTGGTGTAAAAAGGAGGACCACTGACCATTACGCCATTAACTTGCCAGGCGGGATATGCTAAAAACGGATTAATTATGCAGACTTTTTTGCCATGCCTGCTTGCAATGTCCCAAAAAGTTCTCCCACGAAGTAAGCTGACATCATAATCGTCAACGCTTAATATTCCATGGTTTGCTGGAGTTAGTCCGGTATAAATACTTGCCCAGACTGAGGGAGAATCTATTGGGAAAGTTGGACATATTTTTATTGGATTCCCTCCGTCTTTTAACCTCTTAAAGTTAGGTAATACATCTTCCCATTTCTCAAGCAAAATTGAATCTAAACCATCGATACCGATTATAAGGACTTTCATCTTTTTGCCCCCTCTATATGTTGGTAAAAACTCTTCTGTATATACCTCTTCAACTCATCTAAGTTTTTAGATCCGTTTAAGATTATCATTTCCTCCTCTTTTCCAACATCCAAATAGAATCTTCTTCTCTCCTTTAGATATTCTATCGATGGTGTATCATCCTTTCGTTGAAATGCGATTTCCTCTGGTAAATCCATCAAAAATACCAGATTCGGCTTTGGTGCAATGTAAAAAAACTTTTTTATCAAAGTCCTTATCTCTGAGTGCGAATAGCCCATATCCACAGAAAGATCGGTGATTGCGGTATCATAAACATAACGGTCACAAACGATGTTCTTACCAAAGATCAAGGGAAGTTTTACCTTGAAGAGAATTTGAAGTAGATAGTCAAACAGAAAAATTTTTTGATAAATCCTTGAGAAAAATGAATATTTTTTGATTGCCTTTCTCTTTGTATTGGCATATTCCGAATAATTTTTGGTTATATCCCTCTTCCGAAGAAATATCCATCCCCCGAGCACGATAAAAGGTTTTAAGAAAAAGGGATTTAGCCGTCCATACACATATTTACACTCAATTCCTTTTTTATTCAGTAATTCAACCAGCTCCTTTGAGAGTGTTGTTTTTCCAGCTCCATCTATTCCTGTGAAGCATACTAAAAAGCCTTTAGTTTTCATTGGTTCTCACCTGTAAGCCTAAAGTAAATTTCCTCTAACCTTTTCCCTATGTTCTCCCATGAATACGGCAAAACTTTCTCTCTTGTTTTTACCTTCATGTTAGTATTTTTGATTCTTTCTAAACCCATAAAAATCTCTCTTTCATTTTCAACAAAGAATAACCCATCTCCTTCTTCAAAAACTTTTGGCAAAGCACCAAACTTGGTTGTTATAACTGGTAAGTTACAAGACATTGATTCTAAAACAGAGAGGGGCATCTCTATCGCATTTAATTTATTCTCCGGCAATGTTGGAAATAGATAACAATCGGAAAGTGCATAAATTTCCTCTATGTTTTTAAAATATTCTGCCCACACTAAACACCCCGAATTTTTTAGTTGCTGAGTCAAGTTCTTATCAATTCCCGTGGATATTGCACCAATAATAATCACTTGGTCATTTTCGTTCTGTAATTTTTCCAGTAATTGGACATTGCGCCCTTCCCTGATCGAACCGATATGTAAGATTACAAACTTATCTTGGTCTATCCCGTACTTATCTCTTAGTTCTTCTTTGGTTTCTTCTGTAGCTGGTTTGAACTTTTTGACGTCAACTCCACAAGGCAGAAACTCGGTTTTACATCCTAGGTTTTTAAATATTTCTTCTGTTTCATAAGATTGAATTAATATCAGGCTGGGCTTAAATAAGGGAATAAATCGTTTAGACAAAAAAGAAAAGCCTGGCTGCATTGCGGACACCACCGTTTTAGCATTTCGACATCTAAATGAGAGCATTTTTAACAGCACGAAACTCTTAATT
>Ga0180301_10003602_pt1 | contig 12096 bp, 14 predicted proteins | sample GuaBasSediGuay16_FD_121797 | JGI IMG/M metagenome (GOLD analysis project Ga0180301, IMG submission 121797) | Subseafloor sediment microbial communities from Guaymas Basin, Gulf of California, Mexico - Guay16, Core 4569-2, 12-15 cm | ecosystem: Environmental > Aquatic > Marine > Hydrothermal...
AAAGCTATAAAAAAATTTAAAGAAAAAAAGACCGATATTTTAGTTGCTACGACTGTCATCGAAGTAGGAGTAAATATCGAGAACGCAACTGCCATGCTGATAGAGAATCCTGAAAGATTCGGTCTTGCCCAGCTTCATCAATTAAGAGGGAGAATACAGCGCTCAGTCTACCAGCCGCATTTTATTCTTATTAGCAAAAATAATTTGAGTGAGAATTCGCGAAAAAGGCTTGAGGTCATCTCTTGCGAGTCTAGTGGGTTTAAAATCTCTGAAGAAGACCTTAAATTAAGAGGTCCGGGAGATTTTTTTGGAAGCTTGCAGCATGGCCTTCCTGATTTAAAGATTGCAAATCCCATAGAGGATTTAGAGATTTTAAAGCAGGCACGTAGCCTTGCCTATAAAGTTATAAAAGGAGACCCCTTGTTAAGTAAACCTGAGCACCGTTGCTTAAAAGAACGCATAGAACCTAGTTTCTTCATTACAGCTCCTAGCAATTCTGGAGAAGGGACTAAAATATGTATACAATCTCGCGAAGCGAGCGGTTTAGACTAAGTCTAAACCGATATTGTATCCATCATGAGCATTGTTTAGAAGCAAAAGTTTTGGTAAAAACATAAAGTAATCAAAGCAAAATAAACTACCGTAGTTAAAAGATGAAGATTTCAAGCGGAAAATTCAGAGGCAGAGTAATAACGGTTCCAGCTGATATCAGGCCGGTATCCTTGAGGGTGAAGAAGTCCTGTTTTGATATATTAGGCGATGAAATTATAGAAAAGAAGGTTTTGGATTTATTTGCCGGTTCTGGTTCATTGGGCATCGAGGCTCTATCCAGAGGAGCAAAATCAACCAGCTTTGTTGAGCTGAGAAGAAAACCTATACAGGCAATAAGAAATAACCTTTCCAAGCTCTGCCAGGGGTGTGATTGTACAGTTTACCAGAAGGATGCGTTTGCCTCTATTAAGGATTTTTGCGGGTATAAAGAGGATTTTGATGTAATTTTTTTAGATCCTCCTTATTATAAGGAGATGCTTATAAAAGCCTTGCAACTGCTTGAGGAATATGATATATTAGCTCGTTCCGGCTACGTAGTAGCTTTTTGTTATGAAAAAGACCAGTATTTAGAGGTTGGGAAGAAATTTAGTCTTATTTTAAACCGAAAATACGGCCAAACTAGGCTGCTTATATACCGAAAAGATGCGTAACCCAATCTCGCGAAGCGAGCGGTTTAGACTAAGTCTAAACCGATATTGGGTCCGTCGTAAGCAATGGATAGCAAGTAAAAGTTTGTTGTAAATGCAAACCGATTAAAGCAAGATAAACCATTGTAAATAAATGAAGAAAGCCATTTATCCGGGGACTTTCGACCCCATAACTAACGGTCATATTGATATAATAAAGAGGGCAGTTTCTATTTATGACGAGGTACTTGTTTCGGTTGTAAAGAACCCCTCCAAGGATACTCTCTTTTCATATCAGGAAAGAATTGCATTAGTCAAAGAAGCAGTTAAAGACATAAAAGGAGCGAAGGCTGAAGGGTTTGACGGGCTTGTGATTGATTTTGCCCGAAAAAGAAAGATAAGAGTCATTATAAGAGGCCTTAGGATGATATCGGATTTTGAGTATGAGTTTCAAATGGCTCTTACAAACCGTAATCTTGCCTCAGAAGTTGAAACGATATTTTTGATGCCACATCCTGAATATTCATTTGTTTCCTCACGCCTGATAAAGGAAGCAGCTTTATTGGGTGCGGATTTAAAGAAGTTTTTGCCAAAAGTTGTTTTGGAGGCATTGAAGAAGAAAACAAAGAAGACAAAATGAACCCCGGTTTTCCTAAGAGGGGTTTATTTGGATAAACGAAAGGAAGAATGGGGTGAAGATAGAAATAGGAAAAATAAGAGATGAAGCAATGGGGCTAGAGGAGAACATACCTGCTAAAGAATGGGACCTAGATAGCTCTGATATGTCTTTTGTCGATAATATAAATATTAAATGTGATTTTACAAAGATTGGTGAGGAGGTAATTGTTGATACAAAAGTAACCAGCAATAGAGAAATTACCTGTTCTCGGTGTTTGAATAAAGTACGTAAAACAATAAAACAGGATTTTAAAAAAAGCTATAATATAAAAAACTTGGGAGAGTCTCTTGAGGTAGATAATGATGTAAGGGAGGAGCTTCTTCTTGATTACCCCATGAAGGTTTTGTGTAAACCAGATTGTAAAGGCATATGTCCCGGCTGCGGTGTTAATTTGAATTTTGAAGATTGCCAATGCCGCAGAGTTAGCATATAGTCGTTAGGTATATAGTATATAATTAACATAAATATCACTATAAAAAAATTTCAGGCTTGATTATAAGGGTAAAACTACATACCATTTACTACATATGAAATTATGCGATTAAGGAGGTAATAAATGGCACATCCAAAAAGAAAACATTCTCGTTCGCGTGGCCGCAAAAGGCGAACTCATCAAACAGTATCTTTCCCTTTGCTGGTTGATTGTAAACAGTGCAAGAATCCTAAGCCAGCCCATATGGTTTGTCCTTTTTGCGGATACTATAGAGATAAAGAAGTGATCCAGATAAAGCCTAAGGAGAAAAAACAGAAGTCACGATGAGTTATAAGATAGGCGTTGATATATCCGGCGGAGATTATGCTCCTGAGGCAATAATAAAAGGAGCTTTATTAGCTAAAGAAGAGCTTAGTGAAGATATAGTATTGATAGGAGTAAGGGAAGAAATAGAGCAGCAGTTACGTTTAAATAAAGCAAACCCGGCTGATTTTAAGATTGTTCATGCCCCGGAAAAAATCGGTATGGCTGAATCACCAGTGTCATCCATTCGTACAAAAAAGGACTCGTCTATTACCGTCGGAGCCGAACTTTTAAAAGAAAAAAAGATAGATGCTTTCGTATCCTGTGGGAATACTGGTGCTGTTGTTTGCGCCTCAACTATGCGCTTGGGACTGATTGAAGGCGTAGAGCGCCCGGGTATTGCATTAACCCTTCCTACCAAAACAAAAAATAAAGCTTTGATTATAGACGTAGGCGCAAATATTGACTGCCGGCCTTCGCATCTTTTTCAATACGGTATAATGGCATCTGTTTATTCTAGTTCAGTATTAAACAGAGAAAATCCCACAGTAGGTATTCTTAATATAGGAGAAGAGGCTTCAAAAGGTTTAGACATGCTTAAGAAAGTTCATAAGCTTTTCACCTTAACACCTTTAAATTTTATAGGTAATCTAGAAGCAAGGGAGATATTCTCAGGTAGATGCGATTGCATAGTCTGTGACGGTTTTGTAGGAAACATTGCCTTGAAGATAGTCGAAGGAAGCGCTGAAACCGTCGGGAGATTTTTGATTGAGACTATGAAGAAAGGCTTTTTAGGCAAAATTGCTTTATTGTTAGCCATGAAGAAATTAAAAGAATTTAAGAAGTCTTTTGATTATGCAGAATACGGAGGAGCGCCTCTTTTGGGTGTAGACGGGATTGTAATTATTGGCCATGGCCGCTCTAACAGCCTGGCAGTTAAAAATGCCATAAAAGTGGCTATACATGAATTAAAAAGAGATTTAACAGGAAAAATACGTAGGAGTGTAAATGAAATCTGTCAAGATAGTGGGGTTAGGAAAGTACTTACCACCTAAGCGTCTAAAGAATTCTGACTTGGAAAAAATGGTCGAGACATCAGATGAATGGATTACTGCTCGTACAGGCATAAAAGAAAGAAGAATCGTTGAAAGAAAAACAGCCACTTCTTACCTTGCCTATAAAGCTTCTCAAATTGCTTTAAAAAAAGCAGGTATTAAGCCTAAAGATTTAGATTTAATAATTGTTGCTACCATAACCCCTGATACACAATTTCCAGCAACAGCTTGTTATTTACAAGAGTATTTAAAAGCAACTAAAGCTTGTTGTTTTGATGTTTCAGCTGCTTGTGCAGGGTTTGCTTACGGCCTAACAGTTGCTTGGCAGATGATAAAAGGAGGCCTTTATAAGAATGCTTTAGTTGTGGGAGCTGAAGTTTTATCTTCGATAACTGATTGGACCGAACGTTCTACTTGTGTGCTGTTCGGTGATGGTGCAGGTGCTGCGGTTTTAGCAGAAAGTAACAAACCAGGTTTTTTAAGCGCTCATTTAGGAGGTGATGGGGCCCAAGCAGATATTTTAATAGTTCCCGGTGGCGGTTCTCGCCAACCTGCCTCAAAAGACACGATAAAGGCAAGACAGCATTATATCAAAATGAAAGGAAATGAACTTTTTCGAGTTGCTGTGCGGCTTATGGTCTCGGCGGCAAAAAAATCTTTAGCTAAAGCCGGCCTTAAATCTAGTGATATAGGTATATTAGTACCCCATCAGGCAAATGCGAGAATAATAAATGCAGTAGCTAAACGCCTTCATTTATCCCCGGAGAAAGTTTATATAAATATTTCCCGTTATGGTAACATGTCTTCAGCTTCAAGCTCAGTGGCTTTATGTGAAGCTTATGAGGAAGGCAGGATAAAAAAAGGAGATATTGTTGTGATTGATGCTTTTGGTGCAGGCCTTGTTTGGGGTAGTTGTGTTATTAGGTGGTTATAATCAGAAGTTATTAAAGAACAATCAACAGTATTTGATGATATGGAAGCAGTAATCTTTCCTGGCCAAGGTTCTCAGTATGTAGGGATGGGCAAAAGCTTACATGAAGGCTTTGATAAAGCCCGGCAAGTTTTCTTAAGCGCGGATAAAGTTCTTGGATTTGAAATATCAAGAAAATGCTTTGAAGCAACAGAAGACGAGTTAAGAGACACTTCTATTCAGCAATTAACAATTTTGGTAGTTAGTTTGGCTGCTTATGAAGTATTCAAGGAAAAGAATATAAAGGTAGATTATTTATCAGGTTTAAGCCTAGGAGAGTATAGTTGTTTATATGCAGCAGGGAGCCTAGCCTTAGAAGATTTGATTATTTTGGTAAGAGAGAGGGCAAAAGCTATGCAAGAGGCAGCTCGGCAGAATCCTTCCACAATGTTTGCGGTTTTGGGAGTTGAACGAGAGGTTCTGGAAGAGTTAGCAAAAACAAAAAAGTTTTATATTGCTAATCTTAATTCACCAAAGCAGATAGTCATTTCATTAGCTAAAGATGATAAAGAAAAAATAAAGGAGATCTTAGAATCAGAAGGGTTCAAAGTTATAGAGCTTGCCGTGAGCGGGGGGTTTCATTCACCTTTTATGGAACCTGCCAAGGATTATCTGGCGTCAGTTATAGGAAAGATGAGGTTTTCTGATGCAAAAATTCCTATAGTCAGTAATTTTACAGCTAAAGCCCATACTGAACCAGAGCAGATAAAAAGAAATCTACTTGAGCAGCTTACCTCACCTGTTTTATGGAAAGATTGCGTTGAATATATGGCGGAAAAAGGCTCCGAATCTTTTTTTGAGGTGGGGCCATCTAGGGTGCTAAAAGGTCTTATACGGAAAATAAATCCTCAGATTAAAGTTATAAATATAGAGAAAAAAGAAGATTTAGAGACTATATCTTAAATATATGTGTCCCGCCAGAGGCGGGATAAATTCGACTAAATGATTTTTCTGCGTTTTAACTTGAAAAATCATAGTCTCATTGAGGAGGACTTATGGATTTAGAAGGTAAAGTCGTAGTTATCACAGGTGCTGCTCAGGGCATAGGGCGTAAAATTGCTTTGGAATTCGCTAAAAATAAAGCCAAGGTTGTGATTTTGGACCTTAATGAAGAAGGCTTAAAAGATGCTCAATCAGAAATTGGCAGTCACTCAGAATGTGTTTATTATCCAGTCAATGTTACCGAGAGCAGCCAGATAGAAGAGGTTATAAACAAAATTATTGACAAGTTTACAAAGATTGATATATTAATTAACAATGCAGGTATAACAAAGGATAATCTAGCCCTGCGGCTCTCTGAAAGCGATTGGGATAAAGTAATTGCCGTAAATTTAAAAGGAGCTTTTATGTGCTCTAAGCTGTGTGCCAAGTATATGGTAAAACAGCGCAGCGGCAAAATAGTTAACATTTCTTCAATTATAGGGATAATTGGCAATGCCGGCCAGTCTAATTATTCGGCTTCTAAGGCTGGGCTGATTGGGCTTACAAAGTCTTTTGCCAAGGAGTTAGGTGCAAGAAATGTATGCGTTAATGCAGTTGCACCCGGGTATATTCAGACTAAAATGACTGATATTTTGCCCGATAAAGTAAAAGAGGAGATGTTAAAAAGAATTCCTTTAAATAGATTTGGTTCGCCTGGTGATGTAGCCAAGGCGGTATTGTTTTTAGCATCTGATGCGGCTGATTACATAACTGGACAAGTTTTAGTAGTTGATGGCGGAATGATTTAGCAAAGGAGGAAAGACATGAGCGTTGGGGAAAAGGTAAACGACATAATTTCTGAACAATTAGGAGTTAAAAAAGACGAAATCAAACCAGAGAGTTCCTTTATTGATGATTTAGGAGCTGATTCTTTGGATACTGTAGAAGTTGTTATGGCATTAGAGGAAGAGTTCGGTATAGAAATCCCTGATGAGGATGCCGAAAAGATTACTACTGTTGGGCAAGCTGTAAAGTACATCGAAGATAAATTAGCCAAGAAAGAAGCTTAAGCTCTTTAAATAAAATATGCGAAGGATAGTAGTAACCGGATGCGGAGTAGTATCTCCTGTAGGCATAGGGAAGAAATATTTTTGGGACTCTTTACTCCAAGGCCGAAGCGGTATAACAAAGATTACTCAGTTTGATGCCTCGCAATTTGATTCTCAGATTGCTGGTGAAGTCTCAGATTTTCAGCCACCCGCCTTTTTATCAGTCAAAGATGAAAAAAAAGTTCCTCGCTTTGCACAATTTTCTTTGACTGCCGCCCAAGAAGCTTTGGCTGAGAGCGGCCTAGATTTAGAAAAAATTGACCCTTACCGTATAGGTGTAATTATTGGTTCTGGTATAGGCAGCCTAAAAAGTGTAGAGAAAGAGTGCATGACTCTTCTTAATAAAGGTCCGAGAAGGCTTTCTCCTTTTATGATTCCTATGCTTATAACCAATGAAGCTGCAGGCCATGTAGCAATGCGTTTTGGTTTGAAAGGAGTTAATTTATGTACAGTTACGGCTTGTGCCTCAGGTGCTCATGCTATAGGGGAGTCTTACCGAGCCATAAAAGAAGGTAAGGCTGATGTAGTAGTATCTGGAGGAACCGAGGCTTGTGTTTGTGCTTTGGGAGTAGGTGGTTTTTGTGCCTTAAGAGGGCTTTCAAGAAGAAATGACGAGCCGCAACGCGCAAGCAGGCCGTTTGATATGGACAGAGACGGTTTTATTATGGCTGAGGGTGCAGGTGTTGTTATTTTAGAAGAGTTAGAGCACGCTAAGAAAAGAGGCGCTTTTATCTACGGAGAATTAGCTGGCTACGGTGCTACTTGTGATGCTTATCATATTACCGCGCCCGATCCCAGCGGAGAACCAGCAGCAAAGGCAATGTCTACGGCTTTAGCTGAAGCAGAAGTTTCGCCTGATGAGAAGATTTACCTTAACGCCCACGGTACAAGCACTAAGTTAAATGATAAAACAGAGACCGCAGCAGTAAAATTGGCATTTGGCGAACATGCAAAAGCAGTTCATATAAGTTCCACAAAATCTATGACCGGCCATACTTTAGGTGCTGCCGGTGCGATAGAATTTATTGCTTGTTGTCTTGCGCTCAAAGATAAAGTTATTCCTCCTACGGTGAATTACGAAACTCCTGATCCTGACTGCGACCTAAATTATACTCCCAACCAAGCAAAAGAAGTCGATATAGCAGTTACCATGTCTAATTCATTAGGGTTTGGAGGACATAACGCCAACCTTGTGATAAAAAGAATCTAAATAGCATATCGTATGTCGTATATAGTATATCGTTTACTCTTGTAATGAAAATTCTCATCCACTACATGCGATATACTACATACCATATACAATCTTAAAATTATGGGTTTAACTTTAATTGAGAAAATTTTACTCAAACATTCAACTTCCAAAAAATTAGAGGATTTTATCTATGCCAAGGTAGATTTCTGTTTTGGTAATGATATAACCGCTCCCTTAGCAGTTAAGGAGTTTAACTCAACCAGGTTTAAATCTGTATTTAATCCTAAAAGAATCGGTTTTATATGTGATCATTTTACTCCAGCCAGGGACCTAAAAGCTGCCAATAACGTAAAGGCATTAAAGGATTTTGCGGCAAAATTTAAAATAAAGCACTGTTATGATATTGATGAGTGTGGTATAGAACATGCATTTTTGCCGGAAGCAGGCATAGTTAAACCTCAAGATTTAATAATCGGTGCTGATTCTCATACTTGTACTTACGGAGCTTTAGGTGCTGCGAGTTTTGGCGTAGGTTCATCTGATTTGGCAGCTGCCATGAAAGAAGGCTGTTGTTGGTTTAAAGTTCCTGAAACTATAAAATTTGTCTATGAAGGAAAACTGCCAAAGTGGGTAAGAGGTAAGGATTTGATTTTGTACACTATTGGCAAAATTGGAGTTGATGGTGCTTTATATAAGGTTATGGAATTCTCAGGCAGTGTTATAAAAAAACTTGGCATGGATGATAGATTTACAATCTGTAACATGGCTATAGAAGCAGGAGCAAAAACCGGAATTATAGAGGCAGATGAAAAAACAGCCCGTTATATGGTTAATGCCAGGCAGCCGGTAAAAAATATAAAATTCCTAAAAGGCGATAAAGATGCAAGTTTTGCTAAAGTCATCGAGATAGATGCCTCAAGATTAGAGCCTCAGGTCTCTTGTCCGCATCTGCCTAGTAATGCAAAAGATGTAAGCAGGTTAAAGAAAGTAAAGCTTGATCAGGTTGTAATAGGTTCATGCACAAATGGCAGGATAAGCGATTTAGCAATAGCTGCTGATATATTAAAAGGGAAGAAGATAAAAAAGGGGCTTAGGGCTATAGTTATACCTGCTACCCATAAGATTTATAGAGAAGCTGATAAAAAGAAATACTTAGAAATTTTACACCAGGCAGGTTTTATTATTTCGCCGCCTACTTGCGGGCCGTGCCTTGGAGGCCATACTGGTATTTTAGATAAAGGTGAGGTAGCTTTAGCTACGACTAACAGAAACTTTATCGGCCGCATGGGAGACCCCAAGAGCTTTGTTTATTTATCTAGTCCGGCTGTTGCAGCAGCAAGTAGCATTACAGGAAAGATTACTCATCCTGATAAGATTTAGTATATAGTATTTAGTATATAGTATATAGTTTTGGGAAAAGATTTAAGATTTTTGAAAAACCCACGATATACGATATACCATATACTACATACGAGAAAAGTATTATAATCAAGGAATTATTATGAATATAAAAGGTAAAGCTCACAGATACGGAAATGATATAAATACCGACGATATAATTGCAGCTAAATATCTGGATTCACAAGAGGTGAAATTTTTAGGTTCAAAATGCATGGAAAACATTGATTCAGGATTTGCTCAAAGAGTTAAAAAAGGAGATATAATAGTCGCCGGGAAAAATTTTGGCTGCGGCTCAAGCAGGGAGCATGCACCATTAGCCATTAAGGGCTGCGGGGTCTCACTGGTTATTGCTCAAAGCTTTGCCAGAATATTTTTCAGAAATGCTATAAATATAGGACTTCCTATAGTAGAATTAGATAAAAGTAATGATATTTCAAAAGGCGATAGCCTAGAGGTGGACTTAGCTAAAGGCATAATAAAGAATTTGACTAAAAATAAGACTTACAAAACTCATGCCTTCCCAAAGTTTTTACAAGAAATTGTAAAACAAGGAGGGCTTCTGAGATGGATTGTCAGGAAGGAGAAGAAATGAAGACTCATAAAATAGCAGTAATCGGCGGAGACGGAACCGGCCCTGAAGTAGTAAGGGAAGGTCTTAAAGTCTTAGAGGCAGCAGCGTCTAAGTGCAATTTTAAGTACGAAACAGTTGAGTATGATTTCGGGGGAGAAAGATACTTAAAAACAGGTGAAGTCCTTCCTGAAACAGCAATAAAAGAGTTGAGCACTTTTGATAGTATTTATTTGGGAGCAATAGGGCACCCTGATGTAAAGCCGGGTATTTTAGAAAAAGGGATATTGCTTACCTTGAGATTTGCTCTTGAGCAGTATATAAATTTAAGGCCGGTTAAATTGTATGACCAGAGGTTCTGCCCTTTAAAGGATAAGAGCCCTGAAGATGTAGATTTCGTGGTAGTGCGGGAAAATACCGAGGGCCTTTACAAAGGCATGGGTGAATTTAAAAACAAAGGGGCTGCGGATGAGGTGGCCATCCAGACCTCTTATAATACAAGAAAAGGAGTTGAGAGGTGTCTGCGCTATGCATTTGAGTATACTCAAAAGAGAAATAAGAAAAAGACCCTAACTTTATGCGGTAAAACAAATGTTTTGACTTATGCTTTTGATTTATGGGAGAGGACTTTTTATGAAGTAGCAAAAGACTACCCTGACGTAAAAACTGATTATGCCCACGTAGATGCAACTTGTATGTGGATGGTTAAAAACCCTGAATGGTTTGATGTCATAGTTACTGACAATATGTTCGGGGATATAATAACCGACCTTGGAGCAATGGTCCAAGGTGGAATGGGTATTGCTGCTGGAGGAAACATTAATCCAGAAGGGACTTCGATGTTTGAACCCATAGGTGGAAGCGCACCTAAATATACTGGCAAAAATGTAATAAATCCTTTAGCTGCTATTTGTGCTTTGGCAATGATGCTTGAGCAATCAGGCGAGCCTGAGGCAGCAGGTTTAATTGAAGCCGCAGTGATTAAAGTAGTTAGAGAAAAATTAAAGTCTTTAGGCGCTGGTAAAATGGGATATTCTACTAGTGAGGTCGGAGACCTAGTAGTTAAGAATCTGTAGGCTGTTTAGACCCGGTCTAAACAGCATTAAAACCAAACTTTTGGAGATAAGATATGAGGAAATATAATGTTGCAATAGTTGGAGTTGGCGCAGTAGGCATTGAGATACTCAAGATTTTAAGACAAAGAAATTTTCCCATTGAAAATTTACGCACATTTGCCCGTTCAAGCCGCACTATGGAGGTTGACGGCCAAAGTTATAAAGTAGAAGCCATAGCTGATGAGAATTTTGACGGCATCGATATTGCTTTATTTGCTGGAACCGAAGGTGCAAAAGGAGCAAGTGTACTTTACGCTGATAAGTTTATTAAAAAAGGTGCTATAGTAATTGATAATGGAAATGATTTCAGGCTAAAAGGAGATGTACCTCTGGTTGTGCCTGAAATAAATAAGGATAAAATTTCAGAAAATAAGGGTTTGATTGCAAATCCTAATTGTACTACAATTCAGGCTGTTGTTGCTTTAGGCGGAATTTATAAGAATTTTGGCCTTGAGAGTTTTATACTTACAAGTTTTCAGGCTACATCCGGCGCAGGAAAACAAGCAGCAGTTAGCCTTTGGGATGAGGCTAAACAGGTTGTCGATAAAAACAAAGATGCTGATTTTAATAGTTTGGATAAAAGAATAGACGGAAAACCTGCATGTTTTGACAGCCAGATAGCTTTTAACGTCAGTCCTCAGATAGGCAGCTTTGGTGAGGACGGCTTTACCAGTGAAGAGTGGAAAGTGGTAAATGAAACCCATAAGATATTAGGCGATGATTCTATAAAGATTTCAGCGACTTGCGTAAGGGTGCCGGTGTTTACTTCTCATTCAGAAGCAATTTATTTTACTACCAAGAAAGATGCAAGCTTAGAAGACTTGGAGAAAGCTTTAGAGAATTCCGAAGGCGTAAAGTATCTAAGAGATGAACTTTGCTATCCTCTTGATGCTGAAGGCAAAGATGAAGTCTTTGTTGCAAGGTTGCGCAAAGACCCTGCTAGGGAAAATTCTTTTTGGCTTTGGTGTGTGTCTGACAATCTTCGCAAAGGCGCAGCTTTAAATGCCGTGCAGATAGCCGAAAGCCTTTAAATAGGGGCACATCCCATTAAAATTGTCTTACTTCGTTTAATTTTTCTCGGCAAATCTCTTTATATGGGAGCGCTCCGAATTACGGCTAAATGGGATGTGCCCCTATTTAAAATATGCAAAATATACTCCTCGAGATAGAAT